>Ga0172368_10003457_pt1 | contig 19127 bp, 20 predicted proteins | sample Lak11m_FD_114540 | JGI IMG/M metagenome (GOLD analysis project Ga0172368, IMG submission 114540) | Freshwater microbial communities from Kabuno Bay, South-Kivu, Congo - kab_022012_11m | ecosystem: Environmental > Aquatic > Freshwater > Lake | place: Democratic Republic of the Congo: South-Kivu...
AATCAGAAATTTACAAGATACGCTCGCCTGCCTGCCGGCAGGCAGGGAGTTAACCCAGAAAGGGTAGACCTCCGCATTCCACATAGCGGAGGGTCTAATTTTGCCAGAGGCAAAATTAAGGAGACTTGCATGAAAGGTCATATGACGTCAAAGCCGGGTTCCAGCGTCGCCAACAAGACGGGTTCCTGGCGCACAGAATCCAAGCCGAAGTTTCTCAGGAAGAATTGCATCGCCTGCAGGATGTGCGTGTATATTTGTCCCGAAGGGATCATCTCCGGTGAAGGGAAGAATATGTTTGGCTGCGATCTGGATTATTGCAAGGGTTGCGGGAGCTGCGCGGCCATCTGTCCGAAAAAAGATATCGAGATGGTTTCTGAGGACGAGAAGATATAGTCTGCCCCGGTTTTATTTTGTCGGGATCTATTTACCAGAGAGGATGTTCATATGAAAGAGTTTGTAGAAGGTTCCCATGCGGTAGCAGAGATCATCAAGAGGTGCCGGCCCGGCGTCGTATCGGCGTATCCGATCACGCCGCAGACGCATATCGTTGAGGACCTCGCCCAGATGGTTTCGAACAAGGAGTTGGACGCGCAGTTCGTCAACGTCGAGAGCGAGCACTCTGCGGCATCCGTGGTTCTCGGCGGCGAAGCCACGGGCGTACGTTCTTATACCGCGACGAGTTCTCAGGGGCTGCTTTTGATGGCTGAGGTTGTTTTTAATATCGCCGGCATGCGTCTCCCCGTCGTCATGACGACGGCCAATCGCGCCATTTCAGCCCCGATCAACATCTGGAACGATCAGCAGGATGTCATGGCCGTCAGGGATTCCGGATGGGTCCTGTTCTTTGCCGAAAGCATCCAGGAGGCCGTTGATCTGCACCTGCAGGCTTACAAGCTCGGCGAAGATCCGGATGTCATGTTGCCCGTGATGGTTAATATGGATGGTTTTATCCTCACGCACGGCATGGAGGCTGTGGATATGCCTTCCCAGGAAGAGGTGGACCGGTATCTGCCTGCCTATAAGACGACCTATAAGCTTGATGTCGATAATCCCCAGACGATGGGGTATCTGGCGGACCCGGATTATTATCTGGAGATCCGCTACATGGTCCAGGAGACACACAGGGAGCTTTTGAGCAAGATCCCCGGGCTCGCCGCCGAGTTCAAGAAGACTTTCGGCCGCGAGAGCGGCGGCCTCATCCAGACATATCGGATGGAAGATGCCGAACAGGCTTTTGTGGCCGCCGGGTCTGTCTGCGGGACGATCCGCGACGCGATCGACGAGTTGCGCGCCAAGGGAAAGAGGGTGGGGTTGGTTAAGATAGCCACCTATAGGCCTTTCCCGAAAGATGCGATCGTCGCCAGTCTCAAGAATGTCAAGGAAGCGGCGGTCGTGGACAAGAGTATTTCTCTGGGGGGTTTTGGTCCTTTTTACACGGACGTGACTTCGGCTTTGTCGTCTTTGGGGACCAAGGTTCCCAAGACGAGCGGTTTTGTCCTGGGATTGGGCGGCCGCGACATCCGTGTCAAGTCTATCCTTGACGTTTATGAAGCGCTGGGCGGCAAGCAGGTGGATTGCGCCTTTATCGGTTTAAAGCAGGAATTGCTTGCGGAGACGGAATAAGCGTTGACCTTTTGCTCGAACGCTCGCCCGCCTCTAGAGGCGGGCAGGGGTTAACTCCATAAGGGGGTAGGCCTTCCCCAAACCACATAAGGGAAGGGCCTAAGGAAATTACCTAGTTAGAGGCAAAATTAAGGAGCTTAACAATGACAGAAACATTATTCAAGCCGGGTCATACAGCGTGCGCAGGCTGCGGTCAGGCGATCGCGGCGCGCCTTGTCATCGATGCCGCGGGTAAAAACACCATGATCGCCAATAATACCGGTTGTCTGGAAGTGTTCTCGACGAAATATCCGGAATCGGCATGGTGTGTGCCGTGGATCCATTCGCTCTTCGAGAACTGCGCGGCTGTGGCTTCGGGCGTTGAATCCGGGCTGAAGTATCTGGGCAAGAAAGACGCGATCAACGTGATCGCGCAGGGCGGAGACGGTGGGACGGCCGATATCGGCCTCCAGGCGCTCTCCGGGATGCTGGAGCGCGGCCATGATGTGCTTTATGTCTGTTATGACAATGAGGCCTACATGAATACGGGGATCCAACGCAGCGGCTTGACGCCGACGACCTCCAACACAACGACAACTCCGCCGGGATCCGCTTCTTTCGGCAATCCCAGGCCCAAGAAACCCATGCCGGATATCGCCGCCGCCCACGGCATCCCCTATGTGGCGACAGCCTCCGTCGGCTATCCTCAGGATATTCAGAAGAAAGTCAAGAAGGCCCTGAGCATCAAAGGGCCGAAATACATCCAGATTCATGTGCCGTGTCCCCTGGGGTGGAGGCATGAATCTTCTCAGACATCCGAAGTGGCCAAGCTTGCAGTCGAGACAGGGCTTTATCCGATTTTTGAATACGAGAACGGCCAGCTCGTCCCGCGCAAGATCGCCTCAGTCAAGCCCGTTGAGGAATACCTCAAGATCCAGGGGCGGTTTAAGCATCTCCTCAGGGACGAGAAAGGCCTCAAGGAAATCCAGGCCGTCGCGGATTACAATATCCGTAAGTACGGCCTCTCCGCTTAAAGCGCAGGGATAAGAACAAGCTATGCGGCTCTCTGTCTAAGCGCTTGATGATTTTTTTCAGGGTGCGGCCGGGCAGGACCGGCCAGCCGGAAAAAATGATCAAGCAGATCGGGAGTTGGTTTTTCAGGGTAATGACCCGGAAGGGACAAAACCAATGGAAAAATGGGAGTGCACCGTTTGCGGCTACATTTATGATCCCGCCAAAGGCGATCCTGACAACGGCGTTGCGCCGGGCACAAGGTTTGAAGATATCCCCGACACTTGGGTTTGTCCTGAGTGCGGCGTCCCCAAGGATAATTTTCGCAAACTCGCCTGATTTCACCTATGTCGCAGAGAATTCCGACTTCTTCCATCGTCGCCTGGGAACAGGCAGGCGGATGCGGGGCCATGCTGCGGTCTTTGGCCGTTGCCGTCGCTTCATTATTGCTGCGCCCCGTTGATTTTTTCCGGACACTCAAGAGCGCCGGCGGCGTCCCTGTCCGCCAGAGGGTCATCCGGGCGCTGGTCTTTGCCTTCCTCTTGGGATATCTCAAATTGGCCTTCGATGTCGTCAACATCTTTTGGCTGAAACATCTTTCGAGCCATGTCATTTCCCCCGAGCTGCGGGCCCAGATGTCGTTCGTTACCTTTTCGGCCATGCACTCGCCGTTTTTCGTCCTGCGGCCGCTTCTGGTCTTGGCCGTCACCCTGGTCTTTGTTTCGGCCGGCATCAAGCTTGTCCTCGGGTTCGATAAGTCCCTCTTTCCGGTTTTTTTCATTGTTTGTTACAAGAGTGCGGCGGACATTTTTTATGCGCTTCCTGTTGTGGGGGGATTGTTCGCGTCGGTCTGGGGTTTGGCCCTCATTTTGATAGGCGTACGCGAACTCTATGGTGTCCCGGTCTGGCGGGCGGTGACGTCCGCCGTTATCCTGCCGTTTTTACTGGTATCATTCTTTGCGCTTTCCGTCGGGCCGGCCCTGAACCGGACCCTGATCAAGTTCTATCCGGAGCTCCGCAGCCAGGTCATGAGATTGAACGATATGACCGCTTACATGTATACGCTCGGCATCGTTAATGCCGCCAAGACCTATAAACAGGAACTGGGCTTTTATCCCGTGAATCTCGATGTCTTGAAAAAATATATCTCCAGGTCCGTTACCGATGATCTAGGCGACCCCGACAACGCCAGCGGCTACGTCTATTCTTACATCAAGCAGGATGAGAGTCATTTTACCGTCCAGGCGTCTCCCGTAAAGATGAATACGTCGGGGCGTTTTGTTTTTTATTCCGACGAAACGGGGCAGGTGCGTTTGGGAGGGCCCTCCGGCGCCGTTATCAGGGATACGCAGGATCTTGAGATGCATGAACAGGCGCCGGGGTCGCAAAAAGAAGGCGTATCATGAAAACCGTCGAGCTGAAAGATAAGATTTACTGGGTCGGTGCTGTTGATTATTCCATCAGGGATTTTCATGGCTATCGCACGCCCCAGGGAACAAGTTACAACGCTTATCTCATCATGGATGATAGGCTCACCTTGGTCGACACCGTCAAAAAAGATTTCGGGTGCGACCTGTTGCGCCATGTGGCCTCGATCGCAAACCCGGCGAAGATAGATAACCTCATCATCAATCATGTGGAGATGGACCATTCGGGCTCCATCCTCGAGGTTCTGGCGGCCGCCCCCCAAGCTAAGATCTATTGCACCCCGAAGGGAAAAGAAGGGCTTTTAAGGCATTACGGCATTCGCGGCAGGGAATTTCATTTGGTGAAAACAGGAGACAGGCTTTCGATAGGCCGCAAGACTCTTTTATTCTTTACGGCCCCTATGGTCCATTGGCCGGACAGCATGTTTACCTATTGTGTGGAGGATAAGGTCCTTTTGCCGAATGACGCCTTCGGCCAGCACCTGGGTCATCCTTTGCGTTTCGCCGACGAGATAGGTGAGGATCATTGCATGGAGGAGGCCGCCAAGTATTACGGCAATATCCTGATGCCCCTGGGTGACGTCATTGCAAAAAAGATCGAAGAATTCACGGCATTGCATCTGCCCATTGAAATCATCGGCCCGAGCCATGGCGCCATCTGGCGCAAAAATCCGATGCGCGTCGTTGAGGCTTATGGACGCTGGGCCGCAAGAGAGACCCTTCCCAAGGTCGTCATTGTTTACGATACAATGTGGGGATCCACGGACAAGCTGGCCAGGTCTTTGGCGGAGGAGATCGCCGTCCCGGGCGTGGAGGTGAAGATTTACAACATTCGCAACAGCGATAACAGCCAGATCATCCGCGATGTGCTGGATGCACGCGTCCTGCTTTTGGGGTCGCCTACTCTCAACGCCGATATGTTCTGGACCATGGGCGGTTTCCTGACATATCTGCGCGGGCTAAAACCCAGAAACAAGAAAGTAGGGATATTCGGTTCCTATGGTTGGGCCGAGGGCGCATCGCGGCGCATCGCCGGCGAAGTCGACGCCATGGGGCTCGAGTCGATCGGTCCCCCGTTCGAAGTCCAGTATGTGCCTTCAGAAGAAGAGTTGAGCAAATTGGCGGATTATGCTAAAGTGGTAATCCGCGCGGTTCAAGGATAAGAAGAAAAGGGGCGGGGACAACAAAAAGAAGAAAAACACCGAAGCGAGGAAAAAGGAGGGGGCGATGGGTAAAAAATTCAGAGAGACATCGGGAGTTGATATCAAAGAACTCGTTGCAGATCTGAATCGCGCCTATTGCGACGAGTGGCTGGCGTATTACGCTTACACTTATATGGCTTGCGTGGTTTCCGGCAAGGGCTATGAGGATATGGAAGAGTTCCTCAAGAAGATTGCCGCCGACGAGCTGGAACACCAGGGCGAATTGGCGGATATGATCATTAAGCTTGGCGGTATGCCCTTCAGGGCGTTCGGGGAGATCGAGAAGAATGCCAATTTTCCGTATCCGGCGCCGCCCAAAGAAACGGATGATTACGACAAGATCATCAAGTTCGTGATGGAGGCCGAAGGCGGGGCCATCGAGGTTTACCGTAAGATCGCCAAGAAAACCCTTGGTAAGGAGGATGTGGTTTATCAGTTGGCGACCCATATCCTTTCCGAAGAAGTGACGCACGAAGAGATGTTCGAAAACTTGAAATAAGAAAAGAAGGCCCTTCGTTTCCGACTTAAACGCTGATAGAGACGAGGGGTCGATGTCAGACAAACAAATTCAGCGGGAAATCGAGAGGGCAATAATGGCAAAAGTTACCGTTGATGCGGCCACATGCGTCGGCTGCGGCCTATGCGAACAGAACTGTCCCGAAGTATTTGAAGTCAAGGATGACGGCATCGCTCATGTCAAGGCCCAGCAGTGTTCCAGTTGCAATCTGCAGGAGATCGCGGATATGTGCCCTGTGAACGCGATCAAGGTGGAGTAGCTTCCGTAAAGACCGCACCACCCGTTCTTCTATGAGAGCGGGTGGTGTTTTTGTTTTACCTCGGCCTGGCCGGAGGCTGAGCCGAGATAAAACAATCCACTACCGTTTTGTGGCGTCCGCCACCAGAACATCGGCGGACGGCCGCCGAAGCAAGGTGAAACAGGGGGGGCGGTCATGAAAGAAGCGCTGTATTACGATAAGAGCCAAGATGGTGGCGTGCGCTGCCGGCTTTGCCCTCAATTTTGCCGGATCAAGGAGGGGGCTAAGGGGTTCTGTGGTGTTCGGACCAATCAAGGCGGCAGCCTCTATACTCTTAATTACGGCCGGGTGGCTTCTCTTGCGCTTGATCCCGTTGAAAAAAAGCCGCTGTATCACTTTCATCCCGGCGAGATGATCTTGTCTGCCGGCACCGTTGGGTGCAACCTTTCCTGTCTTTTCTGCCAGAATTGGAGCATTTCCCAGGAAGTCCAGACGCCGACAGAACCTATGACGGTCAAGAATTTGATCGCACAGGCGCGCCGCCTGGATTCTTTTGGGATCGCCTATACCTACAATGAGCCTTTTATCTGGTATGAGTTTGTTGTGGAAGCGGCAGAGGCGGCCAGGGGGGCTGGATTAAAGAATGTCCTGGTGACCAACGGCTTTGTCAATTCGGAGCCCCTGGCGGAGCTCCTGCCTTATATCGATGCGGCCAATATCGATATTAAGTCTATCCGGGATGATTTTTACAAAAAGGTATGTTCTGGGGGCGTCGGACCCGTCCTGGAGACGATCAAGGCCATGGCAGGCAGGTGTCATGTCGAGCTGACAAATCTTCTGATCCCGACGCTCAATGACAGCCCCGAGGACATCTCAGGGTTGGTCGACTGGATTGCCGCCAATGTCGGTCCGAATGTTCCACTGCACTTTTCCCGTTACTTCCCCTGTTATAAAATGACGATCCCGCCGACCCCGCCGGAAAAACTTTTTGAGGCGCAGGCTATCGCCGAAAAGAAGCTTAAACACGTCCACCTGGGAAACATTTAGACGGCCTTTCCTGGAACTCGCAGGTTGCCCCGGCATCTTCAAATAGGAAGCCGCCGGCCCCTGTCGGCGGAGCCTCACTTTCCTTCAGCCGCAGCAACAGGCATGCCGTAACGGCCAATCTGGTTGACGTAGCTGACCAGATGCGCCTGTTTTTTTAAGTCTTCGAAAAACGAGTTAAAGGCTTCGTTGCGTTTTTGTTCCAGCAGGCTTTTCTTGAAATCGTCGAATTCTTTTTTGAGCTTGTCCTCGTCGAGAGAGGGTGTTTGCAGGCTCTGGATGACGAGGAAACCCTGGGGCGTGCTTACGGGTTTATCGTAAATCTCGTCTTTTTTCAAGCCGAAGGCGGCATCCTTGAGGACGGTCGCCAATCCCAACTCGGGGATATAGGAATCTTTGGTGAACGGCGGCGTTTCTTTGACGCTTAGCCCCATGCTTTCGGCTGCGCGGCTAAAAGGCACAGGCGTACGGCTGGTCGTCTTGGCCGTTTTCCCCGCGGTCTGCTCTTGTTCTTTTGTCTCGTTGGCCCTCACGCAATTCAAAAATTCCTGGGCCTTCTGAAAAGCGATTTGTGCGGTTTTTTCTTCGATGAGGGCGGTCCTGACCCTGTCTTTGGCCTCTTTAAAGTCGGGGATATAAGCGTCTTTTTTTTCAAGGATACCGAAGAGATAGATTCCCCGTTCTGTTTCTAGCGGTTGGGTGATGGCGCCTTGCGGCGTATCAAAGATAGCTGTTTTGATTTGCGGCAGCCACCCCAGGGCGGGGATAGGGTCGTTAAATCCAAAAAATCCGGTTTCTTTGGCTTCGAGCCCTGCTTCTTGCGCGGCCGCTTTCAAGCCGGCAGTCTTGGCCTTTCGGGCAATCTTCTGCATGGTTTCTTGCGCCTTGCCCTTTTCTTCCTCAGTTGTTTTCTCGTCATAGGGGATCATGCAGAAAACGGCATTGATCTGCGGCGGGATCTTGAAGGTCTCCTTGGACGTTTCATAATATTTATTGAGTTCTTCATCTGTTACGGCAATGTTATTTTTATAACTTTGCGGGGAAAAGAGGACGTAGCGCAGGCGCGTCTCGGTATGCTGCTTCTTGTATTCTGCCCGTGCCTCATCGTCGGTGACGGTGACCGGCCTGGTCACTTCTTCATAGACCTTGGTCATGGAAATGTCCTGGCGCGCCTGTTCTTCGAATTGCCGCGCATCCATGCGAAGGGTATATTTCAGGAAGAGTTCATAGGATTGAGGATCGAAGCGGCCGTTCTTTTGGAGGAAAGGCAGGCGGGTGATATGGTCGACGACGTCCCGATCGCTGATGCGGATGCCGCGCCGGCGGACTTCGTGAAGCATGATCAGGCGGTCCCATGCGCCGTTGATGGGGTTTAAAAGGGGCCCGAGGTTCTTTTCCGCCTCTTCGCCATATTGAAGCAGGATGTGCGTTTTCCATGCCTGCATGGATTGCTGGAAGCGGTCGTAACTGACATTTTTGCCGAAAATCCGGCCTGCGATGTTCGGGATGCGGTCTTTCTTGTTGATGACGCTGGCCGATCCCCAGATGACGAATGCCGGGATGATAAGGACGGCAAGCACATAGAAGATTCTTTTGGCGACCTTCTTTTTGCGGAGCTGTCTCAACATATTTAACCCCTTGATTTGTCAGGTGTTATTTATCAAAGTCTTAATTATACTCCGCCACTTTTTTCTTTACAAAGCATATTTTCAAATGTATAATGACCCCCGCTATGATGACTAAAGATGACGGAAAACTCAAATTAGGTATCCCGAAAGGCAGCCTGACCGAGGCGACCATCAAGATGTTTGCCAAGGCGGGTTTCAGCATTGTCGTCAGCTCCAGGTCTTATGTCCCTGTGATCGACGACCTCGAGATCCAGCCGATCATGCTGCGGGCGCAGGAGATGTCCCGCTATGTCGAAGACGGGGTCCTGGATTGCGGCATCACCGGTAACGATTGGATCCTGGAGAACCGTTCGGATGTCGTTAAGCTGGCCGACCTGGCTTATGCCAAACAGAGCATGAATCCTGTCCGCTGGGTATTGGCCATCCCGGAACAGTCTTCCATCAAGTCCGTCAAGGACCTTCAGGGCAAGAGGATCGCCACCGAGCTTGTCGAGGTCACAAAAGACTACTTTAAGAAGAATAATGTTGCGGCGGATGTAGAGTTCAGCTGGGGCGCGACCGAAGTCAAGGTCGCCGCCAACCTTGTGGATGCGATCGTCGAGTTGACCGAGACAGGATCGAGCCTGCGTGCCCACAATTTGAAAGAGATCGCCACGATCTGTACGTCGACAACGCAGTTCATCGCCAACAAGAAATCGGTCAGAGATCCGAAGAAAAAGAAGAAGATGGACCAGGTCATTATGCTGCTGCGCGGGGCCATTGATGCTGAAGGCAAGGTGGGCCTCAAGATGAATATCCCGGCCAAGGCGTTGCCGCAGCTCCTGCGTGTCCTGCCGGCGTTGCGCAAGCCGACGATCTCGCACCTTTCCGACGAAAAATGGGTCGCGGTTGAGACCGTGATTGAAGAAAAGCTGGTACGCAAGATCATCCCCGGACTCAAAGAGGCTGGAGCTGAGGGGATCATCGAGTATTCCTTGAATAAATTGATTGTTTGAAGGCAGGAGGGCCGGGTGCCGGTTTCAGGGAGTGCCTGCCTTTTTCGAAAAAGCGAGGGGCGTATGCCTTGTGGCAGAAAAAGAAAAAGACGCAAGATCAAGACTCACAAGAGAAAAAAGATGCGTCGCAAACTCAGACACCTCAAGAAGAGAGATTGGGGTTGATGAGAGGCCCGTCCGCCCCTTTAGGGGCGGGGCTTGTCCCGTATCTGTGAAGTTTTTTCCCTGTTAGAGAAGGTTCTGTAACGGGGTTTGCGGGATGCTGACGAGATGTTTTTAGAAAAGAGGCGGTTTCTTTTTGTCTGCGTGGCCGCGGCCGGGATGGTCTCCTGCGCGACCGCCCATGAAAGTGTCCGCAGAGTATCTTTTTCTTACGGCGCTTATATGAAGGGGTTGCTGGCGGACCGCCTCGGGTCGTTTGAAGAAGCGGCGGCCCATTATCGCCGGGCACGAAGCCTGGATCAAAAGTCGCCTTTGCCTCATATTCAGCTGGGGCGGGATTACGCAGGGCTTGGGGATTTACAAAAGGCCGCCGCTGAATTCCGGACGGCCCTCCTCTCGGCGCCCGACGACGCGCAGACCCGTTATGTACTGGCACTGATCTATGCGCAGCTCAATGATTACAAGAAGGCCGCCGAACAATGCGAAATCCTGCTCAAAGATGCTGCGGCCTTACCGCAAAAGACACAGCTGAGACGGATCCTGTCTCAGCTCTATTTTTTGGAAGGCGATTTTGTCACGGCCAGGAAATACAGCCAGGAGATTTTAGCGCTTGACCCGTTGGACCGCGAAGTCTTGTTTTTTATGGGTCTGATCTCCAGCGAAGAAGGGTCAGGCGAAGAGGCTGAAAGGTTCTTTCAAAAGGTCCTGCAGTATTATCCCGACGATATTGATGCCGCCAACAGCTTGGCATTTCTGTATGCCGAAAGGGGAGAGCATCTTGTTGAAGCGCTGGATCTGGCCTTGCGGGCGGCAGAGGCCCAGGGTGATAACGGCACCTACCTGGATACTCTCGGATGGGTGTATTTTCAGCTTGGTGATACCCCCAAGGCGGTCGCGTTTCTTGAAAAGGCTTCAAAGGTCATGGTGGATCCGGTAATTCTCAATCATCTGGCTGCCGCTTATGAAAGGCAGGGTGAGACGGAGAAAGCCAGAAAGCAATGGGAGATATCCCTGGCCTTGGATCCGTCCCAGGGGGATATCCGCGAAAAGCTAAAGATCATCAAAAGATAACCTATGCTTTTGGATTCAAGAAAAATCAAAGAATTGGAAGATAAGGCCAGGGAGATCCGCATCATGATCATCCAGATGCTGGCGCGTGCCGGATCGGGCCATCCGGGCGGATCTCTGTCCAGCACGGATATCTTGACGTGTCTCTATTACGCTGTCATGCGCCATAACCCCAAGGATCCTTCATGGCCGGATCGCGACCGCTTTCATCTGTCGAAAGGGCATTGTTGTCCGGCGCTTTATGCGGTCTTGGCAGAGCAGGGGTATTTTGCGAAAGAGGAGCTGTGGAAGCTGCGGCGGTTCGGTTGTCTCTTGCAGGGGCATCCGGAGCGTCACACGCCCGGCATTGAGGTGTGCAGCGGGTCTTTGGGGCAAGGGCTTTCCGTGGCATTGGGGATGAGCTTGGCAGCGAAACTGGACCGTAAGGATTACCGGACGTATTGTCTCTTGGGGGACGGAGAGATCCAGGAAGGCAACGTCTGGGAAGCGGCCATGGCTGCCGCGCACTACAAATGCGATAATCTTTGCATTATTCTGGACTACAATGGTTTTCAGATCGACGGCCGGGTCATGGAAGTCATGGCGATTGAGCCGTTGGCGGAGAAATGGCGCAGTTTCGGATGGTATGTGCTTGAGATCGACGGACATAATATGGCCGCGATCCATAAAGCCTTTGCCACAGCGAAAAAGATCAAGGAAAAACCGACGATCATCATCGCCAAGACGATCAAGGGGAAGGGCGTTTCTTTTATGGAGAACGTCGTGGATTTCCACGGCCGGGCGCCCAGCCGGGAGGAAGAGGATCTGGCGATGAAAGAACTGGGCGAATCGTAGAGGAAGAATCGGACCGATACCATGGCTGAAATGCTTTATCAACGCGATATTTACGGCAAGACGCTGGTTGAACTCGGCCGCCGCACGGCGGATGTCGTGGTGTGCGATGCGGACTTGTCGGGTTCGACGCGCACGGCGCTTTTTGCCAGGGAATTCGCATCCCGGTTTTTCAATTTCGGTGTTGCTGAACAGAACATGATGGCGGCGGCGGCGGGCTTGGCGTCTTGCGGGAAGGTCGTTTTTGCGTCCACGTTCGCCATGTTCGCCTCGGGCCGCGCCTGGGACCAGGTGCGCAACACCATCTGTTACAGCGGACTCGATGTCAAGATCGTGGCGACCCATGCGGGTGTCACCGTCGGTCCCGACGGTGCCAGCCACCAGGCCCTTGAGGATGTCGCCATCATGCGGGCCATTCCCAACATGACCGTCGTTGTGCCGTGTGATGGGCCGGAAACGAGGGAGGCCGTTCTCGCCGCTTTTGAGACCGCGGGACCGTTTTATATCCGTCTGGGCCGTGCCAAAGTGCCAAGCATCGACAGGAAGTCAGAGTTTCATCTTGGAAGAGGCGGTCTCCTGCGGGAGGGCAGCGACGTTACGCTCGTGGCGTGCGGCATCATGGTCCAGGAAGCCCTGAAGGCGGCCGTTGAATTGGCCAAAAACAAAATATCCGCCCGTGTTATCAATATGCCCACCATTAAGCCGCTCGATGAAAACATCCTTGTGGAAGCCGCCCGTCAGACGAAAGGACTCGTGGTTTGTGAAGAGCATTCTGTGACGGGCGGGCTTGCTTCGGCTGTTGCGGAAACCTTAAGCGAGAAGCACCCTGTGCCTATCGTCCGCATTGGTGTCAAGAACAGGTTCGGTCAATCAGGGGATGAGGCGGCTTTGCTGACGGAATACCAGCTGACGTGCGCTGACATCGTCAGGGGCGCCCACTCCATTTTGGCATAAGAGGTCCCCAGTCCAATGGCCTCCGTTAACTCTCTTTTGCTTTCTTCCCCCGCCAAGCTTAATCTTTACCTTGATGTCCTGGGACGCAGGCCAGACGGTTACCATGAGCTCTTGACCCTTTTTGAGCGCATTTCTCTTTGCGACACCATCTGTTTGACCGAGATCCGGACGGACGAGATCGTCCTTTCCTGCGACAACCGCCAGGTCCCTTCCGATGCCGCCAATCTGGCGTGGCGGGCGGCTGATCTGGTGCGGCGCTCCTTCGGCATTAAAAAAGGCGTCAAAATCGAGATCCAGAAGCAGATTCCTGTGGGCGGCGGCATGGGAGGAGGGTCAAGCAATGCCGCTACCGTCCTTTTGGGCTTGAACAGGCTTTTTGGGATGGAGCTTGGCCGGCCGGCGTTGGTCGATCTGGCCAACCGGCTGGGCAGCGATGTGGCATTTTTTGTCTCCGGAAGGCGTTTTGCCATCGGCCGGGGCCGCGGAGGGGAGCTGACAGGCGCTTCAATCCCCGGGGGCGTGCGATTATGGCACGTTCTTTTTGTTCCGCCGAGGAACATTATTACCAAAGATGTCTATGCACTCTTTGACAGGGGGTCCCAAAAGGCCGAAACAGGCCAAAATCCCAGGGAAACTTTAACGTTGACAAAAAATAGTGAGAATGTTAATATACTACTCTCTTGCCTTAAAGAGGGAGATATTCGTTCTCTTAACAGGAAGATTTACAATCGGTTAAGCGAAATCGTAATAGAATCATATGGTTTCGTTTCTGAACTAAGGACTGATCTTTCTAAACTCGGGTTCAAATGGCTACACATGTCAGGTAGCGGGCCGACCCTTTTTGTTATATGTAAAGATCAAAAATACGCGCAGCGGGTTTATAATAAGGCGCGCGCCAGGCTTTCAGATAAATGCCACGTATTTATCGCCGCAACGCTGTAATCATTGTATTTTTTGGTCGGTTACAAAGGGAAGGGGACGATCCATGGAAATCACTGAGGTGAGGGTTTTTCTCAAGGATAGTCCTGACAAGAAACTTAAAGCTTATGCCACGGTGACGTTCGACAACGCTTTCGTCGTCAGGAACATTAAAGTGATCGAGGGGGGCAGCGGTCTTTTTATCGCCATGCCTTCTCGAAAGCTCAAGACAGCATGCCCCAAGTGTAATTTTCGCAATGAGGTCCGCAGTAAATATTGCAACCAGTGCGCAGCACAATTGCCGGCCGTCATGCGGCCGGTGACTGTGGAATCCAATGTGGACGGCGCTCAATCTGAACACAGAGATATCGCCCATCCGATCACCCAGACCTTCCGGGATTACCTACAGAAAAAGGTTTTAGATGCCTTTGAGAGCGAAAAAGCCAAGGGCCCTTCTTCCTTTTCAGGTCACGAAAGCGAAGAATGAGATAGATTTTCTGAGATATTGCCCGGTGGTGCAACTGGTAGCACATCAGACTTTGGATCTGAGTATCCTGGTTCGAGCCCAGGCTGGGCAGCTTGATTATCGGCCTGGCGAGAACCAAAGGGGCGCGGGGAGACCGTCCCCGCGCTTTCGGGGTAACACCCCTGTCGTTTTGCTTCGGTTTGCGAAGCAAAACAAAGCAGCAGGGGGCCATAGGGGCAGAGCCCCTATGGGGAGCGAAGTGGAAACGAAGCGACGGGTTCTAGGCGCGCAGCGCCGGAGCCCAGGCTGGGCAGCTTGATTATCGGCCTGGCGAGAACGAAAAGAACGATTACACAGATTAAAAACCAGATTGCATGGACAAACAGATCCGCTTAACGCCTCTTATTGGTGTAATCGGGTTGCAAAATCTGTGCGATCTTCAATAACATATTGACGCGTCCCCCCGTCGTTCGTTGACGCATTGTCAAACGCGGGGGCTTGTACTTCGACAGACTCAGGGTTGTGCATTGAGCAAGTCCACCTTTGGTGGATGCGTCGAAGAGCTTGCTAACCACAAGGCCATGGCGTGTTCCTGCGATCATGCAATCACCGACCTTTTTGCAGACAACGGATGTTGTCGCAAGGCCGGTAAGCCTTCCGGTTTTATCAGCAATTACGCGTTTCACGAAAACGGGTAACTCCCGGGAATTCCTAAAACTTATGTTAAAGTTGTGCGTTATCGTTTTGGCTGCGGGAGAAGGGAAGCGGATGAAGTCTGCCACCCCCAAGGTCCTGCATGAGGCGGCTTGGCGTCCTATGTTGAGCTATGTCATGGACGCCGCCGCATCCATGAAGCCCAAAAAGACCGTCGTGGTTTTAAGTCCCAAAAGGCCCGAGGTCCGCGGGATCCTTGACAAGTCCGTGGCTGTCGTGTTCCAGAAAAACCCTCTCGGGACAGCCGATGCCGTAGCAGCGGCGGCCAGGGAGATCCCAAAAGATTCAGGCGATGTCATGGTGCTTTACGGCGATACGCCGCTGATCCGGCCGCAGACTGTCCGTGGCCTCTATGAAGCCCATGCGGCCAGCGGCGCATCCTGCACGGTCCTGACGACATTTTTAAGCGACCCGCGAGGTTATGGCAGGGTCTTGCGCAATGATGCCGGGCGTTTCCTGGCGATCGTCGAAGAAAAAGACGCGACGGCTTCCCAGAAGGCCACGAGGGAGATCAATACGGGCCTTTATTGTTTTAAAAAAGAAGATTTGCTCGAAGGCTTGAGGCATGTCAGGCCCGATAACAAAAGCGGTGAATATTATCTGACGGATGTTTTGAGCTGGCTTTTTGGCTGTAACAAAAAAGTCGAGACGGTCCTTGCGGAGGATCCGCAAGAAGTTCTGGGTGTCAATGCACGCCGGGACCTGCGGGAAGCCGCAGAGGTGCTTCGGATGCGTATCCTGGAGTCTTTTGAGGAACAGGGTGTGGTCATCGAGGATCCGAAATCGACCTTTATCGATCCGGCTGTGACGATCGGCTCCGGGTCCCGTATCCGTCCCTTTACCTATATTGAGAAGGATGTTGTGATCGGCCGCGATTGTTCCATCGGGCCTTTTTGTCATCTGCGGCCCGGGGTCGTCCTCGGCGACCGGGTGGCTGTCGGAAATTTTGCCGAAGTCAAGAATGCGACGCTGGGGGAAGAAAGCGTCATGCATCATGTAGGATATCTCGGCGATACGGAAGTCGGCCGCAGGGTCAATATCGGGGCCGGCGCCGTCGTCGCCAATTTCGACGGACAGAAGAAGAACAAGACCACGATCAAGGATCAGGCTTTTATCGGCAGCGACGCGGTCTTGATCGCGCCGGTGGTCATCGGCAAGAAGGCCGTGGTCGGCGCCGGGAGCGTCGTGACGCGGCGTCACGATGTGGCGGACCGGGCGGTTGTGGCAGGTGTGCCGGCCCGTGTGCTGAAGACCAAACACAAATAATTTTAATGAGGGCATGGCTTACGGAGCGATTTTGCGACGCAAGTCATTTGCCCGAATTAATTCGCCGGAGCTTTGGTGGCGGATGGATTTATTTAGGCCGCAGAAGCGGTAATCTATAGGAGTCGTGACATGAACAAGCTTGAGATTTTTTCAGGGAATGCCAACAAGGGATTGGCCGAGGATATCTGTAAGGAACTGGGCAAGAAACTCGGCGGTATGATGGTGGAGCGTTTCAGTGAAGGCGAGATCAGGGTTAAGATTGACGATAACGTCCGCGGCAAAGATGTTTTTGTGATCCAGCCGACCTGTCCGCCGCCCAACGAGAACCTGATGGAGCTTTTGATCATCATCGACGCCTTGAAGCGCGCTTCCGCGGGGCGTATCACGGCCGTTGTGCCGTATTACGGATATGCCCGTCAGGACCGCAAGGACCAGCCGCGCGTTCCCATTTCAGCCAAGCTGGTGGCGAATCTCCTGACCGTGGCCGGCGCCAGCCGTATCCTCACGATGGACCTTCACGCGGGGCAGATCCAGGGGTTTTTTGATATTCCTTTAGATCATTTGTTTGCCGTCAATGTTTTTGTCGAATACATCACCTCCAAGCTTAAACTGGAGAATTATGTCGTGGTGTCTCCGGATGTCGGCGGCATCAAGACGGCGCGGGCATATGCCAAGAGGCTCGGTGTGGGCCTGGCGATCGTGGACAAGCGCCGTATTTCCCCTGAAAAGGCCGAAGCCATGAATATCCTCGGCGAGGTCGAAGGCAAGAATGCCATCCTGGTCGACGATTTAATCGCGACCGGCGGTTCTCTGATCGAAGCCGCGAATGCCTTGAGGCGGGCGGGGGTGAGGAAGATATATGCGGCTGTCGTCCACGGCGTTCTCTCGGGCGATGCCGTAAAGAAGATCGAAAGTTCGATTCTCGAGCAGTTGATCATCACCAATACGATCCCGATGGATGACCGCAAGGCGAGCTCCAAGATCAAGGTGCTGTCTGTCGCGCCCCTTTTAGCGGAGGCTCTCAAGCGGATCCACCACGAAGAGTCGATCAGCTGTCTGTTTGATGAAAGATTTGAGATATAAGAAGTATTTTTTGTTACTCCTCGCCTAAGCGTCCGCCACTAATTCTTCGGCGGACGCCCGCCGACGCAGGGGTGGCGGGCGCTCGAAAATTTACTGCCAGGGTTAGGCCGTCGGCCTGGCGTAGCCGGCCAGGACGGCCATCCGGCAGTAAATTTTCTTCGCAGGCTCGGAGTTAACCCAGAAAGGGTAGGCCTCCGCATGCCGCAGAAAGCGGCATACTGGCCCCTTCCGATAGGGCCAGGTGTAAGGAATAGGCGTTGACTCCGCACTTGGGCACTTGAAAATTTGTGCCAGGACGGTCCGGCACAAATTTTCCTGGTCTGCTGAAACAGCAGACCGAGTAAGTGCGGAGTTGATTTTGTAAGGAATAGAACCCTGTTATAGGCAAAATCAAGGAGAACACGACAATGGAAGCGATTTATCTGGAAGCGAAGGTGCGGGAAGACGCTGAGGTGGGCAAGAGCCATATCCTGCGCCGTGGAGGATTTGTGCCGTGCGTTGTTTACGGGGAGGGCAAGAAGACGCTGTCTCTTAAAATCGAGCACAGCCGTTTGATCAAGTTCATGCACGCGCATCACGGCGGCGAAAACATGGTGATCACCTTGAAGATCTCCGGCGGCAAGAAAGACGAAGAGAAGGCGGTGTTGATCAAGGAGATCCAGAGCCATCAGGTCTCCAGCGATATCCTTCATGTGGATTTCAATGAGATATCCCTGACGAAGAAGATCACGATCAAGGTACCCGTGGCCGCCGTCGGCGAGCCTGTCGGCGTCAAGCAGGAAGGCGGAACGCTGGAACACGTCATCTGGGAAGTGGAGGTCGAGTGTCTGCCGACCCATATCCCGGAAAAGCTGACGGTCGACGTCTCCGGCATGAAGATCGGCGATACGATCTATCTGAAAGATGTCCCTATACCGCCGGATGTCGTGATCAAGCACGATTTGGAATCTATCGTTTTTTCTTTGTTGGCACCTCTTAAAGAAGAGGTGGCGCCTGTGGAGGCTGCTGCGGCTGAAGGGACAGCGGCGAGCGCCGAGCCGGAAGTCATCAAGAAAGAGAAGAAGCCGGCTGAAGAAACCGAAGAAACCAAGAGTGAATAGCGCGGCGATGAGGGCTCAGGGATCCGGCACAAAAATGATCGTCGGCCTGGGGAATCCGGGCCCCCAATATCGCCTGACACGGCATAATGCGGGAGCCAGGGCCGTGGAGGCATTGGCGCGCAAGCACGGTTGGAAGTTCAAGAAGAGTATGTTCCTGAAGAGCTTGGTGACGTCTGGAGAGCTCTTTAAATCCAAGATTTATCTGATTGTGCCGCAGACATACATGAATCTTTCAGGTGAAGCTGTCGCCGCGTGTCTGCGGAAGAAAAGGTTGCCTTCTCAGGGTCTTCTTGTGGTTTGCGATGATGTGGATTTGCTGTTGGGAGAGATGCGTTTTAGGGCTCGCGGAAGCGCCGGAGGCCACAACGGTCTGAAATCCATCATCGAACATATCAAGACGGATGAATTTAACCGGCTGAGATTGGGTGTCGGCCGCGACGCGCAGGAGGGCGACCTTGCGGATTACGTGCTTGCGAAGTTTGCCGTCCGGGAAGAGCCGGCTGTCGAGGAGATGACAGAGGCAGCTGTTTGTGCCATGGAGACGTGGCTTGAGGCCGGCATTGACAAAAGTATGAATTTGTTTAACGCGAAAAAGAAATAGCTATTGACTCCTCGCTTGAGCACTTGAAAATTTCTGCCAGGATCGGCTTCGCCGTGTCGGCATAAATTTTCCTGGTCTGTTGTTTCAGCAGACCGAGTAAGCTCGCCTGCCTGCCGGCAGGCAGGGAGTTAACCCCGCAAGGGGGTAGGCCTTCCTCATGCCATTAAAGGAAGGGCCTAATTTTGCAAGGAAGAGAAACCCTGCTATAGGCAAAATTAAGGAGGTAATTTCAGCATGAAAAAGTATGAAGCGATGTTTATCATCAAGCCGGATCTTAAAGAGGAGGACAAGAATGCCGTC
>Ga0172368_10003460_pt1 | contig 19112 bp, 16 predicted proteins | sample Lak11m_FD_114540 | JGI IMG/M metagenome (GOLD analysis project Ga0172368, IMG submission 114540) | Freshwater microbial communities from Kabuno Bay, South-Kivu, Congo - kab_022012_11m | ecosystem: Environmental > Aquatic > Freshwater > Lake | place: Democratic Republic of the Congo: South-Kivu...
AGAACTCGGCGATGAAACCGGTGATAATCCCGCCCGCCCGGCTGCTGGCGCGGCGGTATTCGTCGATGCGGCGCGCCGATGAGGCCGAGATGACCCCGGCCACGATCAGCGGCAGCAAGGCCAGGACGGTGTAGGTTGGACTGATGCGCAGCATCACGGTCAGCGAAATCGCGTTGAACAAGACCGCGCCGATGATATCGTTGATCCACAGCGCGAAGAGCGGGATCTCGAAGGTGTCGCCGCGGAAGCGGCTGATCGCCTCTCCCGGCGAATCGGGCAGGGCCGAGGCCCCAGGGCGGCGCAGGATGTGCCGCAGCATGTTTTTGCGCAGCAGGGTCATGCTGTGCATGAAGAAGGGCACGTTGGTGGCGATCAACCCCCAGCCCCCCAGCGTGCTGCCCAGCTCAGCCAGGAAGAGCAGCGCGATCAGCGTCCAGAGGTTGAGGCCCATCTGGGCGCTGCCGCTGAGCAGGTTGAAGAATTCGCGCAGGGCCAGGCCGGGGATCTGGTAAAAGCCCATCAGGATCAGCATCATCAGCAGGTTAGCCAGCCACAACCGCTTGCGGAAGCGGATCATGCTCAGGATCACCTTCCAGGCGGGCAGCTTGCGTTTGGCGGTTTGGCCGTCTTTGAGCGGCTGGTCGGCGGGTGGGTTTGCGGTGGTCATGCCAGCACCTCCTCCATGCCGGTGCGCAGCAGGCCGTGGAAGCGCGTGGCCGGGTCGCTGGCCAGCTTTTCGCGTTCGCCATATTCGACGACCCGCCCGGCTTCCAGGATCATCACGGATTGGGTGCGGTGCAGCGTGCCCAGGCGGTGGGCGATGATGATCGCCGTGCGCCCGCGCAGCAGGCGGTCGATGGCGCGCTCAATCAGCTGTTCGGTGGCCGGGTCGAGGCGCGACGAGGCTTCGTCGAGGATCACCAACCCCGGGTCGCGCAGAAAGACGCGCGTGAAAGCCAGCAGCTGGCCCTCGCCAGCCGAGAGGCTGCGCCCGCCGGTTTCCAGGCGGGTATCAAGGCCCTTGGGCAGCCCGGCCAGCCACTCGCCCAGGCCGAGCTCTTCGATCACAGCCAGGATGCGCTCGTCGGGGATGGAGCGATTGAAGAAGGTGATGTTGTCGCGCACGGAAGCCTGGAAGAGCTGCACGTCCTGGGTCACCAGCGCAACCCGTTCGCGCAGCGCGCGCAGGCGCGGCTGGCGCAGCGCCACCCCGCCCAGGCGCACCTCGCCCTGGGTCGGATCATAGAGGCGGAAGACCAGGCGGGCCAGGGTGGTCTTGCCCGAGCCGGTGCGCCCCAGCAGCCCGAGAGCCTGGCCTGGGGCGAGCTGGAAGCTGATCCCGTTCAGCACCGGCTCGTCTTCCTTATAAGCGAAGGCGACCCCGTCGAAATGCAGGCCGAGCGCCCCGCCGGGCAGGCCGGCGCCGGGACCGTCGACAATTTTGGCCTCGATCGCGCGCAGCTCGCGCAGGCGCTCGGTAGCCGCGCCAATGTTCTGCAGGTTCTCCACCTGCTGGGTCAGCTCGCGGATCGGGCGGCGCAGCATATTGGTGTAGAAGACGATCAGGTAGACCGTGCCCAGGGTGAGCAGCTTCTCCTGATAGAGCTGGTAACCCAGGGCCAGCGAGAGGCCGATCCCCAGCGTCATCAGCATGCCCGCCACCAGGCGCACGATCAGGAAGCGGCGCTGCGAGGCGCGCCAGTAGCCGAGGACGATGCGCGAGTGCTTGTACAGCCCGAGCAGGACAAAATCGACCGCCCCGCTGGCGCGGATGTCCTCGGTGCCAGACAGGCGCTCCTCGAGAAAACCGAACATTTCGGCGATTGTCTCGCGCACCTTCTTCTGCAGGGGGATGGCGATCCCGCGCACGGCGTTCAGCCCGCCCAGGGTCAGCAGGGCGAAGGCGCTGAAGGTCAGCCCAACCCGCCAATCTTCAAGCAGCATCGCCGCCAGGATGCCCAACAGCAGGATCAGGTTGCCGATGACGCGGATCACCAGCTGCGAGAAGAAGTTGGACAACTCCTGCACATCGCCGTCGATGCGCTCGATCAGCTCGCCGGGGCTGGTGTGGTTGTGGTAGCTCATATCCAGGTTGAGGCAGTGCTGGGCCATATCGGCGCGCAGGGAGTTGGTGGCCGTCCAGGCCACGTTTTCGCCGGTATAGGTGGCGCCGACCCCCAGCACTTCCTGGATCAGGGCAATCCCAATAAAGGCCAGCGCGGCATAGAGCAGCTGCTGCACCTCCTGGCTGGTCTGGGTGGTGTCGATGAAGTAGCGCATGATCTGCGGGTTGACCAGGCGCAGGGCGATGCTCGAAAGCAGCAGCACGGCCAACAAGGCAAAACGCCCGCGCTGCGGGCGAATGTAGCGCGCCAGCAGTTCAAAGAGTTGGCTGAAAGGGATTTTCAATTGTCGCTCCAGATGCGCGAGACTGCGCGCCCGCACGTGGTGGTGAGAAAAGGTAGGATGGGGTCAGGAGCTGGCCCGCATACGGGCAGTGATGGGACGTGGCTTAATCCTCCAACAAATAAGGCAGCAAGGCCTCGAAGATCACGCGGTACCCATTGGCATACAGATGCACGCCCTCGATCGAATACTCGGCCTTCAGCTGCCCCTGCTCATCCAGCAGCCCGGCGTTGAGATCGATGGAACGGCAGCCAAACCGGCCGGCCAGGGCTTCGATCGCGGCGTTGGCGCTGCGGATGCGAGCGTTGGTGCGCGTTTTGAGCCATTCCCTGGCGTACGGGTTGCCAAAATCGTGCAGTTCGTTGACCGGGTAATAAGCCATCAGGTACAGCCTGGCTTGCGGCAGGCGCGCCTGGATCGTCTCAACGATCAGGCGGTAGCGCGCAATCAAGCCGTTTTCCTGGTAGTCTTCGCCGCTGATATCGTTGGTGCCGATGTTCAGAAAGACGCGCGCGGGCTGCAGGTCAACGATGCAGGTATCCAGGACGGCCAGGTATTCGATCGTGGTTGTGCCGCCGATCCCGCGGTTATAGACCGCGCCGCGGATGGGCTGGGTTTGCAAGAATTCGTAGATCGGGAACTGCTCCATCAGCGACGAGCCGGCCAGCACGGTCTGGCCTTTCTGGACATACTGGTTCAGGAGCTGGTACTGCTTGATTTTGTTTTGCTTTTCGGCGTCAAAGTAACTGGCCAGGATATCCATTGAGTGTGCTCCTGTTTCGAAATGGGGCGGGGGTGATAAGCCAGCGTGTCGCGCACACTCGTGCAGGCGCGCACACGCCCCGGACAGCGGAAAGCGGACAGCGCCGCAAACCTAGCGCATTCGGTAGACGCGCGCCTCGTAGGGGCGCAGGCTCAGCGCGCGCATGCCTTCGACCGGGTAGCTGCTGAGCAGCAGCTCTTTGCCCACATACTGGATCCTTTCGGGCAGCTGGAAGGCGCATTCCTGCGCGCTGAAGTTGCACAGCACCAGCAGGCGCTCACCGCCCAGGCTGCGCGTGAACGCATACAGCGGGTCGGGCGTTTCGAGCAGCTCGTAGCTGCCATAGACGATGACCGGGTTGGCCTTGCGCAGCGCAATCAGGCGCTGATAATAATGGAAGATCGAGTTGGGCTCGGCCAGGGCTTGCTCGACGTTAATATCCGTGTAGTTCGGGTTGACGCCGATCCAGGGCTGCCCGCTGCTGAAGCCGGCCTGGGGCGCGGCGCTCCACTGCATCGGCGTGCGCGCGTTGTCGCGGCCCTTGGTGTAGATGGCCTGCATCACCAGAGCCGGGTCCGCGCCGCCCTCAGTGACGAATTCACGGTACATATTAAAAGTTTCGACGTCGCGATAGTCCTCGAGCGCGGCGAAGCGCACGTTGGTCATGCCGATCTCTTCGCCCTGGTAGATGTAAGGCGTGCCCTGCAGCATGTGCAGGAAGGTGCCCAGCAGCTTGGCCGATTCGACGCGGCAGGCGCCGTCGTCGCCAAAACGCGAGACCGTGCGCGGCTGGTCGTGATTAGAGAGGTAGAGGCTGTTCCAACCCTGGCCGTCCAGCTCGTTTTGCCAGCGCGTAAAGGTAGTTTTCAGGTCGGCCAGTTTCCAGGGCGCGCAGTTCCACTTGCCCCCCAGCGGGCCAGGCCCGCTGTCCAGGTCCATGTGCTCAAACTGGAAGATCATGTTGAGTGGCCCTTCGCCATCGCGCGCGATATGGATCGCTTCTGCGGGCGAGGTCATCGGCGTCTCACCGACCGTCATCGTGTCGTATTTGTCCAGCACGGCGCGCTTCATTTCTTGCAGATACTCGACCAGGCGCGGTCCATTGGCGAAGAACTGCCCTGCCCACTGGTAGCGGCTGTGCGGGTTGGTGATGGGCGCGTCGGGCAGGCCGGGCGTCTTGGAGATCAGATTGATCACGTCCATACGGAAACCGTCCGCGCCTTTTTGCAGCCACCACTCCATCATGGCGAAAACCGCCTGGCGCACCTTCGGGTTTTCCCAGTTCAGGTCAGGCTGCTTGCGCGAGAAGAGGTGCAGATAATACTCGCCGGTCTGCTCGTCATACTGCCAGGCCGAGCCGCTGAAAAACGACTGCCAGTTGTTGGGTTCCTGGGTGCTCCCTTCTGGCCCGGGCTTGCCCTCGCGCCAGATGTAGAAATCGCGGTAGGGGTTGTCTTTCGATTTGCGCGACTCGACAAACCAGGGGTGTTCGTCGGAGGTGTGATTGACCACCAGGTCCATCAGCAGCTTGATCCCGCGTTCGTGCATCCCGGCCAGCATCTCTTCCCAGTCGGCCAGCGTGCCAAATTCCGCTTGAATGTCCTGGTAGTCGCTGATATCGTAGCCGCCGTCGTCGTTGGGCGATTTGTAAACCGGTGAAAGCCAGACCACATCGATGCCCAGCTCTTTCAGGTAGTCCAGTTTGCTGATGATGCCGCGCAGGTCGCCGATCCCGTCGCCGTTGCTGTCGCAGAAACTGCGCGGGTAAATCTGGTAAACAATGCTTTCTTTCCACCATGCCTGGCTCATCGACAACCTCCGTTTTTGATCGCAAACTGCATAAACCCCACCGGCTTACATCGCCCTCACCCCTACAAATCCAGAGGTTTGTTACTCCCCGGTCCCGGCGGGGCGGGGGCAATGATCCGCGTAAAAGCGCTTGACCGGGGCCAGCAGGCTGAGCGCGACGATCATCAGTGCGTTGAGGGCCGTGACGTACTGGATCGGCCAGCGCAGGCCAATCAGGCTGATCTGCAAAATCAGCCACAGCACCAGCAGCACGCCCAGGGCCAGGCTGGCCATCCAGGCCCAGTAGCGCGCCGGCCAGGGCAGGCGGCGCTGCAGCCAGGGCCAGGCCGGGCGGGCCGCCAGGGCATAGGCCAGCAGCAGCGGCAGCAGCCCCATCACCCCGGTCAGGAACAGGCCGGGCATCGTATAATCTGGCACCAGCAGGGCCGGCAGCACCTCCGCCATCTGGATCAGCTTGCCGCTGGGATCGATTAACATGGTGATCCCACCGTACAGGCCGCCCAGGCCCAGAAAGACCAGAAAGAAGACCAATAGCCAGGAGCCAGCCGGCCTGGTCTTAGGGTTTTGGCTTGAAGACATACAATTCTCCCATAATTTTATCGATCTGATAGTAGCGTTCGACCGTCATGCGCTGCGCGCGGGTGTAGCGCGCGGCGATCGCCGGCCAGCCGGCGGGCTGGTACCACAGAATGACCGGAAACTTATGGCTGGCGATCTCATCCAGGAAGGGCGTTTCGTCCCAGACTTTGGCATCGGCCATTTGTTTGTATTCAAACGGTTGGAAGTACAGGCGCTTGCCGGCCAGCGGCACCAGGCCCATATATTCATCAGCCAGGACCGGGCCGTTGGCATCCTTGAGGATTTGCAGGGCTGCGGTCACGTCAGCCTGGTGCTTTTCGCGGTCCGTCATGTAATTGGTCGAATCATTCCAGGCCCAGCGGATCATGCCGTGCGCCTGGTAAGCCAGCAGCCCGATGAAAAGCACCTGCAGCAGGGCGCGCAGCCACCAGCGCCGCACCCGCCAGGCCCAGGCCAGCAGGGCCCCGCCCGCCAGCGAGAGCGCCGCGCTGACCTCAAGCAGGTAATTGACGCTCGAGCCATCTTTGCCGATCGTGATCGCGCCCGCGAAAGCGGCCAGCAGATAGGGCAGCACCAGCGCCCAGGCGCTGTAGTTGGGCCGCGCTGCCTGCTCTGGCTGCGCGGCGGCCTGGGGGCGGCGGAACTTGCGCACAAGCCAGGTGACCAGCTCGATGAGCAGGAACAGCAGGCCCGAGAGGATCAGCGGCCAGTAGCGCCCCCCCACCTGTTCAGCGTTGTTCCAGACCGTGTTCCAGTAGAACGCGTTGACATTGGCCACGACGATATTAAGGTAGAAGCCGCCCGCGCTGGCCAGGTTGAGGATCAAGAAGAGCGCCAGGGTCAGGCCGCCCACACACGCGCCCAGCAGCAGCCCGGCCAGCAGACGGTTTTGCCAGCGCCCGCGCGCGCCAAACACCAACCAGAAAAAGGCGGCCAGCGGCGCGGCCAGGGCATAAGTCTGACGCGTGTAGATCGCGGCGAGGAACAGCAGGACGGCTGCCCAAAACCCGCGCGAGGCCAGCACGGCGCGCGCGGACTGTTTCAGGTCGGGCCGGTCGTAGGGCGGGTTCGGGCGGCTGGCCAAGCGCACGCAGGCGTAGAGCGCGGCCCACGAAAAGACCAGGGCCAGCTCATCGATGCGGTTGAACTTGGCCCAGAACTGGATATAGGGGAAACCGGTCAGCAGCAGCCCGCCCACCACCGCACCGATCCAGTCGCGAGTCAGCGCGCGCAGGGTCAGGGTGATGAACAAGCCGGTCAGCAGCACGCAGATCAGGTTGATCAGGCGCCCATACCAGAAGGCCGGACCAAACATCCAGGCGAAGGGCACCTGGACCAGCAGGTAGAGCGGCGGATAGTTGGAGATGGTGTAGGGCGGAACGTCGAACGTGTTGCGATAGATATTCTCAAAGTTGGCCAGGCGCAGGGTCTGGTCGAGGATCGGCCCCTCGCCGTAGTCGATCGAGTAGGGGTGCGCGATGGCGCGCGCCTGGGTGGTCAGGAAATTAAGGTTCAGAGGCAGCAGCTGTGTGGCCAGCCCGAGCAGGGCCAGACCGAGCAGAATCCAATAAACAATTTGGGGCAGGTTAGAACGCTTCATGGCAGCCTCGATGGGGAAGTCCTCTCTATCATAATCCAAACGGGCTGGATCGGAATGAGGATTTTCGCTGTCCGGCGTCCGCGCTCCACTCCAGCAGCTAAGAAGAGAAGAGTCTCACCACAGAGCACACAGTGGACACAGAGAAGAGAGGGAGGTTTTTGAGAGGAATCCTGTCCTTTTCCTCCGTCTTTCGGCGATAAAGAATCCCTTCTTTCCTCTGTGTTCCCTGGATGCTCGGTGGTGAATTCCTTTCCCGCCGCAACGAACAGGTTCGATTAGAAGATGGCAGCTGGCAGCGGATCCCGGACACCGGACAGCGCTCCCCAAAAGCTGCCCGCTGCTCCCCTCAAATTGGGTTATGATCGGGGCCTATGGAAAACAGCGACCTCTCCCTGCCCGCCCAGACCGCCGCTCTGCCGGTGGACGAAGTTCAAGCCAATCTGCGCCACAACTTCACCTTCAACCTGCTCAACAGCAGCTTCCTGACCATCGCCAACAGCATGGTCAGCACGGGCGTGATCCTGCCGCTGTTTGTCAGCAACCTGTCGGACAGCAAGATCCTGGTCGGACTGATCATGACGATCAACTTCGCCGGCTCGTTCTTCCCGCAGCTGTTCGCAGCCCCGCTGGTCTCGCGCTTCACGCGCCTCAAGCGCCTGCTGGTGCCATCGGTCCTGCTGGCCGAGCGCCTGCCATTCCTGCTGCTCGGCCCGGCGATCTTCCTGCTGGCTCCGCTTGACGCGCCGCTGACCCTGACCGTGTTTTTCATCCTGCTGACCTGGAACGCGCTGGGGGTCGGGTTCAACGCGGTCGGCATTCAAGAGCTGTACGCGCGCATCATCCCGCTCGACAAACGCGGCCGGCTGGCGGGCATCGCCGGTTCGGTCGGGATCGCGCTGGCGGTGATCGGCGCGCTGGTCAACCGCGAGGTGCTGGCGCGTCTGACCTTTCCGCTCAGCTACGCCCTGTTGTTCGGCGCGGCCGGGCTGAGCGCCTTTCTGGCCTGGGTCTGGCTGACGCGCATCCGCGAGCCGCGCCTGGAGATCCACCCGCCCGCGCAGGACTTCGCCGCCTTCTTTAAAATGATCCCGGGCATCCTGGCCCGCGACCGCAATTACACCCTCTTCCTGGTCTCGATGAGCGTGCTCTACCTGGGCGGCATGTCGGGCAACTTCCTGGCGGTTTCGGCCAAAGAGCGCTGGGGGCTTTCAGACGGCTACATCGTCACCCTGCCGGTGGCGATGTACATCGGCCAGGCGCTGGGCAACCTGGTCTGCGGCTGGATCGCTGACCGCATCGGCTACAAAGTCCTGCAGATCATCGCCAACGCGGCCAACGTGATCCTGCTGCTGGTCGCGATCCTGGCCCAGGCGCCCTGGCTGTTCTACGCCGTCTTCGCCCTCAAGGGCGTGTCGATCGCGGCGGATGTGCTGGGCAACATGATCACCTTCGAATTCAGCTCGCTCGAACTGCGCCCGGCCTACATCGGCATCTACAACACGCTCAGCGGGGTGGTCTTCATCTTCTCGCCGCTCTTTGCCGGCTGGCTGGCCGAGCTGCTCGGCTACGCCGGGCTGTTCTGGATCACGGCCGGGATCACCTTGGCCGGGATCCTGATGCTGCAGTTCCTGGTGCGCGATCCGCGCCAGGCGCGGGGTTGAACAGCGCAAACACACATCAGATTACACAAGTAATGATGTATAATGATGTGTAAGAAAGCGAGGAAGCCATGTCGGATTTTGTGCGGATCCAGGTCTTGCTGGAAAAGAAACAGCGAACCCAGCTGGATAAAATTGCCGAGGATATGGGGATTTCATTTTCGGAACTTGTGCGCGACTTTCTTAACGCTCAACTGCGCGCTCGCACCTACCAGGAAATGCGCCATGCGGCCGAACAGCTTTACAAAGACTACGCGAGTGATGCGGATGTCACGGCCTTGAGCGCTTTGGACCGCGAGGACTTTATTTATGGTTAGAGGTGAAATCTGGCTGATCAACCTGGACCCAACGCTTGGCGCAGAAATCAAAAAGACCCGTCCGGTGATCATTGTAAGCAGTGATACGATTGGCATTCTGCCTTTGCGCGTGGTGGTTCCCGTAACCGACTGGAAAGATCACTACCACCAGGCCGCCTGGCTGGTGAAAATCAGCCCGAACCGCACAAATGGTCTGGTCAAAGATTCTGCTGCGGACACATTTCAGATCCGGTCCGTGTCAACAGACCGTTTTATTCGAAAATTGGGCGAAATCACACAGGTTGAATTGAACCACATCGCTCACGCAATTGGGCTGGTGGTCGAATATCCGCCGCTCGATTGAAACGCGGAAATGTGCTGGTGAAAAGGGCTGCCCTATGCGCAAGTTGATCGTCAGCAACATCTGCTCTCTGGACGGCTATTACGAGGGCAAGAACAACAGTCTCGATTCGATGTTCGAGTACTTCCACAAGGATTATGCCGGGGATGAGCACCTCGATCATTACATGGCCGAGCGGATGCGCGACTGCGGCACGCTTCTGCTGAGCGGGCGCAAGTCGTTCCTGGGCAATATGCGCTACTGGACCGGCGTGCCCGCCGATCCCAACGCAACCGTCATCCGGCGTGAGATCGCCCAGCTGCAGAGCGCTTTGCCCAAGCTGGTCGTCTCCGACGCGCTGCAGCCCGAGGAGCTGGGCCCCTGGGCGAGCAGCACGCGCATCGTGCGCCGGGCGGATGCGCTGGAGCAGGTCGCGGAGCTGAAGCGCCAGCCCGGGCGCGACATTCTGCTGATCATGGGCCGCCTGCTGTGGAACCATTTGCTGGCCCACTGCCTGGTGGACGAGCTGCACCTGACCATCTTCCCGCTGATCGCGGGCGAGGGCACGCCGCTGTTTGTCAGCCGCCCGGCGGCAGCGCTCAAGCTGCTCAGCACGCGCACCTGGCAGGATTCGGGCAACATCCTGGCCTGCTACCGCGTCGACCCGCCGCAGGCGTAAAACGCGCCTGCGCTGGTCACCCTTACCTCTCTCAAAAACAGGGAATACAAAATTAATGCAGTTTTGGCGACGCAATGCGTCGCCAAAACTGCATAAAAGCTTCTTGCCCCCGCCTTGGGGCGGGGGTGGGGGGTGGGTTCTTCGCTTTATGCGTCGGGGTGCTTGACGTAGAAGTCGCGGAACATTTGCAGGGCCGAGAGGGCCGGGGCCGGGTTGGGCTGGTAGGTCAGCGCGTCGCCGGCCTGGACCGGTCCGGGGCGCAGCACGCGGCAGTACACGCCGGGGCGCTCGGCGGCGCGAAAGCGCTTGACAAAGGTTGGCTCGCCCATGCGCGCCGCCAGGGTCACGCAGGGGATGCGCGGGTAGGTCACTTCGAGGGTCACGCCGCTGGTCTCGAAGCGGTCGCCAATCCAGATCTGAGCGCTTTGCAGGCCCGCGACGGTCAGATTTTCGCCGAAGGTGCCGGGGGCCAGCTCCTGGCCCAGCTCGGCCGACCACCAGGCGTAATCCTCGCTGAAATAGATATAGACGGCCTGGTCCAGGCCGCCGTGGTTTTCGGTGTCGATGATCACGTCGCCCTGCAGGCCCAATGGCCCGATCTCGACCGGCACGGCGGCGGGCAGTTTGTAAATGCCGGTCTTGCCGCTCTTGGACGGAATGACACGTTCTTCACCGACATTGACGCTGACGATGTGCATGATCTTCTCCTGCTGTGCGCGCCACTGTTGGTAGGCGCGCTGGATATGGGCGTGCTGAGCGCGGTAATGGCGCAGCGCTTCGATGCTGGCGGCGGGCACGGGCTGCCCGGCAACCTGCAAGTCCTGCTCGAAGCTGCCCGCCGGCCAGTCCAGGCGAAAGCGCCCGCCGAAAAAGCGGGTAAAAAAGCCAGGCGCGCCCTGCTGGACCAGAACGAATTCTATCATGAGCCCTGCCAGCAGCACGGCGCGCTTGTGGCTGAAGCGTTTGGCCGAAATCTCCTCAAACTCAGGGTTGTGGCGCAGAAAGGCTTCCAGCACGGCGAAATCGTCGGCGCGGCAGAGCAGGTCGATATCGCGGTGCGGGCGCGGCGGGATCAGCCCGCGCAGCTCCTCGGCCCAGCCGCCCGCCAGCCAGACCGGCAGCCCGGCCGCGCGCAGGCGCGCCAGCACGGCCAATAGGTCAGCTATTTCCACGTGTGGAACTTGGGGATGCGGTATCCGGTCTCCGCTGTCCGGAATCGGATCACGGACAGCCGACAGCGGAAAGCGGATTCTTCTCTCAATTCTCCGCCAGCTCCAGCAGGGCGTTGACCGTGTTCCAGTTGCGCCCGGTGGTGGCGGTTTTCAGCCTGCTCTCGAAGAAGGCATTGGTCAGCTTGGAGCGTCCCACCCCGTCGGGCATGAACAGGAAAATCTCCTGTTCGCCGACGATCCACTCCCCGCTCTCGCCGTCCGGGCGGACCATGCGCGCCACGGCAGCCGGGGCGGGACGTTCGGCCAGGAACAGCACGTGCAGCTTGGCCGGGTCTTCGCGGCGCTGGGTCAGGAAGGGATTGGTGGCGATGATGCGGCGCAGGTCAGGCGCTTCGCGCAGGATCACCGGGATATCAAAGCCGTAGGCGACCAGAATCGCCTGCTCGATCTGGCTGGCCAGCGGCGCGCGGTCCGACGAAGCCGCGTCGAACACCACGTTGCCGCTTTGCAGGTAGGTGCGCACGCGCCCCAGGCCTTCTTCCTCCAACAGGCGCTGCAGATCCTGCATGCGGATCTTGTTTTGACCGCCGACGTTGATGCCGCGCAGCAGGGCGATATAGGTGATCATGGGCGGGCCTCCAGTAATTCTTTGGCCGCCGCTTCCACGCAGTCGAGCAGGAAGTCGAGGTCGGCCTCGTTGGTGCGGAAGTTGATGATGTTGACGCGCAGGCTGAACTTGCCGCCAAGCTGGGTGCTGGTCATGTAGACTTCACCCTTGCGCTGAATCATCTCGATCACGGCGCGGTTGAACGCATCCAGATCGCCGATGCCGTGCGGGCGGCAGCGGAAGCAGGTCACGCTGATCGGGCCGTCGCTGAGCAGTTCGAGGCCGGGCCGGGCCAGGATCTTCCGGCGCAGCAGGCGCGCCAGCTCGATATCGCGCGAGATCAAGTGGCGGTAGCCCTCCACCCCGATCTGCTTGATCGCCAGCCACAGCTTGAGCGCGCGGAAAGCGCGCGACTGCTGCGGGCCAAACTCCGAGAACCAGGGCATCTGGCGGTCATCGCGCAGGTAGGGTGCCACCGCGCTGAACGTATCGCGCATGGCCTGGCGGTCGCGCACCAGGGCGCAGCCGCACTCCACCGGCATATACATCCACTTGTGCGGGTCGATCCCCAGGCTGTCGGCGCGCTCGATGCCCTTGTAATGGTGGCCGGACTGTTCGGAAAGGATGCCGATCCCGCCGTAAGCGCCGTCGACGTGGAACCACAGCCCTTCGGCCTTACACACGTCCGCGATCGCGTCGAGCGGGTCGATCGCGCCGCTGTTGACCGTCCCGGCGCTGGCCGCCACGCAGACCGGGCGCAGCCCGCGGGCGCGGTCGGCCTGGATCTGGGCTTTGAGCGCCTCGACGTCCATGCGGTAGTCCGCGTCGACTGCGACGCGGCGCAGGTTGTCGGTGCCCAGCCCGAGCAGCTCGACCGCCTTCTGGATGCAGCTGTGACCTTCCGTCGAGGTGTAAACAATCATCGGGCCGGGCTCGGCCTGCAGGCCGCGGGCGCGCACGTCGCCGCTGGCGGCCATCACGTTGCGCATCACCGCCAGCCCAACGGTGGTGGCCATGCTGCCGCCGCTGACCAGGATGCCCCCGCTGGTCAGCGGCAGGCCCATGATCTGCTTCAGCCAGTCCAGCACGGCGTGTTCCAGGTAGACGCTGGCCTGGTCGCCGCCGGCCGTGCTGGAGTTCATGCTGGCCGCCAGGAACTCGCCGATCACGCTGATCGGCGCGGCGGGCGAGTTGACCCAGGCAAAAAAGCGCGGGTTGATGTGGCCCAGCGGATAGGGCTGGATTTTTTGCTCAAAATAGTCCAGCAGGTCGGCCGGGGGCGTGCCGCCGCGCGGCAGCGGCTGGTGCAGCAGCTCTTCGCGCACCTCGGCGGGCACGGCACGCCGGGCAGGCTCCAGGCGCTGCTGCAGGCGCTCCAGGTTGGCGGCGATCAGGTCCACCGCCTGGTAACCGAGCTGGCGGAACTGCTCGGGGGTCATTTCCAGGTTCATCTCGTCAGGGATTGATGCTTCCATATTATCCTTTACAACAGCCCGCCGTTAGAGTGGATCACCTGGCCGGTGATCCAGGCGGCTTCATCGGAGGCCAGGAAGCGGATCAGGCGCGCGGCGTCGGCCGGCTGGCCCAGGCGGCCAAAGGGCGCCCTGGCCGTCCATTCCGCCGCCAGCTCAGGCGAGATCCAGCCGGTGTCGGTGATGCCGGGGTTGACCGCGTTGACCGTGATCCCCAGCCGCCCAACTTCGGCGCTGAGCGAACGGGTGAAAGCCTCCACCGCGCCCTTGGTGGCGGAATAGGCCAGCTCGCCGGGCATCGGCCCCAGTCCCTGGCCCGAAGACATATTGACGATCCGTCCCGCCTGCCCGGCCGGGAAACGGCGCACAAACTCGGCGCAGTTGAGCGCCATGCCGCGCAGGTTGAGCGCGTAGGTGCGGTCGAGCAGCTCGGCGGTCAGGTTCTCAATCCCGTCGCGCAGCGAATAGGTGGCGTTGTTGACCAGGATGTTGGCCGGGCCAAAGACGGCTTCCACGGCGTCGAACAGACGCGCCGGCGCGGATGGCTCGGAGAGGTCAATCTCCATACCGTCGACCGCGCAGCCCGCCCGGCGCAGTTCCTCGATCAGCTCGGCCGGCTCCCCGGCGCCGCCGGCCAGGCCGCTGACATGGTCGTAAGGCCGGTAATAGGTGATGAACACGGCCGCGTCTTTGGCCAGCTCGCGCGCGATAGCCTGGCCGATGCCGACCTTGCGGCTGGCCCCGCTGACAACGGCGATTTTTGCGAATTTTTCAGACATGATTCCTCCACCCCGCAGCGCGGGTTGATTGTGACGGTTATCTTACCTCAGGCCGCGCGGTTTGGGGGTGGCAATCTGGGGGCGAGGGGGATTTTGCGGCGAAGCTCTTGCAATTTTTGAATTAGAGAAAGTGGATATTATTTTTGCATTTTGTTATACTCAAATTTGTGCAGACGATCTTTGTGCAGCCGCGCTGGCCGGGCTGTTGAGACCGCCTCAAACAAAGAAGTTTGTTCAGTATCATCTCAAAAAAAGGGGGGAAGTCGTGTGTAAATTTGGCCCTTTGCGCCAAATTTACACACAACACCCTGTTTTTTGAGATGATACTTTGTTCACTGTCTTAAGGAGTACGAAAGATGGACGCACACAACTCAGAGCAAAACGATAACCCGCGCGTGCCGCTGGGCGGCGATTATTGGGACGCAGATCCGGGGGTTCCGCTGTGGGGCTTTGCCGACCCCCACGCCCACCTGATGGCCCACCTCGCCTTTGGCGGCGAGGCTTTTTGGGGTGAACCATACGACCCGGAAAAGAGCGGCGAGGAGGGCATGGAGCACGCCTTACGTTCGTGTGAGCCGATCCACGGCGGGCTGCTGGACGTCAACCCCGAACTCGGCCACCCGGCGGCAGGCGGCTGGCCCGACTTTATCATCTGGCCGCGCTTCACCACCCTGGTCCACCAGCAGGCCTACATCGACTGGATCTACCGCACCTACCAGGGCGGCATGCGTCTGGTGACCTGCCTGGCGGTCAACAACGAACTGCTCGCCACCAAAATGAGCCCCCAATCGCCGCACGATGACAAGCACGCCATCCAAACCCAGGTGGCGGCGATGAAGGAAATGGTCAAACATATCGACAAGCAGTGCGGCGGTCCGGGCAAGGGCTGGATGCAGATCGTTTACAGCCCCGAAGAGGCGCGCAGGGTGATCGGCGAGAACAAGCTGGCGGTGATCCTGGGCGTGGAAGTCGATTCGCTGGGCAACTTCCGCAAGCTGGAGGATCTGGAACAGGCCACCGGCGGCAGCCTGGAGGTGGCGCGCGGCCTGCTCGGGCGCGAGCTGGACTGGCTGTATGACCAGGGCATCCGCCAGATCACCCCAATCCACCTGACCAACAACGCCTTTGGCGGGACGGCCATTTACATGCGTTTCCTCGAAATGGTCAACGTCTTCGTGACCGGTGAAAAGTGGGATGTGGAAGACGCCTTTCAGACCGGCGTGCGCTACCGCCTGGACCAGGACGGCGACGATATCAAAGACGGCTTCGAGCGCACGGTGGCCGTTTCGGGCAAACGCATCAAGAAGATGACGCGCCGCACCCTGGTCGATCATATCCCAGGCATCAGCGACCTGATGGCCGCCACCCAGACCCCCAAGGCCGCCGGCGGGCATGCCAACGCGCGCGGCCTGAACCCCTACGGCATCGTCTTGCTGGAAGAGATGATGGCGCGCGGGATCATCATTGACATCGACCACATGTCAGAAAAAGCCACCGACACGGCCCTCGACATGGCCGAACACTTCCAATATCCGGTGATGTGCTCGCACACCTGGTTCCGCGACCTGTTTTTCAGCGCCGACATCGAATTTGACGCGGTCAAGCACGAGCACTACGGCACCAGCGACGTGAACAAGGTGGCGCACGAGGGCGGCAAGCGCGGCGACCAAATCGAGCGCGTCGGCAAATTGGGCGGGGTGGTCGCGCCGATTTTGAACCAGGGCGATATCGCCGGGCTGCGCCGCTGCCTGCCCGAGCTGGTGTCCAAGGTGCCGCGCCCCAGCGCCGGTTCGAGCACGTCCTGGGCCCAGGCTTACCTGTACGCCGTAACCAAAATGGGCGGCAAAGGCGTCGGGCTGGGCAGCGACATCAACGGCGCGGCCGGCCTGCCCGGGCCGCGCTTTGGCCCGTTTGCCTCCTATGGCGTGCTGGAAGATGAAAAGCGCCTGGCCGAGCGGCGGCGTGAGATCCAGGATCAGACCAACGGCGTGGCCTACGACGAACCGATCCGCGACTACCGCTGGCACCGCTTTGAGTCGAGCCTGGAGGGCGGCTACACGGACCGCGAGGAGGATATCTGGCACGCGATCGCCCAGTATGAAGCCGGGTTCAACCCCTGGATCCACAAGCATCCCGCTACCGATTTCCCCGACGCCAACCTCAAGCAGATGCTGGAACGGATCAAGATTCTGCACGAGCAGGACTTTGTCGACAATGTGACGCAGGGCTTGTGCGCGGGTGACCTGCGCATCCCGGTCGCGCCCGAGCAGGTGGAGGATTGGCCAGTTGAACAGCGCGCGGCCTATTATGTGCGGCGCGGCATGGTCCAGCTGGGCCAGGAGGACCGCGGCAAGGTGGTCGAGCTGGTGCGCATGATCCGCGAGATCTGGGATAAATGGCAGGCGATGAAGGGCGATAACCGCCCGCTGGCGCGCAGCAAAGCTGGTCCGCGCCGCGACTTCGACATCAACCTGGACGGCGTGGCGCACTACGGCATGCTCCCCGACCTGCTGCAAGACATCCGCAACTGCGGCCTGACCGCCCAGGACCTGGCGCCGCTCTTCCGCTCAGCCTACGATTACGTCGAGATGTGGGCGGCCTGCGACCGCCAGGCCGCGGCCGTCGCCGCCAGCCATCACAGGTCTGTCTCAGGCGAGGGGTATGAAATCTAAGCAGTTCCCACAAAACAGTTTTGTGGGAACTGCTTTGACTATGTCACATTTCACCATCCCCCCTCGCCCCCTTTCAAGGAAGGGGGGAATCCAGAGGTTTGGAGATCGTTTGTGGCACTATGTGCCACAAACGATCTCCAAAAACCTCTTTCCCCCTCCCGCTTCGGGAGGGGGCAGGGGGTGGGGTGAGCTGTTATGGTTTGTGTATTCAGACTTTGCGCGATCACCTCAAAAAGGAGGGGCGGTGTGTGTAAGTTTGGCGCAAAGCGCCAAACTTACACACGACTGACCCTCTTTTTCTGAGGCGGCGCCATTTGTGCATGGGAGGCCGAAATGAATACCGATGTGTTCTACCAGATTGTGGCGGGAGTGTGTTTTGTGCTGTGCGGCCTGTGGTGGGACGTGGCCAAAGACCGCAGCGACTGGCTAAAAGATGACCAGCTGCGCTCTATCGCCGGCGGCGTGTACGCATCGTTCCTCATCCCAGGCGCCATGTCGCTGGGCGCGCAGGTCGGCGGCGAGAACAAGCTGGTCTGGCGCACCGTGTTTGTGATCGCCGCGCTGCTGGGCATTTATTTCTCGGTGCGCCTGCTGACCCACCTCAAGCAGCACAACCAGCACGGCTTTTTCACGCGCTCGCGCTGGCTGGTGATCCTGGTCTACGTGGTGGTGCTGGTCCTGGCCCTCTTCCCCGAATTGGCCGGCCCGACCGGGCTCAAACCGATCCAGGTCGAGGCCTTCCTGGTGATTTTGCTGATTCTCAGCGGCCACGGCCTGGCCTGGGAAATGCTCACCAGCCGCCTGAGTTAAATGGAATGAAATAGGTAAGTTTGGCGCCGCTGCGCGGCGTCAAACTTACCTATTTAATAATCAACACGGGGCAGCTGGCGCGGCTGATCACGCGCTGGGCCTGGCTGCCCAGCAGCAGCCCCTCCAGCAGGCCGTGGCCGCGCTCGCCCATCACGATCAGGTCGCAGGCGTGCGTCTCGGTGATCTGCATGATGCCCTCGGCGGCGCTGCCAAACAGCAGCTCGCTGTGGACTTCGATGCCTTCACCGATCAGGCCGGCCGCTTCCGCCAGCAGTGCGTCCCCGGCGCGCGTGCGCTGTTCGATCAGGTGGCTGAGGAAGGGTTCGCCCAGCTCCCACGGCGCGGGGTCCATGACGGTCACGATTTGGACGACAGCCGGCTGGTGCTGCTCGCGCACCAGGCCGCCCACTGTCATCGCGGCTCGTTTCGAATGCTCGGAGCCATCATACGCAAGCAGGATGTTTTTGAACATGCTTCCTCCTCGCTGCGCCAGAACATGTGCAGGCTGACCGCCAGCCTCTTAATTAAAGTATAGGCCGCGCGAGGGCGGCTGTCAATTACAACCGCCCTCGCGCGGTTTCAAAGACCACTTTGTGGGTGTTGCCCGCCCGCCAAAGGCGGGCGGGCAACACCCACGAAATAATTTCCTTATCCCGGCACGATCCAGGTGCCGGTCTCGCCGCGCAGGGCGCGCGTGATGTTTTCGGGGTTGGTGATCAGGGCCTTGTGGCCGGTGGCTTCCAGGTACCAGATGATCGCCTGGATCTTGGGCGCCATCGAGCCTTTGGCGAAATGCTTGCCCTCGGCCAGGTAGTTGCGCGCCTCGCTGAGAGTCAGCCTGTCCAGCCAGTGCTGGTTGGGCTTGCCGTAGTTGATCGCCACCTTTTCGACCGCGGTCGAGATGACGAACAGGTCAGCCTTCAGGCTGCGCGCCAGCAGGCTGGCGGCGTAGTCCTTATCAATCACGGCCGGCACGCCGCGGTACTCACCCTCGCCCACGTCGGCGACCGGGATGCCCCCGCCGCCGACCGCGATCGTCACCAGCCCGCGCGCCAGGATGGTCGCGATCGTGTCGAACTCGACGATCTCCTTGGGCAGCGGCGAGGCCACCACGCGCCGCCAGCCGCGCCCGGCGTCTTCGACCACGTCCCAGCCCAGCTCATTCTTGCGGCGCAGGGCCTCTTCCTCGCTCATAAACCCGCCGATCGGCTTGGTCGGGTTCTTGAAAGCCGGGTCATTCAGGTCCACCAGGGTCTGGGTGATGACGGTCGTGACGTTCTTCTTGATCCCGCGGTGGTAGAGGATGTTTTGCAGGGTCTGCTGGAGCATGTAGCCGATCAGGCCCTGGCTCTCCGCCCCGCACACATCCAGCGGCAGCTCGTGCATGCCCTCGGTCTTGGCGGCCAGCTCCGAGCGGCGCAGGATGAACCCCACCTGCGGCCCGTTGCCGTGTCCGATTGCCACCTCCCA
>Ga0172368_10003466_pt1 | contig 19094 bp, 17 predicted proteins | sample Lak11m_FD_114540 | JGI IMG/M metagenome (GOLD analysis project Ga0172368, IMG submission 114540) | Freshwater microbial communities from Kabuno Bay, South-Kivu, Congo - kab_022012_11m | ecosystem: Environmental > Aquatic > Freshwater > Lake | place: Democratic Republic of the Congo: South-Kivu...
CACATTAAACAATTTGCCTGATATTGATAAGGTTGTTATTTCAGTAAACGGTCAAACTGAAGGAATTTTGGAGCCGTAAATGAGTGACCCCAGTCTTTTGAACCGGGGTCATTTGTCACTCTCCTTGTCTTGGGCGTTTTCTGGAGTAGGGGATGATTTTTCGTCAGTACCGGCCTTCTCCTTTTTTTCTGTGTTTATCGGTGGATTGCCCCATTTGGGCGTTACCCCGATTAATCTAAAGAACTCGTTTATTTTCATATCTATATATTATAATAATTGTTAGAAATAGTCAATTACATTATTGCTGCCAAATCACCTTTGATATCCTGTTTTGAGTCATAAACATTTTGTTGATTTACCACCCTTGAACCGGTGGTGACTATAGAATTTACTGAATGTATATGTATTCTTTTTCCGGGCAGTTGAGAGGTTTCGATATCATTTAGACTTAAAATATCACGATTGGCAAAAATTTTGTGCGCTTCTGTAATATCTTCTACCTCTTCTTTTGTTGGTGAAGAACTTTTTATCTGTATAAAATTTAGTTGGTCTATGTCTAATTCTGATTCTCCAAAAATGATTTCTATTAAATCTATTTTCCTCCTTGCGTCTAAATTATTATTGAAACCAATAACAAAATTTTGGGCTGGCATGCTCATAAGTAGTTTGGTTCTCTCTCTCACAAAGGCTACCACGCTTTTTATTCCTCTTTCGTCTATATTAAATCTCCCAGTAATTAAATCTTCTCTTGCTTGGCCGAAAATTTCAGACATTTTATTATTTTGTCTAATGTAATCCAAAAATTTTCTACCCAATTGTCTCACGACATTGTCTATATCACTTTCAGTGAGGTTAATACATTTTTCAACCAAAATATTTTCAACCTCAGTAAATTTAATCACGGCACCACTCTGGGTTTTTGCTACAACGGCCTGAAATATTTTTTCTAATAAACTTTTGTCTTCCAGTATGCTTTTTCTTGCTTCAGTTAGTAATTCGTCATATTCCCATCTTTTTAATTTGTTTAAATCCACTGGCATATTCAAGGATTGTATCTCTTCTTTATGGCTGGGGAATTTGTTGGGTTTGGTATTCACATTCTTTCCAAGTAACGATATTTTTGGGCTGGGAGCTGGAGGATTATTTTCAATATTCATTTTCATAGTATTTATTTTGTGTCAACTTTAGGTATAAAAAATAAGCCGAGGAGGGTAAATCCTCCTAGGAAGTAAAAGGATGTGGAATAAGAGAAATAATAAACAATAGGCAGGGCAATTAAAGGGGCTAAGACATAAGAGAATGAGCGAACCATCCTAAATACGCTTATCTCGCTCACATCTTTTTCTTTAACATGTTTAAAAAAGTATGTTTCGCTCGCTACTTCGGCTAGGCTAGCGCCTACTCTGGTGGTAAATAAAACTGCAGCCCAAATCCAAAAGACTGGATGGTCAAGAGACGGAATAATAAAGGTCGCGCCAGACATTATGAATAATCCGGTTGCCAGAATTTCTCTCTCACCAATTTTTTTGTCAGCTAAAAAACCGGCAGGCCACTGGAAAAGTAAAAATGGTAAAAGCATAATGGTAAATATTAAACCGATTCTATCCCACCCAAACCCTATTTCCTTGTTCAAAAGAAGTGGTAAGTAAATAACCATCCAAGCATAAAAAAAATTAATAACAAATTGAACGAGAACAATTCTCAATTGATCTTTTTTTGCCAGCAAAATTTTAAAACCAGAAAATATTTTTATTTTTGAAGCTATTGCCCCGTTGGTGTTTCTAAAAGATAGTCCAATTATTAGAAATAAAATAATTAAAATCAGACCGGCCAAAAAATAAACCCGACTAAAATTATTTTGGCTTATGAGTATTGTTAGAGCAAGTGGCGATGCAGCCCAAGCCATATTTGAAAATGTTAAAAGACCCCCTCTTTTATTGCCGGTAGTGCTTTCGATTTTTGTTTCTTGTTCCAAGCAAATATCAAGCCAAAAATATAATAATGAACCTATAGCTAGTTGAACAATAAAAAAGGGAATAATCAGTTGGGCCGAAGTTAAAAAGCCCATACTAAACATTACTACTATTTCTAGGGTAATAAAAAATAGGAAAGCAGAAATATTGCCAAAACGACGGAAGATAAATGGAGCTGAGAGAAGTAATAATATATCAAATACGGAACCAATTATGTAGATAGTATTTAAGCCGGTCACGCTGACAAATTGCCCCAAAAGGGAAGAGTTGACGTAAGAAATAAGAGCAAAATGAGCCGCGAGTAGAAAGCCACTAAAATACACGAGCCCCAATCTCTTTTTAGGATTCATCTTTCTATTTTACCTTAAAATTTCTAAACTCCAAGTATGACGGGGATGACGATGGGGCGTTTGGCGGTTTTTTGAAAAAGGAAGCGAGCGACCGCGTCGGTCACGTTGTTTTTTATGAAATCAAAGTTTATTGGGCGCATACCCCGGGTGTCGTCTTCTATTGATTTTTTGATGATTAGGCGGGTTTGGCCGAGCAACTCTTGAGATTCTCTCAGATAAACAAAACCACGAGAAATAAGATCAGGCGATTTTTTAAGTTTGCCGCTTTTCAAATCAATTATAGCGACAATAACAAACATGCCATCATCAGCGAGCATTTTCCTATCTCGCATCACAACTTCCTGCACATCAGAGACAGCAAAACCGTCTACCATGACCGGAGATGAAGGAGCGGTCTGTTTTAATAGAACAATTTTTTCTCCCTTGTCTTGAATTTCAATAATACTGCCATTGTTTGGTACGACAATATTTTTTTCTGGCATTCCAACAGTCTGAGCAAGTTCTTCGTGCACGCGAAGCATATAATGATTGCCGTGAATTGGAATAAAGAATTTTGGTTTAATTTTTTTATGGAGCCACTCTAGCTCACCTCGGTTTCCATGTCCAGTAGAATGTATGTAAACATCAGAAGTACGATAGTGGATTATTTTTGCTCCTTGTCTAGCCAAATTGTCTTTGAGTTTTTGGACAGCCCTTTCATTGCCGGGGATAATCGAAGAAGAGAGCAAAACCGTGTCTCTTTTGCCTATTTTGATGTATTTGTGGCTTTTGTTGGATATACGCATAAGGGCAGCAAATTCATCGCCCTGAGCGCCTGTAGCCAAGATAACTACTCTATCAGGCGGATAAATATCCATATTTTCTACATTGACGATGGTATCTTTTTTTACCTTGAGACGGCCGAGAGACATTACTATTTCAATATTTTGCTTCATACTTCGTCCTTCAACAACAACTTTTTTACCACATCTTTCCGCTGCTTCGATAATAGCTATGACTCTTTCCAATTGAGTGGCAAAAGTTCCGATTATCAGACGGCGTTTTGTGTTTCTTATAATCTCTTCAAGATTTTGGCAAACCAATTTTTCGGGAGTAGAAAATCCTGGGTTATCGACGTTGGTCGAGTCCATCATCAAGAGAAGTACTTTTTCTTTTTCAAATCTTTTGTACTCCTCTTCTTCTCTTTCAGTTGGGATACCGTTTTCGTGCTCGAGTTTTATATCTCCCGGAGTAATGATATCTCCGTATGGAGTTTCTATAATTACCCCCATTGCATCAGGGATAGTGTGGGTGACATTAAAAAATCTTATTTTTAATTTACCCAATACGATTACATCTTCTTTTTCTACGACTTTAATATCAAGCGGTGGTAGATGTGGAAATTCTTCCTGCCTTTTTTTTATCATGATGGTGGTCAAAACTCTAGAATAGATGGGTGGATTGCCGATACGATACATGATGTAGGGGATACCACCGATGTGGTCTAAGTGGCCATGAGTAATAACTACTCCTCTAATTTTTTCTTTCCTCTCCTCTAAGTATTTGGTGTTTGGTAAAATGTAATCTACTCCAGGGGTATCTTCATCTTTAAATTGGAAACCGGCGTCTATTATTAAAATATCATTACCGATTTCAATTGCGGTCATATTTTTCCCTATTTCCTCTACACCTCCGAGCGGGATGATGCGGATATTTTGTTCTACTTTTGGCAGTGAAAGAGTTTCTGTTGTTTCTTTAGCGACTTTTCGATTTTCAGCATGACCAAATCTAGAGTTTGAGTTTACAAATCGTTTGCGAGAAAATGAGCCAGTGCTCTTCTTGGGCTTTACTGTCTGCGGGATATGTGAAGAGGGTTTTGCATGACTTGTTGCACTCTTTTGTTTTTCTGGGGCATGAAAACTCCTTATTCTATTTCTATTTTTATTTTGTTCAATCATTTTATTTTAAAATTTAGGTTCAAATATTTTCCAGATTTTGTCAGTTTCTATAAACCACTTGTTAACAAAAAGAAATCTTTCATTCTGAAAAGCCACATCTTTTGACAAAATATTTTTAACTTTTGGTGCTGGAGCATAAAGAGAGTAAGGAGAGAATAAGAAAATGGCTGGGATATCTTTTTTTATTTCATTTAAAACAGTTTCTTTTTTTAGATTTTTTTCTTCGTCTTCTAATTTTTTTTGCATATCTTCGAGCATTTTATCAACGGTTATATTGGCATAAAGTGAGATATTGAGTCCCGGGTCGTTTCTTTCTGAAGAATGCCAGAATGGATAAAGATCGCTATTTTTACTCACTACTTCGCCGAAAAGGAGGGCGTCGTATTTTCTTAATTTTATTATATTTTGGCTTAAATCTCCGGCCTCAAAGACCTTTATCTCAACATCTGCGCCGATTTGGTTCCAGCTCTCTTTTAAAATTTCGGCGGTCTTTTTTAGCTCGGGGGTGTCAGAAGTGGTTATTGAAAAACGAAGAAGGGTAGTCTCCTTTTTTGTCTTTTTTTCTAAAATTCCATTTTCGTTTTGTTTCCAACCAGCACTCACCAAAATTGATTTTGCTTCTTCTATATTTCCGTTTGTTTTCTCTGTATTTGTCTCAAGTGAGTCGGGAGTCGGTCCATTGATTATTCTACCAAAACCAGAAAGAGCTTCATCAACGATCCTCTTTTTTGGAGTAGCGATATTGAGAGCTTCTCTGACTTCTTTATTTAATAATACTGGAGCCAAATTTTGATTGAAAAATACTCCAAAGACTCTAGGCAGTGGTGTTTGTATCACCAAATTTTTATCATCAATAACATGTTTAGCTGCTGTCTGGCTCAAGCCTGCGGCGCTATCAATTTCCTTGTTGTCATAGGCCTTGAGAAGAGCTGATTCATTTTGAAAAAATTTGAATAAAATTGATTTTATTTTTGGTCTGCCAAGAGCATATTTATTCCAAGAAATAAGAGTTATTGATGTTGGTATTCCGCCGGAGTTTCTAACAATGTTCTCTACTTTGTAAGGCCCAGAACCCACTGGGTTTATATTAAATTCACTGAAAGGGAATTCCTCGGATGAAGCATTTTCCCAGATATGTTTTGGTAATATGCCTATAGTTAGGGCGTTAAGAAAAGGGGCGTACGGTTTGCTTAAAGTAAATCTGATTTCTTTGTTACTTATTTTCTCTACGAGAACTCCTTCCCAGTTTGACTTCTTTGGACTTTTTATCACAGGATCTAAAATTTTACCTATAGTGAATATAACATCATCTGCTGTCACAGCTTTGCCGTCATGAAAATAGGCATTTTCTCTTATCACAAAATTGTAAACGTTGCCCTCACTAACCTCATAAGACTCGGCCAAATCTGGCACAAAATTACCCTCGGTGTCATTTTTTAGAAGACCAGAATATATGAGTGAGGTTAAGTCCTTATCAGTTTCGGAAATGGCGAGTATCGGATTTATAAAGCGGGGAGAGCCGACTAGGCCTTCAGTGAAAGAGCCGCCAAAGCTTGGTATTTCGACTAGAAATGATTTGTTGAGATTAAATAACAAAACCATTCCACTAATAACAAAAATAAAAGAGACAAAATAAAACAATATTTTTTCTGAAATATTCATTTTCGCGACTATTCTTTCGGCTTTTGTTATGACAGAAAAATGACGAAAATCTAGGAATAAAGCACTAAAAAAGGATACTATTTTGTTTTTAGGTTTCATTAATTTTTAGGAACAATAATATTAGAGAGTTTGGTCAATATTAATTTAGAATTTTATTTAAATTTTAGTATATCAAATTCAATAAGGTGGAAGCAACAAACAAGCAAGCCACAATAATAGTACTTCTGAAAATCCAAAGCTCTGGTCCGCGTCTTGTGTGCGAGACTCCGTCCATACTTCCTCCACCAAAAGCAGAACCCAAAGAACCTTCAGATTGCTGAATGAGTATTAGGACTCCTAACAGAATTGCTAGGATTATTTGGATATATGACAGCATTACTTTGTTGGAAACAAGTATAACATATATGCAATTTACTGCAAATTCAGGCTATTAAAATAATTGCAAAAATATCAAAATATATTATAATGGCCGGGGCTTTATTAGACAGCATAATTTCATAAAAATATGAAAAAAACAATGAAAAAGAAAGCAAAAATTGTTAAAAAAACCAAAAAAATAGTCAAAAAAGTAAGCCCGAAGTCGGACTTCTGGATAAAGCCGCTAGCGGATAGGATTTTGTTAAAACCAATTTCAGCTGATGAAATGAAAACAACTTCCTCGGGCATTATTATCCCTGATACTGTAAGTAAGGAGAAGCCAGAGCAAGGGGTAGTCGTCGCTGTAGGTGACGGAAAATGGGATGATGGGGTCAAAATCCCTCTATCAGTAAAGGTTGGAGACAAGGTCGTTTTTTCAAGATATGGATATGATGAAGTTAAATTAGATGGAGTCGAATATTATATTTTAAAAGAAGAAAATATATTAGCAGTAATCAGATAAACATATGGCAAAAGTAATTATATTTAATGAAGAAGCAAGAAAATCTTTAAAACGTGGAGTTGATGCTGTCGCTGATGTTGTCAAAATAACTATTGGCCCACGTGGACGAAATGTAGTATTAGACAAAGGCTATGGCGCGCCAACAATTACAAACGACGGTGTTTCTATTGCCAAAGAAATTACTCTTTCTGATAAATTTGAAAATATGGGAGCAGAAATTATAAAGGAGGTAGCTAACAAAACCAATGATGTGGCCGGTGATGGCACTACTACTTCCGTCATTTTGGCTCAAGCCATCATAGGTGGGGGCCTTAAACACGCTAGTATGGGGGTAAATGCCATGAGTCTAAGAATGGGTATTGAAGAAGCCGTCTCTAAAGCGGTTGCAGTATTGGTCCAGATAGCTAAACCAATAAAGAACAAAGAAGAGATAAGACAAGTAGCCAATATCTCATCTGAATCAGAGGAGATTGGCTCAATTATCGCTGAAACAATAGAAAAAGTCGGCAAGGACGGAGTGGTTACAGTGGAAGAATCACAGACTTTTGGAGTTGATTCCGAAGTTGTTGAAGGTCTTGAGTTTGACAAGGGTTATGTTTCTCCTTATATGGTAACTAATGCAGAAAGAATGGAAGCTGAATATAAAGACGTATCAATTTTACTTACCGATAGAAAAATTTCTTCAGTTAAAGATATTTTGCCATTGCTTGAATCCTTGGCGCAGAGCGGCAAAAAGGAATTAGTAATAGTCGCCGATGATGTGGATGGGGAGGCGCTATCAACTTTTATAGTGAATAAATTACGCGGTGGTTTTTCTGTATTAGCAGTTAAGGCGCCTGGTTATGGAGATAGAAAAAAGGAGATGCTTGAAGACATAGCTGTAACAATCGGGGCTAAAGTTGTTTCTGAAGATTTGGGGGTTAAACTTGAAAATGCGACTATCGATATGCTGGGAAAGGCAGCCAAAGTTTTATCTAGAAAAGATAGCACTGTCATCGTTGGTGGCAGAGGTGTTAAAGGCGCAATTGACAACAGAGTAAAGGCTTTGAAAAAACAGCGAGAAACTCTGAGCTCAAAATATGATAAGGAAAAGATTGATGAAAGAATAGCCAAACTTTCTGGCGGTGTGGCAGTTATAAAAGTTGGAGCAGCGACTGAGACAGAAATGAAATATTTAAAATTAAAAATAGAAGATGCAGTTGCGGCCACCAAAGCGGCGATTGCTGAAGGCATTGTATCAGGCGGCGGTAGCGCTTTCATCAGAGTAATAAAAAAGATGCGTACAGAAAAGGCCAAGGCAAAAGAAACAATAGATAGCACAACACCAGAAATTGATTTAGGCTATGAGATAGTTCTAAAAGCTCTGGAGGCGCCACTTCGCCAAATCGTATTAAACACCGGCAATGCTGACGGTTCGGTTGCCGTAGAGAAAATAATGACCTCTGATAAGGAAAATGCCGGGTTCAATGCTTTGACTGAAAAGTTTTCTGAAGATTTGATTAAAGAGGGGATCATTGACCCTGTTAAAGTGACTCGCACGTCGCTTCAAAATGCTGCTTCTGCTGCTGCCATACTTCTTACTACTGAAGCGGCTGTGGCCGACAAACCAGAACCTCCAAAATCTAATAATCACGGTGGGGAAGAGATGGGGTATTAATTTCTCAACCTCACCCCTTACCCCTCTCCTAGATGCAGGAGAGGGAAAACATATCTCATATAATATTAATTCTAGATTTTTGTGTTTCTCCCTTCCTCTGCATCTAGGGGAAGGGCAATTCCACTTTAGTGGAATGGGATGAGGTTTCTAAAAAATGGCTCAACAGAGCCATTTTTTGGTATATAAAAAAAGAAAATATATAAAGGGGTTGACAGATTCTGTGGATTTGCTATAATGTACAGCAGATAGCACGCATGTCAATTGGAGGCTGGCCGTCGGCGAGGTTTTTGGGAAACTGAGAGGATTTAGCTCAGTAAATCCCGCCCTGCGCCGATGCGCTGGCCATGTACACGTTGTGTGCTGCGGGCCGCCCGAGACCTCCAAGTCTCGCGCGGCCCTTTCTTTTATGCTATAATATGAGAATTATAACTAATCCAAAAATATGGATTTCTCACTAGTTATTTTAATTTTAATTGCAGTTGTCGTTTTTTGGTTTATTTTTGCATATAACAAATTTGTTCGTCTCATCACTCGTGCCAAAGAGGCTTGGAGTGATATTGAAGTGCAAATGAAGCGTCGCTATGATCTCATACCAAATTTAGTAAATACTGTTAAGGGTTATGCTACTCACGAATCGACTGCTTTTGAAAATGTAACCAAAGCTCGAGCGATGGCTATGGGGGCGGGCACTTTGCAAGATAAAGCTGGAGCAGAAAATATGCTTGGCAATGCGCTGAAATCTCTTTTTGCAGTAGCTGAGGCCTATCCAGATTTGAAGGCCAATCAAAACTTTTTAGAATTACAAAGAGAACTTTCTGATACGGAAAATAAAATTCAGGCTGCTCGCAGATTTTACAATACAAATGTCCGCGACTTAAATATTGCTACCGATACTTTCCCCTCAAATTTTGTGGCTAAGATATTTAACTTCGTCAAAATGGAATTTTTTGGTTTAGATGATGAAGCCGCTCGCGAACCAGTCAAAGTGCAGTTTTAAAAAGATACGAAAATTTAAAAATAAGCAAAATAAGTATGGCAAAAGAACACACACAATTTGAGGTGGTTGTAACGGCTATAATTGCTAATAAAGAAGGCAAGTTTCTCATTACTCGCCGTTCTCCTAATAAAAAGCGATTTCCTGGTATGTGGACTGTACCGGGAGGGCACCTAGACCCTGAGGATTTCATGGGATATCCAAAGGAAACAGAACATTATTGGTACAATGTTTTGGAAAAAGCTTTGACTCGAGAAATTAAAGAAGAGGTTGGTCTAGAAATTGAACATGTTCGCTATGTTACTTCTTTAGCCACCGAGCATAAAGACGGAGCCGCATCAGTAGTTATATCTTGTCTTGCTGATTATAAAAGCGGAGAGGTAATACTTCAAGAAGAGGAAACAGATAAGTGCGAATGGGTGAGTGCAATTGAGGCTGAAAATTATGAACTCATTGATGGTATTTTAGATGAATTAAGGATGGCTGATGCTCTTCGCAAAGGTGAAAAGTACAAGTGGAAAAGACACTAAAATAAATAATTTTGACGAGTTTTATGTTTATGTTAAAATGAACCTCTTATTGGTATTTAAAATTAAAATTAATTTAAATTATATGAAAGATGTAAAAATATATTCAACGCCGACTTGTCACTTTTGTCACCTAGCCAAAGATTTTTTCAAAGAAAAGGGGATTGCTTATACCGAATATGATGTTTTGGCTGATATGGAGAAACGAAAAGAAATGTTTGATAAAACAGGACAGATGGGTGTGCCGGTCATTATGATCGATGGTCAAACCATCATTGGTTTTGACCAACCTCAGATTTCCTCGCTTCTTGGGGTTTAATAAGAAAAAAATAAAATAGCATCTTTCGCTCGATACGGAAATTTCTTGCTAGAAATTTCCTTGTCCTCACCTTTTCACAGGTTCCGGAATCTCGCTTAAGAACTATTTTGTTTTTTTCTTTCCCCCTCTCTTGTTGTAAGAGAGGGTAGGGGTGAGTTATAATACCCATATGCAACCTGAAGAAAAAGAAATGCTTAAAAAGACTCTTGAACTTGTTAAAGAGAATAATGATATGTTATATGCTCTTAAACATTCTATATTTTGGGGTAGGATATTTAGATTTATATATTGGATTGTGATTTTGGGAGCGGCGGTTGGAGTTTATTATTACATAGAGCCGTATTTAGATAGTGCCGCAGATGCTTATGTTAATGTGAAAAGGGATTTGAAAAGTTTCAGTGATTTATTCAAACAGAATTGAAAAATTGAAAATTTAGTGTAGAATTTAAAAAGCTAACCTATTGCCGAGATAGCTCAGTTGGTAGAGCATTCCCCTGAAGAGGGAAGGGTCGGCGGTTCGAGACCGCCTCTCGGCACATTTTGCAGATTTTAATTGCCTCTGACTTTTAGTCTGGTGGATCGATTTTTGTCGAGTTTGGGGAGTTTGACTTCATTTCGTAATATGATATAATTTAGTTGGGAGGTACCATGAGAAAAAGCTCATTTGTTATTCTTTTGGCTTGTGTTTTGTCGCAAGTCACTATGGGCCAAGAGGCCCGTGTCCTACAAAATCCTGATGGTTCCTATGAGACGGAACCCTTAAAGGTGGTGAAAAAAGACTCTGGCATTCGTGTGAGTAAGGAGCTCAAGCTCTCCAGTTCACAACTTGGAGAAATCATCAAGAAGGGAGAAATTACTCTTGATGAACGAAGGGTTGTGGCAGGTTGGGACTGGTCTCATACTCACATAAAGTATGAGGTATCAAGCAAGAAGGTCGTGTTGAATAAGGACCTCATCCAGACAGTCCAACAAGAAAAGACGACTGTGGAGAAGGTGTTCAATCCCTTCTTCATCTTCGCGGCAGTATACATAATCTTGATGTTGATGTCTCTACTAACTATCAAGAAGCTCAACTTCGCCGCCGCCGCCGCCTTCGCCGCCGCCGCCTTCGCCGCCTTCGCCGCCTTCGCCGCCTTCGCCTTCGCCGTCGCCGCCGCCGCCGCCGCCGCCTTCGCCGCCTTCGCCGCCGCCGTCGCCACCACCGCCACCGCCGTCGCCTTATTCGATTATGATGATGTCAAAGTACAACTTGTTTTTGGTATCATTTGTATGATCCTGGCCTCGGTGATGATGCATTTTATCTAGAGAGTCGAGTTGACTTTAAAGACCGCGAGAACACTCCATGTGTATCGCGGTTTCCTTTTTATTTTAAATAAATTATTTATTTTTTTAATTGCCTCTGACTTTTAGTCTGGTGGATCGATTTTTGTCGAGTTTGGGGAGTTTGATGATGAGAAGGCCGTGCTTTTCAATAGCCTCAGCGGCGTCTACATCTATTTCTTGAGGTAAGACAATGGTGCGGGAAAATGAACCCCAATAGAGTTCTTTATGGAAATAGTCGTCATCAGCGATGGTTTTTTCGCTCTCCCTTTTGCCTTTTAAGGTAACCATATCCCGAGAGATGGAAACATCTAAATCTTCTGGTCTTACTCCAGCTACCATCGTTTTTATAACAATTTCATTTTGGTTTTGGTAGACATCAACACTAAGTTCTCCTTCCTCGGGTGCGCTGTTAATCCAGTTGTCTTCTTTTGGTGGTACCAAATCGTTCTCCATTTCGTTTGATATCGAAATTGATCCAGTCAGTTTTTCAAAAAATGATCTTTTATCTTTTGCCATAATTTTATTGTATTTATATTGGGCTTATTGAACTAAAAATTAATTTTTTTAACTTTTTCAATTATAACAAACAAGAGAACAATCAAAACCCATATTCCTGCAAAAACAAAAAATAGGTTATTCTCAAGTTTAATTATAAGTAAATTAAAGGTGGTATGCAATAGTATGGCCACACAGATACCAATGAAAAGAAAGATTCTCTTCATTGCGGGTTTTTTGTAATAAGAAAGTCCCATCATAACGCCGATAGCAGCTGAAGAAGCCACATGTAGCAGGGTTGCTCCCAGAAATCTTGAATTGCCGGTGATTACACTTTGAGTAAAGAGCCCTCCGTCGATAATGTTAAAAAGAAATAAAGCATTTTCTAAAGCCGAAAAACCCAAGGCAATAGTAATCATGTATATGATTGTATCGATGGGCTCATCCACCACCTGTTTTCTTAGTGCTGAAAAATAAGCTACCACATATTTGGCGAGCTCCTCTATGCTGGCCCACATAATTACAGTAAAGAGAGAAATGCTTGATGAAGTGGCAAGAAAAACAAATTTTTCTAAAGGTAATACCAAAAAAACCGAACCCATCCCCACCAAAAAAACAATTAGTATTCTTAACTTTGGCTCTGGGTGTAGACGATCTTCCTTTAACCAAAACCAAAGCCATAACAATGCGGGTAGTACTCCCCCTACGAGCGAAAAGATAATAGTATTTAGTGATGACATTGTAAAATATATAATTATTCTAATTGCTCTAATTGACCTAATTTGGATTTTAGAATTGGGATTTGTTTAGAATAATTAGGTTAATTTGATATTGGCCACTTCTCAATCATTAATAAACCTTTTGAATCTGGTAGCAGCGACCAAATCTTTTCGGTAATGAAAGGCATAAAGGGGTGTAAAATCTTGAGTTGCTCTTTAAGTAAGTGATAAAGTAGCGATTTGGCTGAATTTGCTTCATCACCCTCCTTAATTCGTTTCTTGCAGTCCTCAATTATTATATCAGCAAAAGTGTGCCAGAAGTAATGATAGATTTTGTCTGCCGCCAAATAAAATCTATAATTTTCCATATCTGATGTAATATCTTTCATTATCTTCTCATATTCTTCTATTATTTTATTATCCTTGTCATTTAACTCAGATATGTCAAAGGGCATCTTTGACACTTCAAAAATGTCAGAAGTCTGTTCTAATACAAACCGCGATGCGTTCCAAATTTTGTTTGCAAAATGTTTATAGGCCTTTAATTTCTCTTCTGATATTTTGGTGTCATTGCCTGGTCCCGTTCCAACAATGAGGGCCATTCTGACGCTATCGGCGCTATATTTCATGGCCATATCCAAAGGGTCTATATTGTTACCAAGTGATTTGCTAATTTTTCGTCCCTGATTATCGCGTACCAAACCATGCAAATATACCTTTTTAAAAGGAATTTGGCCGGTTGCATATGTGGACATAAGAATCATTCTAGCTACCCAGAAAAACAAAATATCATAGCCAGTTTCCAGAATTGTTGTAGGGTGATAATTTTTAAAATCATCCGTTTTTTCTGGCCAACCAAGAGTGCTAAATGTCCAAAGACCTGATGAAAACCAGGTGTCCAAAGTGTCCTCATCTTGAGTCCAACCATCTTCTTTTGGCGCTTCTAAACCACAATATATTTCATCGCCTCTGTAGTAGACTGGGATTTGGTGGCCATACCATATTTGTCGACTAATACACCAATCCCGCAGATTTTCTATCCAACGAACATATTCCTTTTCAAATCTTTCTGGTATTATATTGATTTCCTCTTTTTCTATAACTCCAAGCATAAGTTTTTTTAGGGTTACTTTTGCTCCGTCTTTTTCAAATTCTTTATTAACATTTATAAACCATTGAAGTTTTGGTAATGGTTCTATAACCCCACCAGTTCTTTCTGCAGTTGAAACATTTTGAGAAATTTCTTCTTCTTTTATCATCAAATCATTTTCTCTTAACCAATCGACCACTATTTCTCTGGCCTCAGTAACTTTTTTTTCATTTAACAAAGGTGATTTGACTGACATTCTAGCATACTCGTTTATAACAGGTTTGAGTGATAAGTTGTGTCTTTGGGCAATCCCTTCGTCTATTTGACTGTGGGCGGGGGTGACACCCAATGCCCCTGTACCAAATTCAGGATCAACTTCCTTATCAGCAATTATTTTTATCGAAAGTCTCTCTCCTGCGAAATCTTCTATCTCAAAATTTTGACCGACATATTTCTTATATCTCGCATCGTCTGGATGAACTGCTACGGCAGTATCACCGACTTTTGTTTCTGGTCTTGTGGTGGAAATGGCTATGGGAAACTCCTTGGAGTACTTAAAAGTATAAAATTTTGCTTTTCTTTCTTCATAAACTATTTCATCATCTGATATTGTTGTTTGGCCTTTTGGATCCCAATTTACTACTCTAAAGCCACGATAAATTAGTTTATCGTCAAACATTTTTTTGAAAACTGTTTTAACTGCCAAATTTCTTTTTTCGTCCAGAGTAAAAGCTTCTCGCGACCAATCAAGGGAACACCCCATTTTTTTAATCTGCGTTACGATGGTGTCGTGGTTTTCTTTTGCAAACTTTTCTACTCTCTTTAAAAATTCATCTCTTCCCAAATCGTGTCTGTTTTTACCTTCTTCTTTTTGGATTAATTTTTCCACCTTTGATTGGGTTGCGATAGCTGCGTGGTCGGTGCCGGGTATCCATAGGGTTTTTTTACCGAGCATTCGGTTGTAACGTACCATCACGTCTTCAATCGCGAGCATAAAGGCGCTACCCATATGTAGTGTGCCAGTAACATTTGGTGGGGGAAGAACAATAGAGAAATAATCAGCCACTTCAGAAGTAATACCTTTTTCAATACAAATATCTGGATTGAAAAATCCACTCTCCTCCCATTTCTTGTAAATCAAATCTTCGTGTGCCGTCGGATTGTAAGGTTTTTTTAGTTCTTCGTTTTCTTGCATATTTGTTTTTATAATAATAATACATCAAAAAATTGTTTTGTCATAAGATTTAATCTACTTCGGCTGATATACGCAGGAGATTTAAAAAGACAAAAGCAATTTATTGATAATGTCTTTTATGGTATACGTTGTCTTTATTACATTTGCTGGGTAATATTAAAGACATTTTTTGTCTATAAAAGACACAAATTAAAAAATGGCTTAAAGTATAGCTTATTTTGTAAAATAGAAATAATGTATCTATTGACATTTCTTGTCAATTATGTAAAGATGCATTTATTAATTTAAAACAGATCATATGTTTCAGATAAATCACAAATTCAGAATTTTTGTTTCTACTATAATAATTTTACCGATGATTTTTTCATTAGCTATTCCAGCTGGTGTTATTTTTGCTGATGAAAATGAGACAGTGGTTGAAGAAAGTACGATTACAGTTGATACAGGTACAAATAATGATTTGCCAGATTTAAATTCTGTGCCTTTAAGTCATGAACCAACTTGCACAAATAAATCTGTCACCGGTTCCGTTGATGGCGCAAACGCTATTTTTACCGTTCCAGAAGGAGCTTGTCCAATTAAGGTTAGTTTTTCGAGTTATTCACATGCTGGAACAATCAGGCCTTTTGAAGACCAAGTTTTAGTTGAAAATATTACAAATACTTATGGTCCGGGAACTTACAACTTGGGCTCAGTTAAACTTTCATGTAATTGGCAAACAGATCTCTATTATGGAGATGTACAGGAACATTTAAATCCAAGTTATGGTCACTCTGATTTGATAGCTTATGATTATGTTGAAAATCAAAATTGTACTACACCAGCACCAGTTTGTACTTTTGATATAGTTAGTGATTCGAAAACAATAATAGAAGGAGGTTATCCTGCTGTCGCAACGTATGATGAAAATCCTGAATGGACAGCATATATCCCGGGTGCAACCTGGATATGGAAGACATTTTTTGTTGAGCTTCCATTGGAAGATGAAGCGAATACATTTACTCGTTCTTTTGTGATAAACAATAATATACAAGATGCAAGTTTGGTTGTTGGGGCAGATAATAAATATTCACTTTCTGTAAACGGTATTCTTATAAGTGACGACAATGAGACAAACAATTTTTATGATATATATAAAGATGTTTACGACATCAAGTCGTATCTTAATGTTGGAGTAAATATACTTACTTTTACAGTCACAAATATAGCTCTTGAAGGTTCAAATCCGGAAACAAATCCTGCTGGCCTTCTATACAAACTTTCTGTAACACAATCGGGAACAGATTGTAATTATGAAATCACAAATACTCCTCCGATTATTACTTTGGTTGACGCTAATCCATTTAATATGACAGTCAATACTGTTTTCACTGACCCTGGTGCAACGGCTGATGACCTTGAAGATGGAAATTTAACTAATAAAATTGTTGTTACAGGAAATGTAGCTACAACAACTGTTGGTTCTTATACTCTCACCTACACTGTCACTGATTCGGGTGGGCTTTCTACAAGCACAACAAGAGTTGTTGTTGTTTCTCCGGTTTCTACTCCTTTAATTCCAACTGTATCATTGACCGCTGATCCCCAAACAATTACTGCCGGCGCTTCTTCTACTCTTGCCTGGAGTTCTCAAAATACAACATCATGTTTGGCACCTTGGACAACAGCCTCTTCTACTTCTGGGACAATGTCAGTTGCTCCGAGTGTTACAACCGAATATGCAATTACCTGTACTGGCCCAGAAGGAAGTGCAACAGCAACAACAACAGTCACTGTTAATCCAGTAGTTGTTCCTCCAGTAAATCCTCCAAGCGGGGGTGGAGGAGGTGGCAGTTTAAGTGGTGGCCATAGACACGATGTTGTTGTGGGCGAAATACTTGGAGCTACAAGCTGTATGTATCTTAGAGATTATTTAAAAATTGATTGGGAGAATGATCCAATAGAGGTATTGAAATTGCAGTCATTCCTAAATGTCTTTGAGAAAGAAAATTTGTCCTATACGGGAATATACGATCAAAATACTTTTGATGCTGTTGTGAGATTTCAAAATAAATATTCAGGAGATATATTGAAACCTTGGGGAGACAATGTCACCACAGGCTTTGTGTATATCTTAACCAAAAAGAAAGTAAATGAGATTTACTGCAATACCATATATCCAATTTCACAAACAGAACAAAACGAAATAAACAATTTTAGAACTTCTGGGAATAACACTTCAAATGTTTCTGGTAATACGGGTATGGATACGACTATTAGTGGACGCGACATTGGAGCTCTTCTTGGAGTAAGCACTGATTCGTTGGAAGATAGTATTTCAAATGTCCTTAATGGTTCACCAGTTGTAGAACTTAAAGATTCTAATAAATCTGTGTTGAGAAATGCTGCCATTTCTTTATTTTCTCTTCCTGAAAAAATGTTTGGTAGATTATTCCAAAGTTGTGGCTATACTCCGACTCTTTTGTTCTTGATTTTGATTGCTTTGGTAGTGATCATAATCAAACTGTTTACTAATTCTATAAAAGGGGATGCTCCTAAAAATTTAACTCCTGAAGTTCCTGTTGTGGGAAGTTCGGTAAAAGATTCTCCTGTAATAGTATTGCCTGGTGTAATGTCAGATGAAGAAATAATCATAGAAAATCCGGAAGAAGGGCCAGAAGATGTTTTGGTAGGTACTCCTGATTTGCGCTCAGACGACAAGGCTTAAGAAATACTTAGATTTCCTTGAGCTCTCAATTCTTTATTTTTGTTTTTCCTCAAGTACTCAATGTAGCCAGCGGCCACTATCATGGTGGCGTTGTCGGTTGTTAAAGATTTTTCTGGGATTAAGATATTTAATTCTGGATAACTTTCTTTTAAATTTAAGAAATTTTCTCTTAATGCTTTGTTTGCTATTACTCCACCTCCTATAACCAAAGTCTTGGGGATGTATTTGTCTATAGCATTTTTTGTCTTAGTCAAAAGTGTTTCAATTACTGCATCTTCAAATTCACGAGCTACTGCTTGTTTTTTTACATTTTTTTTGTCTCTCAAGTAATAGAGTACTGCTGTTTTTAAGCCTGAAAAAGAAAAATTGAAATCTTTTGAATGGAGCATAGGTCTTGGGAATTTTGTCTCTAATTTAATATTTTTTACTCTGGCTTCTTCAGCAAGTCTTGAAATTTCTGGACCTCCTGGGTAGGGAAGCCCGAGCATTCTTGCTACTTTATCAAATGCTTCACCTACAGCATCGTCTTTGGTTTCTCCAATTTTTTGTTTTTCTAACCAATTTTTTAAATATATAAGTTCGGTATGTCCACCACTAACCAGTAGTGCAATCATTGGAAATTGAAAATTAAAAATTGAAAATTCTTCGGTTTTACTGAATAAAACCGAAGCGATATGTCCTTCCATATGATTAGCCCCAATCACAGAAATATTCAATTTTTTGCCGAGTTCTTCGGCAAATTTTATTCCTGTCCAAAGAGCTGGTTCTAGTCCTGGCCCTATTGTCACGCTAATTAATTCTATTTTTGATAAATCAATGTCAGCTATTTTTAAAGCTTGTTCTAAAACAATTGGCAAATTTTTTTGATGCTCGCGTTTGGCTATGTTTGGTACTACTCCGCCCCACTCTCTGTGCATCTCTATTTGGCTGTTGACCGCACTTCCAAGTACTTTAAAACGAAGGTCTTCTAAACCCTCTTCTGCTTCTACAATGCTTACTGCTGTCTCATCGCAACTTGTTTCTATACCTAATATAATCATGGGCGGAAGTGGGAGGATTCGAACCTCCGATAAGGTTTCCCCTATGCCGCTTTTCGAGAGCGGTGCCTTCAACCACTCAGCCACACTTCCCTCGGCCCGCGAAGCTTTATGCGAAGTGGGTCGTATGTTTAAAACTATCACTTTTTGTATATTTTATCAAAAAATGTTATTATATGAGTTCAGTTTATTTTTGGTTTTCTTTTGAAAATTGAAAATTTTAAATTGA
>Ga0172368_10003468_pt1 | contig 19081 bp, 20 predicted proteins | sample Lak11m_FD_114540 | JGI IMG/M metagenome (GOLD analysis project Ga0172368, IMG submission 114540) | Freshwater microbial communities from Kabuno Bay, South-Kivu, Congo - kab_022012_11m | ecosystem: Environmental > Aquatic > Freshwater > Lake | place: Democratic Republic of the Congo: South-Kivu...
AATCAACAGATTCTCACTGGGGAACCTAAGCGGTGGGGCAGAGATTCGAACTCTGGGTGGACTTACGCCCACAACGGTTTTCAAGACCGCCGCTATCGACCACTCAGCCACCCCACCAAAAGATTAAAATAAAAAAAGCTGCTTAAAAACAGCGTAAAATATTTTACTGGCTATGGTAAAAGAAATATTGCAGAAGTTAACCAGTGAGAATTCCTTAAAAATCAGGCTAAGGCCCAGGGCAAGCAGCGTAAGGTTCAGGATAAAAATAAATGAAAAACCGAATATATAATTCCCTTTTAAGAAATCCCCCTTTTTGGTGCGAATGGTCTTGGCCGAAAACACCAGGTGCAAAACAGCGGTAAAGCCAACCAAAAAAAGCGTATATTCAATTAACCAGGCCGATTTGATTGCCAGCGACAGTAACCCGTAAATAATAAATGCCAGGATCACGTATATCGGCAAAAGAAAAGGCGCTACATTAACCATTGGTTTAAAGAAACTAAACATAACCTCCAATAATTTATGCCCCTTGTTATAAATGAGCGCCGGTTCCCAAATAAACAGATAGATCACCAGAAAACTGATTACCCCGCTCCAGAATATCGCCTGCAGATTACTGCTTACCAGGCTAAACTCATTCAAAAAAGATACCGCGCTTGAGAAAACAAACGGCAAGAGAAGCAGCCCTAAAACAAATTTAATTATTCCAAAGGCCTTGCTGGATAAACCGGATATCTTGCTGGAAAAATCACCGGAAATACCGCCAGGATCCTTAGGCAAGGGGCTGTCTTTAAGCAACTTTTTATCTATTAATTCTTTCTTGGCCATTTAAATATGGTTGTAGTATTTTAGGGATTAATACTGAACCATCCTCCTGTTGGTAATTCTCCAGTATCGCTACTACCGTGCGCGCTAAAGCAATACCTGAACCGTTCAAGGTATGTATAAACTCTGCCTTCCTGTTTTCTTTGCGGCGCATCCTTATATTTGCCCGGCGGGCCTGAAAACTTTCAAAATTGCTGCAACTGGACACCTCAAGCCATTTATCCGCTCCGGCGGTATAAGCCTCAAGGTCATAGCATTTGCTGGCGGCAAAACTTATATCCTGCGTAGAAAGCAATACCAGCCGGTAAGGCAGCTCTAAAAGCTGCAGCACCTCTTCAGCGTTAGCTACCAGTTTTTCCAGTTCATCATAAGAATCTTCGGGCTTAACAAATTTGACCATTTCTACTTTATCAAATTCGTGCACGCGGATTAAACCTTTGGTATCCTTGCCATATGAACCTGCCTCTCTCCTGAAACAAGCCGTATAGGCGGTGTAATAAATAGGCAGCTTATTTTCATCTATGATTTCATCGCGGAAGATATTAGTAACCGGTACTTCTGCTGTAGGAATGAGAAAAAGATCATCATCCTTGAGTTTATACATATCCTCTTCCAGCTTGGGAAGCTGGCCAGTGCCAAGCATAGAGGCGCGATTGACCAGAAACGGCGGGAATATCTCAGTATAACCATGTTTTCCGGTATGTAAATCAAGCATAAAGTTAATTAAAGCACGCTCAAGTTTTGCCCCCCAGCCCTTAAAAAGGATAAAATTCGAGCCGGTAATTTTAGTCGCCCGGTTAAAATCTACGATATCCAGATTCTGGCAAAGCTCAATATGGCTAAGCGGCTTAAAGTCAAACTTTCTTGGATTCCCCCAGCTGCGCACAATTTTATTACAGGTTGCATCTCCGACCGGTAAAGAAACATGCGGCAGATTAGGAATATTTAAAAGCAGCTTATTTAATTCCGCTTCCAGCTCTTTTATTTGCGGCTCAAGCTCCCCAATGCGCTTTGAGATATCCTTCATTGAGGATATTTTAGCCTTGGCGTCTTTCTTTTCTTTTAGCAGTATACCGATCTCGTCATTGGCCTTATTGCGCTTGGCCGCTAATTCCTCAAACTCAACCAGGGCCTTACGGCGGTTATCATCAATCTTAATAACCGCGTTAATATCAATTTTTAAAGCCCGGTCTTTTATTGCCTGGCTTATCAAATCCTGATTTTCCCGAATAAATTTAATGTCTAACATTAAGCACCTTAAGTTTTTTATCCCTTTACAACGCCAAGCGGTCGCCCCTCGCCTCTGCTCGGGACTCCCTCATCCCTTTACAACGCCAAGCGGTCGCATTCTACAGACGCGTTTGGCAATCCCTGCGTTGGCCACCACATCCACTACCTCATTTACATTCTTATAGACCGAAGGCGCCTCTTCTATCAGCGTATTGCGGCCGGAGGCTTTTACTATTATACCTTTAGATTCTAATTCTTTCAATAATATATCTGGCCTGGCGGATCTGGCGGCGGTGCGTGATTTCAGGCGGCCGGCGCCATGGCAGGCGCTGCCAAATGTCTCCTGCATCGCCTTTTCCGTCCCAACCAAAAGATAAGAATTCCTGGCCATATCCCCGGGAATAATTACCGGCTGGCCGATCTTCTTGTATTTCTCAGGCAAGGCCGGATGGCCCGGGCCAAAGGCGCAAGTTGCGCCTTTACGATGCACGCAAAGGTTCTTTTCCTTGCCTTCAACCTTATGTTTTTCAATCTTGGCAATGTTATGAGCAACATCATAAATTAAGAACATTCCCAGCTTCTGCCAGGAAGAGCCAAAAACCTTCTCAAATACCTGCCGGGTTAAGTGCATTAAACACTGCCGGTTGCACCAGGCATAATTTACCGCGCATTTCATTGCCGATAGATACGCCTTGCCTTCATCAGAAGTAACCGGAACGCAGGCGAGTTGCCGGTCAGGCACATTTATATTATATTTTCCCAGGCTTGCGACCATGCCGCGAGAATAATCTTCACAAACCTGATAACCTAAGCCTCTTGAACCGGAATGGATCTCTACCATCACCTGGCCTAAATTAAGCCCCATGGTATCGCAGGCCTCCCGGTCATAAAGCTGATCAATTACCTGGACCTCTAGAAAATGATTTCCGGAACCCAATGTGCCGGATTGTGTTTTGCCCCGCTGCAGAGCCCGCTCCGATACTGCCTGCGGGTCGGCGCCGGACATAGCTCCATTTTCTTCAGTGCAATCAAGATCATCCGCTGTTCCAAATCCCTTTTCCACTGCCCAACGCGAGCCCTTTAATAATATCTCTTTTTCTTCTTTCGGGCTTACCCTTATATTCCCTTCAGAACCCACACCGGAAGGCACATCAGAAAACAAACCATAAATTAAATCTTTGATCTTCTCTTTAACATCATCATATTCCAGATTAGTCTTTAATAATCTTACCCCGCAATTTATGTCAAACCCCACCCCTCCCGGAGAAATAACCCCTCCTGCTTCAATATCTGTAGCCGCCACTCCTCCGATAGGAAAACCATAGCCCCAGTGAATATCAGGCATAGCCAAAGAATTATTCACTATCCCCGGTAAATGAGCCACATTAACCACCTGCTCAAGGGCCTTATCCTGATAGATGTCTTTCAACAACTTCTCGTCAGCGTAAATCAGTCCGGGTACGCGCATACCCGGCTTATAGCTCCGCGGGATACGCCAACGGTAATCATCAATTTTCTCTAAAGGGATATTAGCGGGCATTTTCCACTTTATACATCAAAAATTACCTCTGCCTGCCAGACCAGGCCGGTTTTTTTAACGTTTAGCTGATGGTAGGTAGCGGCCTTGATTTCACTGTTGATTTTATAATTCCTTATATCGCTTCCTATGGCAAGCGCATCCACAAAATTATCCTTGATCTGATTTATTTGGATATTCTCGAAGACTAATGATTCCACCGCGGATACTGACAATAGCTCATTCAACCAATTAACAAAAAGCTCATCCAGATTAGCTGCTTTCTGCCTGATTGCGATCTTATGTTTTCCAGGATATAGGTGATTTTGGCTCTCGAATGAAAGACCAGTTATAGCAAGGCCCGCTTTTTTGAACAAACCTGCCAGGGTAAACGATTTTACCCTGATGCCGATATCCGCGGTATGCTCGATGAGCTGGTAAGAAACATGCATTATTTCTTAAGCAACGCGCTTATCTTATCCAAAAGCGCTTTAGAATCAAAAGGTTTGGTGATATAAGCATCCGCGCCTACCTCTTGGGCAAGTTTTCTGTCCTGATCCTGGGCCCGTGCAGTAAACATAATAATGGGTATCTGCTTATACCTTTCATCAAACTTTAACATCCTGCAGATCTTATAACCGTCCATCTTGGGAAGCATTAAATCCAATATAATTAAATCCGGCTTCTCTTTACGCGCCATATCCAGGCCCGCCTGGCCGTCAGTAGCGCTTAAAACCTTGTAATCAATCGCCTCAAGCTGTAAGGTCAATGCATATACCATATCAGTTTCATCTTCTATAAGTAATATTCTTTTTTTTGGCATAGTTTTTAGCTCCTTAAGATTTATTCATCAACCTCCTGCAAATAACTTTCTTGTACTTACCATCCAAATCCACAAACTCCAGACCCACTTTGTATTTATCGGCGTCTTCTCCAAAAAGAGTTTCAAATTTCCTGATCCAGGCAACACGCACCTTTGCCAAAATAACGAATTCCTTATTTTCCGGGAAAGCAAAACTTACCGTTAATTTCGAATCTGTCTTTAATAGATGCTTGATTACCAGACAGATCCCCCCTTCTGATACATCTACGGACTCGGACAACTCAACCTTTTCCGCGGGCAAGAACAGTTTGATATTGGTTTTAAAAGACATCCTCTTGAAACGCCGCATCTCCGAGCCGATATATATTTCTTTAATAGAAAACCTCGATGGAGAAAGCCCGTCATCATGCGAAAATACCCTTTGAGAATATGACAGCGAACCTATGGTTATGAAAACATCCTCAACTTTATTGCTGGCGAAATACTGCTTAATCTTATACTTAAGCAGGCTGGAAATACTGGCGGCCTGCCTGTTTGAGGCCCCGGGAAGAATTATACTGAATTTTCCTGCCTGGGGATTTATCACGGACATCGCCTGTTTATCCTTACCTGTATATTTAACATTTTTAAGAACCGCATCAAGAATAGCATGTAAATCTTTAAATAACGATTGCGAACCTATCTTCATCCTCTTCCTGAATTCACCGCAATTTAAGATCAACAGGCTGACAAAATGCATGGAGACCCCGCTCTTCATCAACCTGCTTACTTTGTCCCTTACGCTCTTGCCCAGCATATCAAGAGTATAAAAACGGCGTAAGGTAAAATAAAATCTGCTTCCCACCCCGGCTTTAGATTCAACCCAAATTTCCCCCTTATGCCTCTCAACCAGCTTCTTGGATATGGAAAGGCCTAATCCTACGCCTTTATTTTCCGCTCCCGCAAGTTTGGAAACTTGAGTAAATTTGTTGAATATTGAAGCCAGGTCTGCCTTAGAAATACCTATACCGGTATCTATGACCCCTATCCTTACTTTTGCTTCTAATATTTTTACCTCTACCTTTATACTCCCCCCATCCATAGTAAATTTTATCGCGTTGCTGATAAGGTTAGAGATAACCTGCCTTATCCTGTCGGCATCAATAAAAACATTGACCGGTTCATCGGGATAAATATATTTCAGGCAGATATTCTTTTCTCCGGCCAATTTCATGAAAAATGCTTCTGAGTCTTTCATCAAATCAATGATGTCTACCAGGGAATAATGGAGTTTAAGGGTGTTTCTTTCAATGCGTGAGATATCCAGCAAGTCATCAATGATCTTTTTTAAACGCTCAGCATTATCCAATGTTTTCTGAAGCACTTCCTTTTGTTTATGGTTGATCTGGCCAACCACCTCATTAAAAACAATGGTGACCAATCCTTTAATCACCGCCAATGGAGTACGCAATTCATGGGAAACAGTAGAGATAAACTCAGATTTCATGGCGCTAAGCTCTTCAAGGGCCTCCAGTTTCTTCTCTATGCTCAGCTTATCCTTCCTCAACCGCTCAAACTGCATCCTCCGGGTGATATCTCTGGTAATCCCGATTAACCCAATAACCCTGCCCTTATTGTCATAACGCGGGATCTTGGTTGTAGAAACATAATTATCTATCCCGTCCGGCCGGGTCGCTCTTTCAACCTTATCTATTATCGGCTTACCGGTATCCATAACCCGCGCATCATCCTGGATCATTTTTATAGCCCGGTTTCTTGGGAAAAGATCAAAATCAGTTTTTCCTACCAACGCTTCAGGTTTTACCCCCAGGCCTTTAGCATGCGCCTGGTTAACCATAATAAACCTGCCTTTCTTATCCTTAAAATAGATCACATCCGGGATAAAATCCATCAGCTCCCTGAGTAGCTGATAATTATCTTTCAGTTCCTGAAATCCCATATTTATGGTTGGTTTTATTTTTCTTGCTTTATTCATTGTAAGCAAACAGAGGAGTTATCAAACGTTTAAGTGGCGGAAGGATTATCCGGGATTTCATAAAAACCCCTGCAATTTAAGTGGGCCATGGTGGAGTCGAACCACCGACCTTGACATTAAGAGTGTCCTGCTCTGCCAATTGAGCTAATGGCCCCAAGATTTCAGGTAAACTTTACATACCATTAGTTCATGCCCGTCAGGGTATGAGCTAATGGCCCCAAGATTACTTATTATTGTAGTAAAAAGTATAACTTAGACAAGAAATTAAATCAAGGAAATTGTTCGCAAAAGAGTGGGGCCATGAAGAGATTATCCAGAAAAAGGCTTTGAACTGAAATAACTTACTTAACTGCCGCCTTATCTTTCTCGTTATAGGGCTTGCGAATTTTCATTTCACCATTCTCATAATTATCAATATATATGACTTCACCGGAAGAACGATATGTTTTAGATACCCCATCTAACTTACCATCTTTGTAATTCATTTCCGCCTGTAGCTTGCCATTTTCAAAATAGAATTTGGATGTCCCATTTGACAGATCGCTTTTATAATTTACTTCCGCCTGCAGCTTGCCGCTCTCGAAATAGAATTTAGCTACGCCATCTTTCTTGCCATCCCTATAGGTCCATTTCAGTTTTAATTTGCCGCTTGGATAATACGACTTAAATGCCCCATTAAGCTTGCCATTCCTAATTGTTCCTGCTTCCCGGAGCTGGTTATCCGGATAATACGACTTAAACCGGCCATCCCCCTTTACATGCCCTTTTGTCAAGAAAGACCCTATGATTAAACCGATAATCACCGCGCTTAATAATATTATGATTTTTTTCTTCATCTGCCTCTCCTTTGGCGTCAAACCGCCAACTAATTATTGATTATTTATTATCCTGCCATTATAGGCTAAAATCAACTATTTTTTGGTTACTTCATTGAATTGCCAAGACTATAAAACTCAGCAACACCACGATTATTAAAACTGTAACGATTACGGCGTGCTTAGGGTATCTTAATTTCCCCATAAAGCCCACGCTGCGCCTAAGGCTTTCTCCGCAATAAAGGCATAATATGGCTTCATCATCATATGCGGTCTTTTTACAATGCGGGCAGAGATAAACAGGCATTTGCTTAAAATTACAATTCTTTTTTCTTACGGAATAAGAAAATATTAATCACGTAAAAAACAAACACGCCTATAGTATCAATCAGGACGTCCTGAATAGAACAATTTCTTCCCGGGACAAATGACTGGTGCAACTCATCGCATACAGCATATAAAAAAGTTAAGGCCGCAGGGTAAATAAAAAGCCGTGCGGTATCAATTTTATCGAATGAACCCGTAAATGCCCGGTACAGAAGCCAAACAAGAATAAAATATTCTACAACGTGGGATATTTTTCTTAGAATAAAATCAAATTCGAGGCCTGTCTTTAAATCAGGTACGCCTGAAAGATAGAAGATAAAAACTGCCCAGGCCGCAACAGGAAACCATAATTTAAGAAGCTTCAAGCGTCTTTTCCTTTTAAGGTTTAATTACTTTTCCCTGCCGGAAGCCTTCTTTAGTTTAGCAGTCAGATCTATAACCACGGGGTCATCTTTCATCCCCAAATCCTGTGCTTTATGTATGTCCTGCCAGCTGCTGTCAAACTCCTTCTTGTAATAATAAGCAGCAGCCCTGTTATAATATGCGCCCGCATAATCGGGGTTATTTTTGATAGCCTGGCTGAATATTTCGATAATACTATCTATTTCTTTTGGGTCCATAGCGGCTGCGGGTTCTACCTTGGAAACTTGAGGCGGAATTTTGCTTTCACAGGGAACTGTGGCGCAACCCGCCAATACTAAACATAAAAGAATAATGGTTTTTTTCATCCCTTCCCCCCTTTTCTTAATTATACCACTTTCGCTTCAAAAAATAAGTTAAGTTTTGTCTTTTATTATTATACCATTCATATAAAGAATCAACGAATAGTTTATAAGATTAGAACTGCAGCTTATCGCCTATTTTTAACCCAATCCTGTCCGAACTTCCGGCGTTCAGCTCCAGGACATACATGGCTTCTGCCTGAGGATGAATAGATTCGCAGGCATTCGGGCTCTCCGGTTCGGCGTTTTTCTTTATGAAAACAACCCTTTTTTCTTCATCCAGCCAGATTATATCTAAAGGTATATATGTGTTTTTCATATGAAAAGGCCTGGGGGCTTTATCCTTATAAATAAAAAGCATCCCTGAATCGGAGGGCAAACTTTTGACAAACATCAATCCTTCTGCCTGCTGCTGCTTGGTTTCTGCTACTTTTACCGAAAATGAGCTATCCTTGAAATGCACCAGCTTATTTTCTCCCTCTCCAAAGCCAGAAAGCCGCGGCTGGCTGATGCCTATAAATACAAGAATAAAGATAATTACGGCATAAATTATTTTATTAAAGTTAGCCATATATAAATCTTAATGCGCCTGGCAGGAGTCGAACCTGCAACGCCTAGCTCCGAAGGCTAGCGCTCTATCCAGTTGAGCTACAGGCGCAAAAATTTAGATAATCTCTGCCTTCTCACCCAGGATCTTTTTAATCTTTTCCAGCTTAGCTTTCTCAACAGGAAGAACATTTTTCTCCGCGGTCGAACGTACCGGAGAATTAAGCTGAATTTTATCCGGGTTTATGCGCAGGATACACTTATGTAGTTGCTCAATATGCCGGATATCGTCATTTACGCCGGAAACAAACATCACCTCAAGCCAAATCTTCCCCCGGAATTCCTTTCTTAGGGCGGCTAAGCCATTAATGATTTCATTTATTTTTATACCAGTGCAGGGCCGGTCGATCTGTTGAAATATCTCCGGGTCCACCGTATCCAATGAGGGGACGATCAGGTCTGCGCTTAATATGGACTTACGCACCAAGGGGTCACCTAAAAGCGTGGAGTTGGTGATAACGGCTATTTTTAAACCGGTAATCTTCCTTGCCTGTTCAATCAGTTCACCAATACATGTATTTAATGTCGGCTCCCCCAATCCGGAAAGAGTTACAAAACTCAACTTCTTAGCCTCCTGGGGGTTATTCTGCAGCCAGGATTTTAGCTCCAGGATTATTTCATCAACCCCGGCATACTCTTTTCTTTCAGAAACCGTAACCGGTGTCCTTCCCCATTGACAATAAATACAATCCAAATTACATATTTTATCTAAACTGAGGCTCAGGCCTAAAGAAAGCCCCAGCCTGCGTGATTTGATCGGGCCATAAATATATTTCATAATAAGCACCTTATAGTTTTAATCCCGCAAAGTCCTGCCGGATTTTATGAGGCAGGGCAGGCACCTGGCTTTTCTGGCAGACAAGGAATAGGGCGCTGCTCATTAAGCAGCGCCCTAAAGTTTATTTAATAACTCCTGAAAAGCCAATTATTTTACTTCAACAACACAATTATGCGTTCCCAGTGAGTTAGCCACACAAGAGGTACAGTGAGGGTCGTTTATCCAAGAACCATCTACGATAAACTTATATTCGTGCTTTCCCGGTTTAAGCCCGACCTTTACCAGCCAATTACCCTTATTATCTTTCTTGGCAAGTAATTTGTTAGTGGCCCATTTATTAAAACTTCCGGCAAGCACAACCTTTTTGGCCCCGGGGGCATATAACTTAAATTCGGTTAATTTTGTTCCGGCTAAACGTGGCATAATTACCTCCTTTGTTTACGATTATTTTTACACTACAACCAGCTGATGTCAAGAAGTTTAATGAACGCTTGGCTTACACCGCGACTATTGAAATTCCCTTTTTATCGGCAAGATTCAGGCTTGCTTCTTGGTCAATAAAAAGTGTTTTACCTGCTTCAAAAGCAAGGCATCTGGCCTTGGCCTTAACCAGGTTCTTTACGGTGTTTAGCCCAATAACAGGGACGTCAAAACGCATGTCCTGCTTTGGCTTGCTTACTTTAACAATCACGATCTTGCCACGGCCGATTTTACCTGCCCGGCGGATTAAATTATCCGTACCCTCAAAAGCCTCTACCGCGACTATAGCCTTGCTCTTTACCGCAACCGTCTGGCCGATATCCAAATCCGCCACCGCCTTAGCCAGGTTTAAACCAAAGTAAATATCCTCCCAAGTGTCAAAATCCGGCTGCAGGTTCGTAAGTGTGCCCTTTTTCGGCAAATGCTCTTCAACAAAAGTAGTGGAATCCAAAAGGTTGAATCCGGCCGCCTCTAATCTTTGCGCTACGGCGCCAAACAACGTATCCGCCTTTTTATCTTTAAGGCTGGCTAATATCTGTTGCAAATCCTCGCTTTGATTAATTTCTTTGCTAAACAGCCTGGAAGGGCTGATTTGTCCGGCCATAACCGTGCTCCTGACCCCTTCAGATTTAAATATAGTGAATATCTTATGGAATTCAGCCAGGTTTAACCAGTAGATTTTATCAACTATTTTCCTTAATTCAGGGGAGGTATCGCCTTTAATTGCGATAGCAATAACATCATATCCTTTTTTCTTAGCGCTTGCGGCAAAAAGCAAAGGGAATTTTCTGTTTCCGGCAATCAAACCTATTTTTTCCATATTTATTTGGAAAACAGGGGACAGCGACCTTTTAAAAGGTCGCTGTCCCCTGTTCCTTTTCTAGCGGCAGGAGCGGGCCAGGCCGCGCTCTGAACTCTTAATAAAATTAACCAGATAATTTATCTCTTCGCTTCCGGTTAATTCCTTTTCCACTTTTAGAACAGCGTGTTTTGCGGATAACCCGGAATTAAATATTAATTTAAACGCCTGGTCAATCTGTTTAATGGATTCATGGGAAATACCTTTACGCCTCAGGCCGATAAGGTTTAAACCGTAGACCCGGGCGGGATGCCCATCGCATGTGGAAAATGGGGGGATATCCTGAACCACCTTAGAGCAGCCTCCGATAATAGAAAGCATCCCTACCCTGACAAACTGATGGATGGCAACTATGCCACCGACAACAGCCTTATCTTCAATAGTAACATGCCCGGCTAAGGTACAGTTATTGGCCAATACGCAGCCGCTGCCAACCCGGCAATCATGGGCAATATGCGAATAGGCCATTAACAAATTGTTATCTCCGACAATCGTCTTACCGCCCTGGCCTGTACCCGGATTAAGCGTGCAATACTCGCGAATAATATTATTATTTCCTATCTCCAGGAAAACATCCTCGCCTTTAAACTTAAGGTCCTGCGGCCGGCTGCCAACTACCGCTCCGGTAAAGAATTCACAACCCTTGCCAATAGTAGTATTGCCTTCGATGACGCAATGCGCCCCGACTACCGTGTCGGCGCCGATACTTACCTTATCACCGACAATACTATACGCACCGATAGTTACGCCGGGCTCTATTTTTGCTTTTGAGGAAATAATCGCACTGGGATGTATCTGCATATTTAATCACTCACTAAGGCACATACAAAATCCGCTTCCGTTACTACCTTGCCGTCTACTAAAGCCCGGCCGCGGACCTGGCCGGTTTTAGACTTTACTTTTATCGCCTCGACTTCAAGGACTAACTGGTCTCCGGGAACTACCGGTTTGCGGAATTTTACATTATCAATGGATAAAAAGAAGGCTAATTTTCCCCTGTTCTCTTCGGAGGCCAGCATCATTACCCCGCCAACCTGGGCCATGGCCTCAACAATAATTACTCCCGGCATAACCGGATGCCCGGGAAAATGCCCTTTAAAAAAGTAATCGTTGATAGTTACATTCTTGATACCGACAGCACGCTTGCCTTTTTCTAAATGGGTTATCTTATCAACAAACAAAAAAGGCTGGCGGTGCGGAATAATCTTCATGATTTCATTAACATCTAAAATACCTTCCATCGTATTGGCTCCTTGTGCTCTTATTTTCTGCTCGTATATTTTCTGGGCAATCCTTAAATTCAAAGAATGCCCGCTTTTTAACGCGATCACATGCCCCCGGATAGGACAACCCGCCAGGCAAAGATCCCCGATTAAATCAAGGATCTTATGCCTGACAAATTCATCTTTAAATCTCAGGCTATTCTTGATTACCCCTGCCTTGCCTACAACCAGGGTATTTTCATAATTAGCGCCTAAACCTAAACCCTGATTGCGCAATTCAGAGGCTTCGCTTTCAAGGCAAAAAGTACGCGCCGGGGCAATCTCCGTTTTAAAAGATTCCGCGTTAACGCTTATCTCCAGGAATTGCGCCTCCAGCAAAGGATGGTCATAGTCTAAAGTATATGAGATCTTAAACTCTTTAGCCGGTACAATCGTAATCGAAGAACCTGCCTCTTCGACACAAATAGCCTGCTTAATTACATGGATATATTTTTCCTGCTCTTGTTCAATTATCCCTGCTTTCTCAAGCGCCTCAACAAACTTAATCGCGCTTCCATCCAGGCCCGGGAGCTCATTATTATCTATCTCCACATCAATATTATCTATACCCAGGCTGGACAAAGAGGCCATAAGATGCTCTATCGTCTGCACCTCCGCCTGATTATTGCCGATTGAACTACGGCGGCTGAATTTAGCCGCGAGGAATGACTGCACATTAGCCTGTATCCTTGGAACTCCGGGGATATCCGTACGGATGAAAGTAATCCCGCAGGAGGCCTGCGCGGGCTTAAAAGTTATATTTACCTTATTCCCCGTGTGTATCCCGGCTCCTGAAAGCGAAACAGGCCTGGCAATTGTCTTTTGCTTTTCCATTATTTCTTATCCAATCTAGATTTCAACTCTTCGACCTTTTTCTCTAATTCCCTGACTAAATTAAATAGCTTAGGCAAATTCTGCAGGCTGGCATTTACTCTTTGATTGGTCATAAACGGCCTGGCCGGATATCCGGAAACCATTGTATCCGGCGGCACTGACTTGGCTACGCCTGACTGCGCGGTCACAATCGCGTTATCTCCAATGGTGATATGCCCGACTAAACCCGCCTGGCCGGCCAAGGTTACATTGTTGCCGATAATCGTGCTGCCGGATATGCCCACCTGGGCAACGATCAATGAATTCTCCCCGATAACTACATTGTGGGCAATCTGCACGAGATTATCAATCTTGGTGCCGCGGCCGATTACAGTTTTATCAAAGCGCGCCCGGTCGATAGTGACGTTAGCCCCGATCTCCACGTCATCAGCAATCTCAACCGTACCCACCTGGGGTATCTTATGGTGCGAGCCCTTAATCGTGGCAAACCCAAAACCATCCGAACCAATCACAGTGCCGGAATGGATAATTACACGGTTGCCGATACTGATGCGCTCGCGTATTGAGACATGCGGATAAATCAATGTTTGACTTCCAATCTTACTGTGGTGGCCGATAAAACAACCCGCGTAAATTATTGATTTATCGCCGATAACCACATTATCGCCGATAACCACATAAGGGCCGATAGCCACATCTTTCCCCAGGGTTACATTCTTGCCCATAACCACGGTATAATCTATCCCCTGAGGGTGCCCGGCGTCATCAGGCATAAACATAGAGATGATTTTGGCAAATGCCAGGGAAGGGTTCTCGGTTAAGATCACCGGCTTTGAGGTTTTCTGCGCGTCAATTGAGGTAATGATTGCCGCAGCACGCGTCTTATCCATGAGCGGGCTGTATTTAGGGTTGGCTAAAAAGGTAATGTCCCCCTCTGCCGCTTCCTTGATACCTGAAACTCCCGTAATCAGAATACCCCCGTCGCCAACGACCTTGCCGTCGATCAGCCTGGCTATTTCGTTTAAGGTCTTATGCAGCATCATAAATATTTAACCTACTTGCCGTTTTTGTTCAAAACCTCAATAATTTTATTTGTAATCTCAAGGGCCTTATTCTGGTATACCAGCACACGGTCATTAAAAACCATGGTATATCCTTCTTTTTCCGAATACTTCTTCACCGCATCTTCGATATCCTTGAGGATCTCTTTCATCCTCTCATCCTGCTCTTTACGCAGTTCTTCCTGCTTCAGGCGGTCAGAATCCTGAAAGGCCTTCATCTTGGTTTCAAGTTCGCCTTTTTTGGCTTCTCTTTCCTTATCGTTAAGCAAATTAAATTTATCCTGAAGGGCTTTAAGTTCAGCTACCTTCTTATCGCGCTCGTCGGTATAGGCCTTTTCTTTATCGTTTAAGGTTTTATCATACCCCTTGGTTTTATTATATTCGCTGAAGGTGCGGCTCAGATCAATATAACCGAATTTATCCGCGGCCTGAGCGCTTCCGGCAAATAAAAACAAACCAATAACCATGCTGCCTAAAACTACTGCTGTCTTTCTCATCTTACTTCCTCCTTGTAATGTTAAAATCCATGGCTGGCGCTGAAATGGAATTGCCCGCTCTTCTTATCGCTCTCGCCAGGTTCTTTATCAAAAGGGATACCGTAATCCAGCATTATCGGGCCGATCGGGGTTTTAATACGCAGACCTAAGCCTACGCTAGACTTTAATCCGCCGCTGTTATCTACGTTATTAGCATTCTTATTTGAAAACATATCCCCGACCTTTTCCCAGACATTACCTACATCATAAAAAGCCGCGACCTTTAAAAAACTAAACAAGGGATAGGTATATTCAATATTACCTATCGCCATGGAAGCGCCGCCCAAAGGATCATGATCACCACTGCTGCTTACTGGGCCGACCTTTCTTTCCTCATAACCTCTGATTGTGTAAGCGCCTCCGGCAAAGAATCTTTCATAAATAGGGATCTTTTCTGTACTGCCATAAGGCTCAGCCAAACCAACCCTGCCCCTTACTTCAAGCACGGCGCCCTTAGGCATAGGGAAATAATGCGAAGCCCTGGCAAAGAATTTCGTATAATTCTTGTCCCCGCCAAGCGGCCCGCCGGCAAAATCAAAAGAAGCGGTAACTAAATTACCTTTTCTGGTGTCAAAAACATTATCCCTTGAATCATAAGTTAAACCCGGGGAAAATGTGCTGATCAGGTTCTTCCCCTTTTCAGCCTCTAACTCATCATCTCCCGAAGAAACATTACTAATCTCTATTTCATCCAGGCGGTACATAATATCCCCTCTTAAATATTCGGATAGCTCTTTACCTAAACGCAGGTCTCCGCCGGTAACCTTCTCATCATATCCATAACCTACGTCAGTATCACGTTTGTGTTCGCGGCGATACAGGTCAAAACCGAAAGAAACCGGATAATCAAACAGCCAGGGCTCGGTAAAGCTCAGTTCATAGCCGTTGCTTAAGTTGCCGATTGATGCGCGCAGCTTTAAATTCTGCCCGGCCCCTGTAAAATACGGCCAGTTTCTCCAGTCAAAATTCTTCTGCTCAATCTCCACAAAACCCACAAACTGATCAACCGTGCTGTATCCGCCTCCGAAGCTAAAGGCCCCGGTCTTAGATTCCTTCACATCAACTACCAGATTCTTTTTATCCGGAGACTGGGTTTCTTCGGTATCATAACTTACCTCTTCAAAAAAGCCTAAGTTTGTCAGCCTTTCCTTACTGCGCCGCAGCTTCTCTCCGTCAAACTTCTCTCCAGGATGGATCCTCATCTCCCTGCGGATAACCACATCCTTGGTTTTGATATTACCGCGCACCTTAATCTTATCCACATAAACTATCTGGTTTTCAGTAATTGCATAGGTTATATCCACGCGGCCGGTATCCGGGTTGACTATGGTTGACTCCTGGACCTGGGCAGAGATGTATCCACGGTCAAAATATAAACCCTGTACGCTGGCAATATCTTGTTTCATCGCATCGGCGCTAAAAACCTTGCCCGGAACACACTCGCTCAGGCGGCTAAGAATAGCCTTTTCAGTAATATCTTTATTCCCCTGGATAATAACTGAACCCACGAGGTATTTCTTGCCCTCGGTAATCTTAATCGTAATATATAACAAATATGCCTTCTCGGCGCCTGGATTAACCTCATATTGTACCGCGACATCAGTAAAACCTTCACGCTGATAGAACGACTTAATACGCTCCATATCTTCCTCTAACACATCTTCTTTTAAAACCCCGGCGTTAAAAAACCAGGCGCGCTTAGTTTTAAGCAGTTTTAAAATACGGCCGCTTGAGAAAGAATTATTCCCCTGGATAATAATATCCTTAATACGGACCTTTTGCCCTTCTACAACATTAAAGGTTACCACCGCCTTATTTGTTTCAGGCTTAAGCTCAACTTTATGAGTAACAGCAACCTGGCTATAGCCTATTTTCTCATACATTTTCTTTAACGTGCGCACATCCTCGGTCAGGCTGGGATAATCCAGGTACTGCGTCTCTTTTGATTTCAACTGTTGTTTGAGCTTATCCTCCTTCATGGTGATACGGTCTATCCCCGTAAAGGCGATCTTCTCTACAATCGGCCTTTCCACAACATTGACAATGATTTTTAATCCGTCTTTATACGCCTCGGTGTCGATCTTGATATCGCTGAAGAAACCCAGGAGGTACAGCCTCTTTAAATCGTCGCTGATGATATTTTCCTGATATGGGCTGCCAATGCGCGTCTTCATTTTAGAAACGATTACATTAGTGCTGATGGATTTGTTGCCTTTAACTTCTATGGCAGTGACATTCTTGAAAGAAGGTGTAGTCTCGGAAGAGGCAGCGGAATTTTGTTGGGGCTGGACCTGTGGATTTTCCTCGGCAAAAACAAAAGATGCGTTGACAAAAATGAGGAAGGCGGTTAAAGGTATTAGAATTAATCTGCGCATTTATGGTTATTATATAGGAATAGGCTGTCTAAAGCAAATATTTTATATGGCTTACCGCAAGCGGCTGCCGGATAACTCATTCTACTGAACTATCCACCCTGGATAAGTTGTCAAACCTGGTAAACTCCTTGATAAAGGCTAGTTTTAAATTACCCACCGGGCCATTACGCTGCTTGGCGATAATCGCTTCCGCTATGCCCTGGTTATCAGGAGAAGGGCTATAATACTCCTCCCTTAAGATTAACACGACCACATCGGCATCCTGTTCAATTGCCCCGGACTCCCTTAAATCTGAAAGCTGCGGCCTATGGTCTGTGCGCGACTCAACCGCCCGGGACAACTGGCTGATCGCGATAACCGGAACGCTTAATTCTCTTGCCAAAGCTTTAAGCGAGCGCGAAATCTCAGAGATCTCCTGCTGCCGGCTCTCCATATTCATGGCTGAGCCGCGCATTAACTGCATATAATCCAGGATAATTAATTTTATGCCATGATGTGATTTCAGGCGGCGCGCCCGGGCACGCAGCTCCATTACGGAGATCGCCGGGGTATCGTCAATAAAAATGGGAGCCTCAGAAAGTTTTCCGGCAGCCGCGGTTAAGCGCGGCCAATCGCTGGTAGCTAAATACCCGGTCCTTACTTTATGCGCGTCAACCCGCGCATGCGAACAAAGCATCCTCTGTACCAGCTGCTCCTTAGACATCTCTAAGCTAAAGATCGCAGTAGGCACCTTTTCAATTACACCGGCGTATTCGGCGATCCCTAAAGCAAAAGCACTTTTACCCATTGAAGGACGGCCGGCGACAATAATTAAATCCGAAGGCTGCAGCCCGGCAGTCTTAATATCAAAATCTATATAACCTGTGGGGATACCGGTAACATGCGCCTTATTCTGGTAAAGTTTATCAATAGTCTCAATTGAATCTTTTACAATCTCTTTAAGGTGTAAATATGAGCCCTGGTTTCTCCGGTCGCTGACCTCAAAGATAAGCCTTTCGGCGGTATCCACAACTTCGGCGATATTGCCTTCACTCTCATGGCAAACGGAGATAATCTTGGTGGAATTATTGATTAAGGTCCTCAGGATATACTTTTCCCGCACAATCCCGGCATAGTGGTTGATATTAGCGGCGGTAGGAACGGCATTAGCCAAAGAGGTAAGATAGCTTGCCCCGCCTATATCATCAAGAGAGTTATCCTTCTTTAAGGCGTCAGCCAGGGTGATCAAGTCTACTGCCTTATTGGCGTTATAAAGATCGCTTATGGTCTGGAATATCTTCCTGTGGGTATCTTTATAAAAGCATCCCGCGTCTAATTTCTCAACGGCAACCGAAACCGCTTCTTCATCCAGGAGCATGGACCCTAATACAGCCATCTCTGCGTCAAGATTTTGCGGGGGAAGTTTATCTAGAGTTAAGTCTTGTGGCATGTTAAATGTACCTTTACTTTTTAACTACCCATAGCTTGAGCGTTGCGGTTACCTCGGGATGCAACTTCACGGGCAACTCATATACCCCTAAAGATTTTATCGGCTCAGCCAATTCAATGGCATTTTTATCAATAAGAAAACCTTCGTCTTTTAAAGCGGCAGCTATATCATGGCCGCTGATACTGCCATATAATTTTTCTTCTCCTTGAGTCAGAGCGGAAATAGTTAAAGAAAGCGCGTTCAGGCGTTTTTTAACTTCTTCCGACTCTTCCTTAGTCTTAGCGTATTGCGCTGACCTAACCTGTTTCTCCTTTTCTAATTGCTTAAGGCTTCCCGGAGTGGCTACTTTTGCTAAATTATGCGGAAAAAGAAAATTCCTGGCAAACCCCTCCTTGACTTTAACCACTGAGCCTGCCTTACCGATTTTTTCTACGTCTTGAATTAAAATTACTTCCATATTATTTAGCGGATATAGGGAAGCAGGGAGAGAAACCTGGCTTTATTGATCAATTCCCTGATCCTTCTCTGATGCCTGGCGCAATTACCGGAAAAACGGCTGGAAACGATTTTACCTTTCTCAGTCATAAAAACCTCAAGCCTCTTTATATCCTTATAATCAATACTGCCT
>Ga0172368_10003469_pt1 | contig 19081 bp, 16 predicted proteins | sample Lak11m_FD_114540 | JGI IMG/M metagenome (GOLD analysis project Ga0172368, IMG submission 114540) | Freshwater microbial communities from Kabuno Bay, South-Kivu, Congo - kab_022012_11m | ecosystem: Environmental > Aquatic > Freshwater > Lake | place: Democratic Republic of the Congo: South-Kivu...
CAATCCGCCCAGGTGATTTTTAGTGAGGCAGCGCGTATGCATCGAATGGTATTGGATTTGCTGGACCTTGCCCGCCTGGACTCTGGTATTGCCGACATCAAACGCCAACCCGTGGATATGGCAGTTTTATTGAACAGTGTCGGGGAACGCTTCGCGTTGCAGGCACGTAATGCGGGTGTAACATTGGACATTAAAGGGGTGAATATACCCGTTATTACCGGGGATGGTGACCGCCTGGCGCAGGTCTTTTCCAACCTGGTGGATAATGCGCTTAAGTTTACCCATCCGGGAGGACACGTATCTGTAACATTATCTTCTGACCTTGATGCTGTTGAAACATCGGTGGTTGATGATGGCGTTGGGATTCCATCCGAATCAATCCCACGTGTATTTGACCGTTTTTACCAGGCGGATATATCCCGCCAGGGTGGAAAAAAGCATGGTGCAGGTCTGGGCTTGGCTATCGTTCAAGAAATTGTCCGTGCGCATGGTGGTAAAATAAGTGTTCGCAGTACTGTAGGGCAGGGAAGTGAGTTTGTGGTCAGTCTTCCGTTTGTCAATCCGGATGCGTCCACTATCGTTCACCGGAAAAAGTGACCTTCCGTTTTACTGAAATTCGTTTTTAATGAAAAACGGCGTCCAAAAAACCGAATGCCCCCAACCGTATCTATTATTATTCCCTGTTTAAATGAGGAAGAACGCATCCACTTTTTGTTGGATGCGATTTTTGCCCAGAGCTATCCTCATGAGTTGCTGGATGTAACTATTGCAGATGGTCTTTCCACCGATCACACACGTGAAGTTATCGCTGATTTCCAGCACGAACACCCTGGATTACGATTACAGGTGATCGACAACGAAACCCGTTCCATTCCCGCAGCCCTGAACCGTGCGATACATTCATCAACAGGTGAAATTATCCTGCGTTTGGATGCGCATTCTGGACCAGCTTTTGATTACGTGGAGAGATCAGTCGCCGCACTGATGGCGTTAAAAGGTGATAATGTTGGCGGGATCTGGAAGATCCAACCAGGGGCTGAGACGTGGGTGGCGCGGTCCATTGCTGTTGCTGCCGCACATCCGCTTGCAGTTGGCGATGCGTACTATCGGCATGCAAAAGAGGCAACTTTTGTCGATACTGTACCATTCGGAGCTTACGGGCGAACGCTGATCGAAAAAATTGGCGGGTATGATGAATCCTTATTAGCAAACGAGGATTATGAGTTTAATGCGCGGATCAGGCAGGCTGGAGGCAAGATCTGGCTCGACCCGGCTATTAATTCGGTTTATTTTGCACGTTCAACTTATAGAGCGCTGGCGCATCAATATTTCCGTTATGGATTCTGGAAATTGAAAATGTTGAAGCGCTATCCTTCCACACTCCGTTGGCGGCAGGCATTACCACCCCTCTTCGTTGCTAGCCTGTTGGTTGCTATTTCTTTAGCGCTTTTTATCAGTTTTTTTGCATGGATGCTGGTCTTTGAACTTCTGGTATATTTGGGTATATTGGGGTTGCTTGGCATTCGACTGGGTGTCAGGCGGAATGAGTTATTTCTAATTTTTGGACTGCCAGTAGCCATCACGGTGATGCAACTTGCCTGGGGCGGTGGCTTTTTGTGGAGCCTCCTGGCAGAAAAGTGGAATTGATAACGAATGGCTTCTGATACAACAAAAACCACTTGGCGACTACGCCCTGGTGAGCAACGTGCCCTGCTGCTGCTCGGTGATTTTTTTATGGCGGTATTGGCGTTGTTGGGGGGTATTTACGTTTGGTCGACTGGCGACAAGTGGTTGAAATTTTCTTTGGAATTTTTCAGAGTCCGCGTTGATTCGTGGTTCTATTTGCTTCCATTTGTGTGGATGTTATTGTTGGTTGAGATTTACGATTTGCATCGCGCCGCGCATTGGAGCCGTACCATCCGCGCAGTTTTTTTGGCTGCCCTGATCGGCGGTATCGCTTATCTTTTGATTTACTTTACATCCTCCGAGCCCGAAAGGATAAACCGCAGGGCGATTGCAGTATTTATCGTCCTGGCAGGATTATTGACCTTGCTCTGGCGCTGGGTTTACATCTCATTCTATCGTTCGCAAGGCAATTTACGCCGCGTGCTGGTGGTTGGCGCAGGTGGTAATGGGCGGACCCTGGCTGAAATTTACAAAACGATAAACCCTGCGCCTTTTAAATTGGTTGCTTTCATTGATGATGATCCTGAAAAGATTGGAACATATGTTGAAGGATATAGGATTCTGGCTGGCAGTGACAGGTTATTACGCCTGGTTGATGAACTTAATATTTCCGAACTGGTTGTATCCATTACTGGGGAAATGTTGGGCGAAACTTTTCAAATCCTGCTCGATGCCCAGGAGCGCGGTATCGAGATAATACGCATGGCCACACTATATGAAGAACTACTTGGGCGGGTACCTATCCATCATCTTGAGTCTGATTGGGTCATTCGTTCTTTTGTGGATGAAGCCCGTTCGGGCAGTTTCTTTGAGATCGGCAAGCGCTTTCTTGATATCATTGGCTCGGTAGTGGGATTGCTGATACTGCTCATATTTCTCCCATTTTTGGCTCTTGCCATCATCATTGACAGCGGCATGCCGGTTTTTTACTGGCAGGAACGACTAGGGCGCGGTGGACGCGAATTTAACATTATCAAATTTCGCACAATGCGCCAGGATGCTGAATCAACAGGCAAGCCTCAAATGGCTGGTGAACATGATCCGCGTATAACACGTGTTGGTAATTTTATGCGTGCCACACGCCTGGATGAAATTCCTCAATTCTGGAATGTCTTGCGTGGTGAAATGAGCATAGTTGGACCTCGCGCGGAACGCGCTGCATGGGTTGCCACGTTCCAGGAAGAAATTCCTTTTTATCGGGCCCGCTTACTTGTCAAACCAGGGATCACTGGTTGGGCACAAATCAATTATGGTTACGCATCCACCGTTGAAGATACTGCTGTTAAACTGGAATATGACCTGTATTACATCAAGCACCGTTCAATAGCCATGGATATCGTCATCATCCTGCGTACGATCAGCACGGTTCTTGGCCGAAAGGGAAGATAAATAATGAAACGTTATCTTGTCACGGGCGGAGCCGGTTTCATCGGGTCACACATCGTCCACGCCTTGCTCGAACTGGGTGATTTCGTGCGTGTATTGGACAACTTCTCAACGGGAAAACGCGAAAACCTGGCCGGGCTGCAAGTTGAAACCATCGAGGGCGACCTGCGCGATGGTGGAGTTGTGGCGCAGGCGGTTATGGGTATGGATGTCATATTTCATGAAGCGGCTTTTGTTTCCGTGCCCCAGTCCATGCAAGATCCATTGCCATGTTTTGAGATTAATCAACACGGAACCGAGGTTCTGCTCGAAGCGGCACGTAAAGCCCGGGTGGGGCGGGTGGTTTTGGCATCTTCCGCCGCTGTGTATGGCGACTCTGATGCCTTACCACTCGATGAGGACGCGCATCTTCATCCGCTTTCCCCGTATGCCGTATCAAAACGGGTTGACGAGCTCTATGCCGAGATGTATACTCGCTCATTTAGCTTGGATGTGGTTGCCCTGCGATATTTTAATGTTTTTGGACCTCGCCAGCGGCCTGACAGTATGTATGCAGCCGCAATCCCGATTTTTACCCGCCAATTGATTAATGGTAACCCAATCACAATATATGGTGATGGTGGCCAGACCCGCGATCTGGTATACGTTGGTGATATTGTCCGCGCAAATCTGGTTGCTTCCGAACATTCCGCAGCAGCAGGTCAGGTCTTCAATGTTTGTAGTGGTATTGAGACTCGCGTGCTCGATCTCATAAAAGTACTGATGGATTTATTCCCGGCAGCCCCCGCGCCTATATTTTCTCCAGCTCGTTTGGGAGATATTTACCGATCCGTTGGAAATCCTGGAAAGGCAGAAAAGGTTCTTGGTTACCAGCCTCAAACCTCTCTGGCTGATGGCCTGATGGCGGTTGTGGACTGGATGAAGGAAGCATAGTGTGTTGAACCTTCGTTTGAGAAACAGGCTGGTCTTTTTTGTTGATGTTCTGCTCATCGTTCTTTCGGTGTTGGGTAGTTATGCCTTACGTCTAGAATATACTCCCGATTTTTTGCGATACTATTTACAAGGGGCACTGTGGTGGATCGGGATTGCGCTTTTTATAAAGCCCCTGATCTATTATTCATTCGGTCTTTACCGGCGTTTATGGATTTATGCGAGCATTAATGAATTAAAATTGATCGCTTTCGCAGTATCGGCGGCCTCCATTGCTGTTTCAGTAATAACCCTAACCCTTTACGGTTTGGGTGTGTTTGGACCAGGCTTCTCGAAAACAGCCCTGGCTATCGACTGGCTGTTGTCCTTGCTGTTGGTGGGTGGAACGCGTTTTGCCTTGCGCATGATTGCCGAATCGACCTCACCGCGAGGGAGTGGAAAAAATAAAAAGATCATCATAATTGGCGCTGGGGACGCTGGCGCGTTGGTGGTAAAGGAAATGCAGAAAAACCGCCAGATCAATCTTGAACCGGTTGGTTTTCTGGACGATGACCCTGCCAAGCAGAAACACTCTTTATTGGGTGTCCCAATCATCGGAACCATAAATGATCTGGCAGATGAGCTTGATGCGCGCAAGATTGATGAAGTCATTATAGCAATTCCATCTGCCCCTGGCAGGTTGGTGCGTTTGGTGGCTGATGTGTGCCGCCTTAAGGGTGTGCCATTCCGTACCATGCCAGGTATTTATGAATTGCTTGGCGGCAAGGTCAATGTAAGTCGTTTGCGCGAGGTGGAAATCACTGACCTCTTGCGACGTGAGCCAGTTCGCATTCACGAAGAGCTGATAGGCCAGGTTCTACATGGCAGGCGCGTGTTGGTAACTGGAGCTGGCGGTTCAATCGGAAGGGAATTATGCCGCCAGATCGCGCGATGGAATGCATCCAGCCTGGTTCTACTTGGGCATGGTGAAAACAGTATTTTTGAAGCTTTGCTTGAGATCAAGCAGGATTATCCCGACCTGGAACTCATCCCGGTAATCGCTGATGTGCGCGATGCCAACCGTTTGCAGGCTGTATTTGAACGTTATCGCCCCGAAGTGGTTTTTCACGCCGCCGCTCACAAACATGTTCCCCTGATGCAGATCAACATTGAAGAAGCTGTTGCCAATAATGTACTTGGAACCCAAAACGTGGTCGATACATCTGACCGGTGCGGGGTGGAGCGTCTCGTCCTGATTTCTACGGACAAGGCTGTCCAACCCGTCAATGTATATGGAGCTACAAAACGCCTGGCAGAAATGATCGTATTGGATACTGCCCGGCGCACTGGAAAATCTTTTTCGGTTGTCCGTTTTGGAAATGTACTGGGCAGCCGGGGATCGGTTGTTCCATTGTTCAAGCGTATGATCGCCAGTGGGGGGCCGTTGCAAATTACGCATCCGGATATGTACCGCTTTTTTATGACCATCCCTGAAGCTGTGCACCTGGTGTTACAGGCGGCCGCCATGGGACATGGCGGGGAAGCCTTTGTACTAAACATGGGTGAGCAAGTGCGCATTCTCGATCTAGCCGAAGATCTAATTCGCCTTTCCGGGCTGGAACCAGGTCGCGATATCGAGATTGTTTTTACGGGTGTTCGTCCTGGCGAAAAGTTGCGTGAGGAATTGTGGGAGCAGGACAAGACCTATGATCCTACCGCCCACCCGGATATTTATCGCTCAACTGGTGAAAACATCGCTGATTTTGCCACGATTAAATCCACACTCTCCAGTCTGGTCGCTTTAGTGGGCGCAAGTCAATCCGATGCCATCGTGACCCTGCTTGATGAAATTGTTCCCGGTTCCGCCATCCGCGCGACTCCACCGCCGGTGGATGTAACAGATGTTGTCTAGCGAAAAGGTAGAAGGTCAAAGGTCATGCCACTGGTTTCTTTTACTGAATGGCGGAACTTTCTAATAGAAAAATATCCAAACGCGCATATTTTACAGACTGCTGAATGGGGCGAGTTGAAATCTTCTTTTGACTGGCGGACAGAGCGGATTATATGCGGTGAAACGGGTGCGCAAATCCTGTTTCGCAAGCTTCCATTGGGTTTCACACTGGCGTATATCCCCAAGCCGGTATTTGGCGCTTGCTTTCCAGCGGACAACGACCTGTTTTGGAGAGAATTGGATGAAATTTGTTTCAAAAATCAGGCCGTATTTCTAAAAATTGAGCCCGATTATTGGGAACCTACTGATGAACAAATGAGCCAATCAGTGGTCAAGTATCCGTCGTCATTCCTGGTTTCTCCCCACAACATCCAGCCTCCGCGAACGATAATCATTTCACTTGAAGGAAGTGAAGAGGATATTCTGGTTCGCATGAAGCAGAAATGTCGTTACAATGTACGACTGGCTGAGAAAAAGGGTGTCACCATACGACCATGGAATGACCCGGATGGTTTTCATCGTCTTGTGCAGGTTACCGGCAACAGGGATGGCTTTGGGGTGCACGCATTGGCTTATTACCGAAGAGCATATGCTCTGTTCCATCCTGCCGGGATGGCTGAGCTGTTGCTAGCTGAATTTGATGGCAAACCGCTGGCTGCACTGATGATCTTCGCCAATGGGACCAGCAGCTGGTATTTGTATGGCGCTTCGAATGATAATGAACGCAACCGTATGCCTGCATACCTCCTGCAGTGGGAAGCCATGAAATGGGCGAGGCAGCGAGGCTGTACCCAATACGATCTGTGGGGTGTTCCAGATGATGAAGATGCATCACTGGAAGCTCAGTTTGAGAACCGCCACGATGGATTGTGGGGTGTTTATCGTTTTAAGCGCGCTTTCGGTGGACAAGTAAAACGTGCCGCTCAGGCGCTGGACAAAGTATATATTCCGCTTTTATACAAGGTTTATCTGTGGCGAAGCGCGAAAAGTGGTCAGAACGGATAATCCTGGGAACCGAATCAAATCATCTGGAGTGTGATTGAATGGCCGAAATTGAACTGCGCGATGTGGCTCTGTTTAGCGAGATGGATGACCAGGAAGTAACAGAAATTCGGGCTTTGATGGATGAAATTAAGTTCAAGCCTGGCCAGATCATCGTGCGTGAAGGCGAACTCGGCGACCTGTTCTATATCATTACTGAGGGTGAAGTCCAGGTTACTATACGCGATGCGGATGGCCAGGATGTTGTTCTGCACGATCTGCATCCCGGTGGCTTTTTTGGCGAGCTTTCAATGTTAACAAGCGAACCGCGCTCTGCCTGGGTGCGCGCCATGGGAAATGTAACTGTGTTGGCGTTGGAACGGGATGAGTTTTTTAGTTTTCTGCAAAAACGACCGTCAGCTGCCATCGATGTGTTGGTGGAATTGGGTGGGCGTTTGCGTGATATGGATGCTATTCTGCGCCGCAGTGTCAGCCGCAATGTTAATGTCGTTGATGAAGAGAGCTTGACCTTGGGGCAACGGATTGCTGACACCGTAGCAGACACGATGGGTAGTTGGCGGTTTATTATTGTCCAGAGCACCCTGCTGGCCTTGTGGATAACATTGAATGCCACCGCCTGGATCAACCATTGGGACCCTTATCCTTTTATTTTGCTTAACTTGATGCTTTCTTTCCAGGCCGCTTATGCAGCGCCTTTTATCATGATGAGTCAGAACCGCCAGGCAGCCAAGGATCGAATTGCTGCAGAAATTGATCACGATGTGAATACCAAGGCTGAACTCGAAGTAGGCCTTTTGCTCAAGCGCATCGACGATCTGGAACAATTGGTGGACGGAAACCAACGCGAGATCAAGAATCTCCTTTCGAAATCGGGTTGAAATAAATAACGGGCCATTTATAATCCAAATGGCTCGCCAATCTTTGCTCATAATAAATCGGATAAACCTAATTCCTCTTATTCTGCCTTCAGGATATGCGTCAGGATAGTAGCGCCGCTCCCGCCGATATTTTGAGCCATGCCAATCCTGGCGCCATCGACCTGTCCTTTTCCGCATTCTCCCCTTAATTGCTGTACGATTTCGACAATTTGATACATGCCGGTTGCGCCAACCGGATGCCCCCTGGCTTTAAGTCCACCACGTGTGCAGATCGGGATGCGGCCACCAAGGATCTGTATCTGGTTTTCCAGCCCAAGCCGCGGACCCTGGCCTCTTTCGGCAAACCCACAGGCCTCAAGTGAAAGCGCCGACATGATCGAAAATGCATCGTGCAATTCGAATAGGTCGATATCTGCTAATCCTACGCCCGCCATTTCGTAAGCCTTTTTGGATGAAAGGTAGGCTGCGGAGAGAAACAAGGGATCTTTTCTACTGTGGATTGCCAGCGTATCCGTTGCTGAACCAGAGCCGGCAACCATAATTCGAGGTCGCCCGGGGAGTGAATTCACTTTTCCGGCTGGAACAATGATCGCAGCAGCAGCACCATCCCCTATGGGTGAGGCGTCAAGTAGGTTAATTGGCGTAGCCACCATGGCTGATTTCTCGAACTGCTCAACTGTGATCTTATCGTGAAGTCGGGCGTAAGGGTTGTAGATGGCATTTGCATGTGAGTTGATCGAGAAAGGCGCAAAATCAGCGTGCTTCCAGCCGAACTCATACATATAACGCCGCATTACCAGCGCATTCAGTCCCACAAAGGAAATCCCCTGTTCCAATTCCCAATCCGCATCAGCAGCAGTAGCCAGGGATGCGGTTACATCGTGCCCGGCTTTATCGGTCATCTTCTCGACACCAACCACCAGGGCAGATTCTATTTCTCCAGACGCAACAGCCATTAATCCGGCGCGAAATGCGGCTCCCCCGGATCCACAGGCCGCCTCGATCTTGACCGCTTCCATCCCCCACATCCCCACCCAATCGGCGATAAATGTGCCTAACTGATTTTGCCCACCGATAAGAGGCGAGAGCATATTACCTACAAACAGGCTTTCCGGATGTTCCAGACCAGAATCTTGCATGGCGGCAAACGCAGCTTCACCAGCGATTTCGCGCAGCGATTTATCCCAGTGTTCGTCGATGATAGTTTGCCCGATACCCAAAATTGCAACATGTCGCATAAAATTCTCCAGGATGATTTCTGATACCATTTTACTGGATTGTGCTCTCAAGAGCTATCCATATTACCATTGGGTATCTCGCAAAGATACAATTTCGGGAATATACTATTTGCAAATACCAAAAACCAATAGCGGAGGTTTACATATGAGAAAATTTATGACCGCTGCAATTTTGACGATGATGACATGGATGCTTGGCGGTTGTGGCTTTTATTATTCGTCACTCCCTACCCAAACGCCCGCACCGATTCCTACGTCTTCCGCGCAAGAATTGCCTGAATTGGTTGGAGATTGGCATATTACCTTAAGTCAATCAGGCGGGATCATGGGGATATCTCGCACAATCGAGATTTCTTCCAGTGGAAAATTGACCATAATAGACGCGAGAACATCCAAGCAAACTGTTATTCAACTACCTGCTGACAGGATCGCTGCCCTTGCCCGATTGGTGAAAGCCTCAAGATACCAGTCACCATCCAGACCTTCCGCGTGTGCTGATTGTTTTATTTACAACCTGGCGATCGTCAGTGGTGGTCAATCTTTTCAGGTGCAGTTGGATGATATAAGCATCCCTGATTCTGGCCTGGATTCGCTCATGGCCTTCATTTTGGAATATCTCGAAACCAACAACTGAAGTGTATTTGCATAGGAATTTGGCAGGATGCAACTTTCGGGGAAACATTGCATCTGATAAAATGAAATATCCTACAAATCGAGGCTGATCATGTCTTTAAATCTTAGCAGTGTATCCACATCTTCCAAATCAGAAGATGCCAAGCATGTAAAGGTGCTGGTGCTCGGTTCTGGTCCTGCCGGGCTGACCGCGGCACTTTATGCAGCGAGAGCTGAACTCGAACCCGTTGTACTCACCGGTACCGAATTAGGCGGTCAGGCCGCATTGACTCATACAATTGAGAACTATCCTGGTTTCCCGGATGGTGTGGGCGGTTCCGAACTTGGCGAACTATTCCAAAAGCAGGCAGAAAGGTTTGGAGCTACGGTCGAATTTGACACAGCCCATACGGTTGATCTTTCAGAACGTCCTTTCAAGGTCGGCACTGATAACGGTCAGTATCTGGCGGATACATTGATCGTCGCCACCGGGGCTCGTCCCAACCATTTGGAAATCCCTGGAGAGTATGAGCTGACTGGCAAAGGTGTTTCCTATTGTGCCACTTGTGACGGCTGGTTTTTTAAGGGCAAGAAAGTTGTTGTGGTGGGCGGGGGTGATAGTGCTCTGGAAGAGGGACTGTTTTTGACCCGCTTTGCTTCATCTGTAACCATCATACATCGTCGCGACAGCCTTCGGGCGGGTAAGGTGCTCCAACACCGCGCTTTTTCCAACCCCAAAGTAAGTTTTATTTGGAATTCGGTTGTAACCGATGTGGTTGGGAGCGATAAGGTAACAGAGCTCAAAATAAAGGACACAATCAGTGGCATCGAATCAACTTTACCGGCTGACGGCTTATTCATCTTTATTGGTCACACCCCAAATACGCAAATGTTCAAAGATCAATTGGATATGGATGACCTTGGTTATATTAATGCCAATCACATGATGGAGAGCAACATTCCTGGAGTTTTCGTGGCTGGAGAAGTGGCAGATGCGCATTTCCGGCAGGTGATAACATCGGCTGGTATGGGCGCTTCTGCTGCCATTCAGGCTACACATTTCCTTGAAAAAGAGCTTGTCGGAGCATAAGTTCGTGCATCCATCCACTTGCGATTTAGGTGTGCGAGCCAAGGCTGCTATCATATCTGGCCCGGATATCTGTTATTGCGGGTGTACGCCCTTTATATCGGATTATCTTACGTTTTTAAAATAGAAAAAGAGAGACTGCCAGACTGAATATATGGCAAGTCTCTCTTTTTTGGTTACAATCCGGCTGATGATTTATGACAAAAGCCCCTATTGTTGTCTGTTTCGTTGGATTAAAATCGACACATTCCCGAAAAACTCATTTTCGGGTGAATAGAATTCCCATAGGCTAATACGGAGGAGTAATGGCTAAAGTATCTATTATCGGCGCTGGTATGACTGGCGCAACAACCGCCCACTGGCTGGCGGAACGTGAACTGGCAGACCTGGTGCTGGTCGATGTGCTTGAAGGCATGCCTCAGGGCAAGGCTCTCGATATGCTTGAAGCCATGCCTATCATTGGAAAAGATGTTGAGATCGTTGGCTCGAATGCTTACGAAGCTACCGAAGGCTCGGACATCATTGTGATCACGGCGGGTTTGCCGCGCAAGCCTGGTATGAGCCGTGATGATCTACTGAGTGCCAATGCAGCCATCGTTGGGAAAGCAACAACAGAAACCTTGAAATACTCACCGGATGCCATCTACGTCGTGCTGACCAACCCGCTTGACACAATGACTTATCTGGCAATGAAAGTGGGAAACATCCCGGCACATCGTATCATTGGCCAGGCTGGTATTCTCGATTCTGCACGCATGCGCGCTTTCGTTGCGCTTGAAACAGGCGTGAGCGTCGAAAATATTAACTGTTATGTCCTTGGTGGGCATGGAGATGAAATGGTTCCGTTGACCAGGCAATCCAATATTGCCGGGATTCCGTTGCGTGATTATCTTGCTCCGGAAAAACTTGAAGGTATTGTTAACCGCACTCGTAAAGGCGGAGGCGAGATCGTCAATTTACTGAAGACCGGTTCGGCGTTTTATGCACCTTCCGCCGCCATCGCCCAAATGGTGGAAGCAATCCTCAAGGATAAGCACCTGATCGTACCGTGCGCCGCATATATGCAGGGAGAATACGGCTTAAGTGATATGTTCTTTGGCGTTCCTGTACAGCTTGGTCGAAAAGGCATCGAGCGTATTGTTGAATATCAACTTGATGCTGATGAGAAGGCCTCTTTCGACAAATCGGCAGCATCTGTCAAAGAAACAATCGACGCACTCAAGAACCTGGTTAAACTTTAATATTTACAGGCGCGGTTTGCCATCCACCCATTCTTTCTTTCCATGAGGAGTAAAAATGATCTTGCACGACAAAATTGCTGCACAACTTCCGGATTGGCGTGAGCGCTACAAGAAACTTGCCAAAGAAAATGCTGAAGTAGTTGTGGATAAAGTGACCATCGGCCAGATCGTTGGCGGCATGCGTGATATTAAGTCGCTTGTCACCGATATATCATTTGTCGATCCGGCTGAAGGTATCCGTTTTCGTGGAATGTCCATCCCGGAAGTGCTTAAAGCCCTACCCAAGCCGCGCGGCGCAAAGATACCGTATGTAGGCGGTCTTTATTATTTGCTTATGACCGGCGAAGTTCCGACACGAGAACATGCGCTTGAAGTGGAAGCCGAATGGACCAGGCGCGCGGATGTTCCCGATTATGTCTATAAGATGCTCAAATCCATGCCGAAGGAAACGCACCCAATGACGCTGCTTTCACAGGCTGTGCTTGCCCTGCAGAATGGCTCAGCGTTTGCCAGGCAGTACCATGATGGTATGAAGAAAGATGTTTATTGGGAACCGGCGTTGGAAGACAGCATGGACCTCACCGCAAAGTTGCCGGTGATCGCTGCTTTCATCTATCGCATGAAGTATTTTGGCGAAACCAGGAAGCCGAAGTATAGCGCCCGCCTCGACTACGGTGCGAATTTTGCAAAAATGATGGGTGTGGCTGATCAAAAAGGTTATGCCGACCTGGCGCGCCTTTACTTTATCCTACACAGCGATCACGAATCCGGTAACGTATCGGCGCATGCCATGCATCTGGTAGGCTCAGCCTTATCCGATCCATACTTATCGTTTTCTGCCTCGCTTAACGGCCTGGCGGGACCTCTGCACGGGTTGGCCAACCAGGAGTGCCTGGGCTGGTTGTTGGATGTGCACAAGCTATTTGGCGGCGTTCCATCGCGGGAAGATCTCTATAAATTCGCCTGGGATACGCTCAACAGCGGTAAGGTTATCCCTGGTTATGGACATGCGGTTTTGCGTGTGCCTGATCCGCGCTATACAGCCCAGATGAAGTTTGCCAAGGAACGTTTCCCCCAGGATGAATTGGTTCGCCTGGCTGATTTGGTGTTTGACGTGGTTCCTGCTGTGCTCAAGGAGCAAGGTAAGGCCAAGAACCCCGCCCCGAACGTGGATGCCATCTCGGGCACGCTTCAATATTATTACGGTGTGCGCGAGTTTGATTTTTACACCGTATTGTTCGGTGTGGGCCGAGCGCTTGGCGTCACACCCAATTATGTTTGGGCAAGGGCCCTGGGCCAGCCGATCGAGCGTCCTAAATCACTCTCAACGAAAATGCTTGAAGACTTGGCGAAAGCGGCAAATTCATAAACTTGTTACAGTCAAAACAAATACCGGCCCACAGAAAAGTGAGCCGGTATTTTATTGGCACCGTCATTAAAATACCCTGTGCGCCTGTTTGTATCTGTCCAGGTCAGGTGCTGGGTGCTCGTATTCTTCGCTCATTAATGGCGAAGATATGATGAAATCCGCTGTTGCGCGGTTGGATGCAGTTGGGATATTGTATAAAACTGCCAGCCGAAGCAGGGCCTTGATATCCGGATCATGAGGCTGTGGTTCAAGTGGGTCCCAGAAAAAGATCAGAAAATCGATCTCGCCTTGGGCAATTTTTGCACCAACCTGTTGATCACCGCCAATAGGACCGCTTTTGAACTGAGTGATTGGCAGTTCCAGTTCCTTTTCCAGGAGACCTCCGGTGGTGCCTGTCCCGAATAGGTGGTGATGGGAGAGAGTACCACGGTTGAACCTGGCCCATTCCAGCAAATCCCGTTTTTTGTTGTCGTGAGCCACCATTGCTATCCGTTTTTTAACATTGATAGGTTTCGTATTTTTTTCCATTTTAATTCCTTGTTGAAAGGTATGTTTGCGTGCGGGAAATCGTGAATCCAACCCGGTCCGATTTTCTTGAGTAGTGTATTTTTACTGTATGAAAAACTCCCCGTTTACGCGGGGAGTTGACTTGCCTAAGGTTTAGGTGTAGCTTCAGGAGCCACACCTTGCCAGGAGAATACCCGTTGGGTCGAATTTTCTCCCGCAGGCTCCCATACGGGTTGTCCCTGCTCATCCGTGCTGGTTTGGCGTACAGTGGAAATATACCAGCGGTAAATGTGAGGAGTGCTGTCTTTTGGTCTGAAGGAAACCGGGACGATGTATTTTGTGTCATTGACATAGCCAACCAGGCGCCGGCCCTGTCCTTCCGTTACATCTTCGATGACAACAGTATAAGCCTCGTTTGCACGCAGAGCTCCGATGGAAGCCCACTGCAAGGTGATATTATCGTTTGCCAACGTGAAAGATGTGCCATCAGCTGGCAGCAGCAAATTTGCCGCAGGATATGGTGGTGGGGTGGTTGGAGTGGGAGTGGGGCCTGGGGTGGCAGCCCGTTCGCATAACGGGATGACCAGGTTCATATTCAAGTAGACTGAGTCGGTCGGTAAACCATTATATGATTTGATCGCTTCAGCAGGGACGGCATAGTTAGCGGATATCCCGCCCAGGGTATCATTGGCCTGTACGGTGTAGATGACCTTATCGCAGGCAGCCAACGTGGCCTGGGCAGATTCAAGTGTGGCTGTAGCCTGAGGCAGTGGTGTGGGTGTTGGATAAGGAATCTTGATCGATTGGCCGATGGAGAGGGTATTGCAGGCCACAGGCAGGTTGTTGAGGATGATGATACTCTGAACAGATACGCCGAAACTCACCGCAATGGATGTGCAGGTATCACCGGTTGCGATCTTGTAATCGTGCGGGGGTTGGATGGTGGCAGTGGGTATGGGCGTTTCGGTTAGCGCCTCTGTTGGTGTTGGCGTAATGGTGAAGGTGGGTGTAATGGTAGAGGTGCCCTGGGCAAGGGTGTTTGTGGATGCGCCGCCGGTCATGCGCATGACTACAAAGACCAAGGCTGCGCCAACGATCAAGAACAGCGCCAGGAGACCAAGTACCGCGGGTAAGCTGAGGGTGATCTCAGGCATCCGGTTGGCCTGTACAGCGGTTGATTTCCTGGCTTCCACTGTCTGGCTGAGTTCCGTGCCGCACACAAGGCAGCGCGTGGCATTTTCTGCCAGGCGGGTACCGCAGGTGGGGCAAATTTTCGTATTGGGGGTGGATGTGGTTTCTGGACTCATACGGGAGGGGATTATACCATGCAAAAAAAGCATAAAAATCAGACCATCTTACGCTCATTATGGAAAGCGTTTGTATGAGCGTCTCCTCTGCTATAATTCGATTGCCATGATTGAAAATTACCAGATCTATCGTTGCATGTTGCTCATTCGAAAATTTGAAGAGCGAGCCCTGGCCGAATTCTCCACCGGTAAGTTGTTCGGCACAACGCATGCTTATATTGGCCAGGAAGCCGATGCCGCCGCAATATTTTCGGCTGCCGGCCAAGGGGATATCGTTTGGAGCAACCATCGCTGCCACGGGCATTTCCTGGCGTATGGTGGAGATCCTTACAAACTGGCTGCTGAACTTATGGGCAGGGCAACCGGTCTCGTCGGTGGCAGGGGTGGCAGCCAGCATATTCACTGGCGAAATTTCTACTCGAATGGCATCCAGGGGGGAATCATTCCGGTCGCAGCCGGCATGGCGCTTGCCCAAAAGGTGCAAAAAAGCGCCGATATAACCATTGTGTTTATTGGGGATGGCACCCTGGGTGAGGGAACACTTTACGAAAGTTTGAACATTGCCTCGCTATGGAGTCTGCCAATCCTATTTGTTCTTGAAGATAACCATTATGCCCAGACAACGCCAATCGAAAAGGGTGTCAGTGGTTCCATGACAGCCCGGTTTGAGGCATTTGGGATTAAAACATGGGATGTGAATTCGAGTGATGTGCTTGATGTTCTTCCATTTGCCGCGCAGGCTATTGGTCACGTGCGCAAGAACACCCTGCCTGCTGCCCTGGTATTACATACCCATCGTTTCAGTGCCCACAGCAAGGGAGATGACCCACGCGATCGTGGAGTTATTGCAGAGATTCGCGCAAAATTTGACCCGCTTGTGATCCATGCCCCGCGACTTACAACTGCTGAGCTTGAAAGGGCAGAGAATGAAGTTAATGAGCTAGTCGATGATGCCTTTGTTCGCGCTTCATCAGACCCGTTCCCCGTGTTACAGGAGACCAGTTAACCAGGCTGATCACATTGCAGGGTTGACTTTTATCTATCCATGCCAACCGTCCTTGACCGCCTCAACGATGGCCTTCAGCAGGTCATGTTATCTGACAACCGTGTTTACCTGCTCGGTGAAGATATTCTCGACCCTTATGGTGGGGCATTTAAAGTAACACGCGGGCTATCCAGCCAGTTTCCGGACCGGGTATTGACCAGCCCCATTTCCGAATCCGCGATCATCGGTATTTGCAATGGCATGGCGCTACGCGGCCTTCATCCGGTGGCCGAGATCATGTTTGGCGATTTTGTTACCTTGATCGCCGACCAACTCATCAACCACGCGGCAAAGTTCCGTTGGATGTATAACGAGCAGGTGCGAGTACCGGTTGTTGTGCGTACTCCAATGGGCGGGCGGCGAGGTTATGGTCCAACCCATTCCCAATCACTGGAAAAGTTGTTTTTAGGAATACCAGGCTTGCAGGTAATAGCCCCCAATTCGGTTGGCGACCCGGCTGAGTTATTAATGTCTGCCATTCGCCAGGAGGAGAATCCGATCATTTTTATCGAACACAAGCTGCTATACACTCGTCCAATGCTTGAACCAGGCAGTAGTGAACTGCAAGATTGGGTTGTCACCAAGACGGATGGGTTATTTCCAACCTACAGCTTGCGGATCGCTGGCGCCGAGTCGTCGAAGATCACCATTGCCACCTACGGATATAACTTTGAACTTGCCCGCGCTGCTGCCCTGGAACTGGCTTATGAACACGAGATGTTTACCGAGATCATCCTTTTCAGCCAGCTTAGCCCGTTCGAACTTTCGCCCCTGTTCGATTCATTACGGCGGACAAGACGTCTGATCACTGTTGAAGAAGGCACATTCACCCTTGGATGGGGTGCAGAAGTAGCTGCACAGGTTGCGGAAGGTGTCCCGCAAGCCAAAATCCAACGGGTGGCAGCTCTCAATTTACCGATCGCCAATGCAAAAAGCCTTGAGGATGCCATCCTTCCATCACAGGAGAAGATCGTTCATACGGCGCTGGAAATGGTTAAATAAAAAGCGGTGGGCATTGCCCACCGCCATCAGTTCATTTAGCTTTAGTTTGCGCGGCTGGCAGTTTTTGCTTGTTTATAGGCCTGACCGGTGAGATGGGCACCCAGCAGGGTAGTGTAAGCGACCGAAACAAGTAAACCTATACCGCAGATCAACGACCCCAGCGGCGCCAGAACCATATTGGCAAGAGCAACACACAGGATTTCCAATAAGTACGGTACCAATGCCGCGCGAACCAGACCAATAATTTCGTTGAAACGGAATGCGGCGCCCAACTCCCCAGTGGCGGCTAGATTACCGGTCGCAGCCGGGATCAAAAGGCCAGCTGCAATGGCGAATAGAATGACCAGGCAGCTCAGGCATAGTGTGACGACCAACGCGATGTTGGAAACCATACCTGAATCGTCCGAGCTCGCGGCAAAAATCGACCCGAAGGAAATGGCATAATTGCAGATGAATAACAGGATGATTGGCAATGCATATGCCAGGCTTACCACGAATGCCTGGAAGCCTTTTGGGATATAGCTACTGAAATTGTCCCAACCGGGTAAAACTTCCTGCTCGTTATTGATCACCCTGCGGGTAATCTCCAATCCCCAACCCATTAATACGATTGGTCCAATGACCGGGATTAAAAACACGATGGCTGCGATGCCCACTTTTTTCAGCCAATCCTGATCTTGAAATGCGAATGTGAATGCACGACCGATTTCCATATACTTTTCCTCCGGAACAAATTTGATTTCGTACTATTATGAGTTAAAACGGGTAAAATTGCAACCGTTTGATGTTACCAACAGGAAAAACATGCCTCCACTTCCGATTATTGTTCCAATGCTGAATGCCAACGAGCCCGAAGCCCGCCTGGTCGTTATTCATTTGGCTGATGGGCAGCCAGTAAATAAAGGCGATTTGCTTTTTACAATAGAAACCACCAAGGCAACGGAGGATATTGAATCGCCCGATACGGGTTTTTTTCGCAGGTTAGCCCACCAAGGCGATACCCTGGCTGTCGGCGATACCCTGGGTTTTATAACATTATCTGCGGATGAAGTTCTTCCACAGGCGGTCAGCGACACAACCACCCGGGGGGCACAACAGTCTTCCACTGCGGGTGACGAACCCGGATTGCGGATCACCAAGGCTGCACGCGCCCTGGCACAATCAGTCGATATCGATTTTTCCACGCTGCCCACAGACCGGCTTGTGACGGAGTCATTTCTGCGCGAATTGGTTGGCAAGGCCCGGCCGACTCGCGCAGAAATGCCAACCAGCTCTGCCATGTTCATTTACGGCGCTGGAGGGCACGCCAAGGCTGTAATGGAAATGGCGCAGGCGAACGGTTCGTTCCGTATTGCGGGGATCATCGATGATAATCCCGATTTGACAGGTAATTCGGTGCTGGGTATTCCGGTACTTGGAACACGCCTGATGCTTCCACAACTCCTGGAACAGGGTATTCGCCTGGCTGCCAACGGAGTGGGCGGTATTATTAATATCAATATTCGTGTGCTATTGTTTGAACTGATGGCAGGGTATGGTTTTTCTTTTCCTATTCTGCGCCATCCACGTGCCACGATCGAACCATCTGCCCAGGTTTACGATGGGGTACAGGTTTTTGCCAATGCTTACGTTGGTTCTTCAAGTGTGCTTAGGGAAAAGTGCATGGTAAATACCGGTGCGATTGTTTCGCATGATTGCGAGATCGGCTCATATAGCCATATTGCGCCGGGAGCGATGCTTGCAGGGCATGTGCACGTTGGTGAAAAAGCCCTGGTAGGGATGGGTGTCACCACGGCGATCGGTATCACAATCGGCAACGGCGCCCGTGTCGGTAACGGCGCCATTTTATTGGCAAATGTGC
>Ga0172368_10003470_pt1 | contig 19079 bp, 18 predicted proteins | sample Lak11m_FD_114540 | JGI IMG/M metagenome (GOLD analysis project Ga0172368, IMG submission 114540) | Freshwater microbial communities from Kabuno Bay, South-Kivu, Congo - kab_022012_11m | ecosystem: Environmental > Aquatic > Freshwater > Lake | place: Democratic Republic of the Congo: South-Kivu...
CCTCCTCAACTGTCATATCCAAAACATCTGATATGGACTTGCCCTTGTATTTCACCTCCAAAGTCTGCTGGCTGAATCTTTTGCCTTTACAGATTTCGCATACAACATACACGTCGGGCAAAAAATGCATCTCTATTTTTTTAACGCCATCACCCTGGCATGCCTCACAACGACCGCCTTTAACATTAAAACTAAACCTGCCAGGCCTGTAACCTCTTAATTTTGACTCTGGCAATTTACTAAATAAATCCCGTATCGACGAATAAGCTCCCGTATAAGTAACCGGGTTAGAACGAGGCGTTCGTCCAATAGGCGATTGATCTATCTCTATCACCTTGTCAATATTTTCTACGCCTATAATCTCTTTGTGCGCCCCTGGCCGAACCTTGGATTTGTATAACTTTTTTGCAAGCGCATTATGTAAAATCTCGTCTACAAGTGTGGATTTTCCAGAACCGGACACGCCAGTCACGCAAACAAAAACACCAAGAGGAATTTTTACATCAATATTTTTAAGGTTGTGCTCTACTGCGCCTTTTATAATCAGAGATTTATTTTCTTTTGGCAGGCGCCTTTTTTTGGGAACCTCTATTTTAAATTTTCCGTTTAAATATTTTGCGGTTAATGACTTTTCTGAATTTAAGATATCATCCAGGCTACCCTGTGCAACTATATCACCACCATGTTTTCCAGCGCCAGGGCCAAGGTCAATTATATAATCAGCAGCCCTTATAGTTGCTTCATCATGTTCGACGACAATTAATGTATTTCCCAAATCCCTTAAGGCAATCAGTGTATCCAAAAGTTTTTTATTATCTCGCTGATGTAAACCAATGGAAGGCTCATCAAGTATATACAAGACCCCAACAAGGCCTGCGCCTATCTGTGTTGCCAGGCGTATCCTCTGGGCCTCGCCACCTGAAAGCGTCGAACTTATCCTATCAAGAGTAAGATATCCCAAACCCACATTCAGCATAAAAACCAGGCGTGAATTTATTTCTTTTAAAATATGATGGCTGACAACCTTTTCTGTTTCTGTCAATTTAAGGCCGGTGAAAAATTCGCTTGCCTTTACAATTGAAAATTGCGTAACTTCGTAAATATTTTTTCCTGCAATCTTTACTGAAAGCGATTCGGGTTTAAGGCGCGCGCCTTTACAAATTACACATGGAAGTGTTGACATATATTTATTTATTTCATTGCGCATATATTCGCTTTTCGTTTCTACAAACCTGCGCTCTAAATTCGGTATTACGCCTTCATATTTACGGCCCCATATCTCGTCGTCAGAGCCATAAAGTATCATATCTTTAGCCCACTGCTCCAGCTTCCTGAAAGGCGTATCCATGCTTATATTATGCCTGCCTGCAAGCTCATTAAGCATGCCGCGATAATATAAAAATAAAGACTTGCCTGATTTATGCCATGGCTGTATCGCACCTTCTTTTAGAGATTTAGACTTATCAGGCACGACCAAATCAGGATCTATCTCAACTTTGGTCCCAAGGCCGCTACATTTGGGGCATGCGCCATAAGGGCTGTTAAATGAAAATATGCGCGGCTCCAATTCTTCAAAGCTTATGCCGCATTCCGCACATGCATAAAGCTCGCTAAACAAAAGGTCTTTATTATTTATCATAACAAGGCCTTTGCCGATTTTAAGCGCTGTTTCAACCGAATCAGCAAGCCTTTTTTTAATAGAATTAGTTACTGTAAGCCTATCAATTACAACTTCAATATCATGTTTTATTTTTTTATCTATATTTATTTTTTCTGACAAATCTACAATTTTACCATCGACACGAACCCTTACAAACCCGTCTTTTTTTACTTGCTGCAATAATTGTATATATTCGCCTTTGCGGCCCCTGACTAAAGGCGCCAATATCAAAATCTCCTTACCCTGCGGAAGTTCCAAAATATGCCTTACAATCTGTTCGGAAGATTGACGTTGAATTTTGCGGCCGCACTTGGGGCAATGCGGTATTCCGATACGCGCAAAAAGCAATCTTAAATAATCGTATATTTCAGTTTGAGTCGCAACTGTTGAACGTGGATTGGACCCGGCATTTCTCTGTTCTATGGAAACAGCGGGTGAAATACCTTCTATGTGCTCGACATTTGGTTTTTGTAACTGCTCTAAAAACTGCCTTGCGTAGGCAGACAGGCTCTCGACATATCTCCTTTGGCCTTCTGCATAAATAGTATCAAAGGCAAGTGAAGATTTCCCGGAACCGCTTAATCCAGTAACCACGACGAGCTTATTTCGCGGAATCTTTAAAGTTAGATTCTTTAAATTGTGTTCCTTTGCGCCTTTTATTGTAATATACTCTTGAGCCATAATATTCTTACCGATGGGAACAGGTTGTTACGGAAAATAATTGTCTGGAGCAACCTGTCCCCAAAGCGTTCCAAGGCTTTCCGTTTAATCAAAATGCCCCTGCAAAAAAATAAATTTACAGGGGCTTTTGATTATATGAATTTCATTATCTTTTTTTCTTTTTTTTCTTGCCGCCGCGAACCATCTTTGCACAAGAAACATCGCCATTCTTATCGATAAAATAAAGATAACCCTCTTTCTTCTTCACTCCAACTTTGGCCACCTTCTTTGGGTTTCCGCCTTTCTTGCTGCCTCTGGACATCTTTGCGCAAGAAACATCTCCCTGCTTATCCACGAAATAAAGATAACCCTTTTCTCTCTTTACGCCTACCTTTGCGACCTTTTCTGCCATATATCAGTCACCTCCTTTCAAATGTTTAAATTTTACTTACAATTCTTTAAAAAACATTTTTTGGAACGATCGTATGTCTTTTCTACCGAAGGTGGAAATAAACAGCCTGGAATCTCGCCATTCTTTCTATGATAAACAATACACTCACAGCACATTCCTTTACGGCTGCAAGGATTATACGTACAGTCACAAAACTGCAAATTCTTTGAATAATTTTTGCATTGGTCAATTGACATTTTATGTCCCTATTCTTACATTGCTTAATGCAGATTCCAAAGTAGCTATTGCAGACAGCGCCGCCAGATAACTTGTTTTGGGGTTGTCGGGACAGGGCAAATTTTCGGTCCTTGTAAAAATTTTTCCGGATTCCGATTCTATCTCTACCTGATGAATATTTACATCAAGGCCCGGCACAGCTATTATCTTTATATTGGTTTTTTTTGGGCCCAAGCATGCAAGGCTTAATGTAACTGCCACATTTATATTTTTAGGGAACCCTGCTATTGCCTCTTCGGCAGTGCCTTCAAATACAACTTTTTCTTCTTTTATCGACGAAATATCTATATTATTTTTTTTAAAGAATGGAGCGCCTTCTAATGACTTCGGAGATTTCCTTGTGGTAAGGGTAACTTTGTTAACCCCAGCGACAGATGCGCTTTTTAACCCGTCCAAACCGGCCAATGCGCCGCTTGGTATATAAAGGCGGGCGTTATATTTTTCGGCTATATTTAAGATATTGGGCTCTCTCAATAAGCCACCTACGCTCATGATTAAAACATTTTTCTTAGCTAGTAAAGATTTTTTTGCAATCTCACCAGAGACCACAACCGAGGCAGCCTCTACAACAAAATCACTTTTTTTTATCAAATCATCCAACAAATATACCTGTGGCTCACTTTTTATATTGCTTAAAAAATTATCTAACCGCAGTTGATCTACATCACAAACCGCAACAAGCTCTGCCTTATTTTTAAGCCTTGTCTCCACGGCTTTTGCTACTTTTAATCCTATAGCACCGCAGCCGACTATTCCAATTTTAATTTTGCGTTTTTTACTTTTCACTTTCGAATTTTTCTGCTATCCCAATTTAAAAATTCGTCCCGAGCGACCAATATATCTGTCATCCTGAGCGAAGCGAAGGATCTAACGTTAGATTCTTCGTCGCCCTGCGGGCTCCTCAGAATGACATATCGCGAGGGATCACTTTAAGCTTTTAATATCCAGCAATAGCCGCAACAGGTTTCTCGTCTGAAACTTCAAGCATTTTTTTGATAGCTATATAAGATTTTTCTGCTATATCCGCAGGGACCGTAATTATATGTTCGTTGGCCTCCAGCGAATGCGCAACCCAACCTAATGTTGTAAGCTTCATTGAAGGGCAAACCAAATGTTGGGTAGGCATAGAAAAATGCTTATCAGAATTTTCCTGTTTCAATTTATAAAGCATGCCGCTTTCTGTGCCTATTATAAATTCTTTTGCTTTAGAATTTTTAACATATTTAAACATGCCGCCCGTAGAACATATATGATCTGCCAAGGCTAATACCTGAGGCTGGCATTCAGGATGGGCAATAAATTCCGCTTTCGGATAAAGTTTTTTTGCATCTAGCACATCCTGTTCCTGAAGCCTTATATGTGTCGGGCAAAAACCTTCCCAAAATATTATTTCTTTATCAGGGACCTGAGACTGAACATACCTGCCTAAATTTTTATCCGGAATAAATATTACGCGTTTATGAGAGAGAGATTTCACTATTTCAATGGCATTACTTGAAGTACAGCATATATCGCTTTGGGCCTTAACAGCTGCTGATGAATTTACATAACATACAACTGCCGCATCAGGATATTCTTTACGTTTGACCAAAAGTTTTTGGGGATTTACCATATCGGCAAGAGGGCATCCTGCCTCCAAAACAGGCAAAAGCACGGTTTTATTAGGATTTAATATGGCTGCTGTTTCAGCCATAAAATAAACGCCGCAGAATACTATTACATCCGCATCAGTCCTTACCGCAGCCTTGGAAAGCGCCAAAGAATCACCGCTAATATCGGCTATATCCTGGACTTCATCCCTTTGGTAATTATGAACTATAATAACCGCATTACGTTCTTTTTTAAGCTTGGTTATTTTTTTCTTAAGGGAATCTGTATATTTTTTTTCTTTATCTTGTATGTTTGACATTATTTTTTACTTACGATACTATTGTTTTTATCAACGAGGACAATTTTAGGTTTATGCTTTTTAACTTCTTCTTCAGTAAGAAGGCAATAGGAAATAATAATAACTTCGTCGCCCGGATGGGCCCATCTGGCCGCCGCACCGTTCATGCATATAATACCGCTGCCAGGTTTTCCAGCTATAATATATGTCTCAACCCTGGTACCGTTATGCAGGTTGACCACTTGAACCTTTTCGTTAGGCAATATATCGGCTGCCTTCAAGAGCTTTTCATCTATTGTTATACTGCCGACGTATTTTAAATTGGCATCCGTAACAGTAGCCCTGTGTATTTTCGATTTATACATAAACCTGAACATTAGATTACCTCATCTTTTAACAATTACATTATCTATTAATCTGGTGCGGCCTATTTTTACCGCTAACGCCATAAGAACTCTTCCCTTTATAATCTCAATATCTTCTAGGGTATCGGCATTAACAACTGAAACATAATCAATTTTTAAGGAAGGAACACTATTGATGATATGGCAGATTTGCTTTTTTATCTTCCCAACATCAATCTCGTCAGAGTTTATCATATCTTTTGCCTTTTGTAAAGCATTTTTTAAGACGAGGGCATCTTTTCTCTGCGTCGGGCTTAAATAGGCATTTCTTGAACTCATGGCAAGCCCATTCCGCTCTCTTACAATGGGCATTGTCTTTATTTTTAAATCCATATTTAAATCAGAGGCCATCTGCCTTATTATCCTTGCCTGCTGGGCGTCTTTTTGCCCGAAATAAGCAATGTCCGGCTTAACTATATTAAATAATTTAGTAACAACTGTTGCAACTCCTTTAAAATGCCCGGGCCTTGACTTACCACATAGGTATTTTGACAAATTTACAACTTCAATATAAGTCTGAAAACCTTTTGGATACATTAAATTTTCCGACGGATAAAAAACAACATCAACTCCTGATTTTTTGGCAAGATAACAATCCTTCTTAAAATTCCTTGGATATTTTTTAAAATCTTCTTTTGGCCCAAACTGGGCCGGATTTACAAAAACACTCATCACTGTTATATCGGTATCTAACTTTGCCTGCTTGACCAAAGAAAGATGCCCCTCATGCAAACAACCCATTGTGGGCACAAACCCAATAGTCTTGTCATGCTTTCTAACATTATTTGCCAATTGCTGCATTTTTTTAATCGATTTTATTATCTTCATGGTAGCTATGTGCCGTTTTCAAACAGTACAACCCAAGTTACATTATTTCTTTAAGCGGTCTGACAACAAATTGCCTTTTTTGCCACCTTGGATGCGGTATCACCAAATCAGGTTCATTAATATTTTCATCATTGTAAAAAATTATGTCGAGATCAATAATCCTGGGTGCATTTTTCACAGTACGCTTCCTGCCTAAATCTTTTTCTATTTTTTGCAAAGTTTCTAAAAGTTTTCTGGCTGATAGATCTGTTTCTATTTTAATAGCGCCGTTTAGAAATTTGCCCTGCGGCGGGCCGCCTTCAGGATCTGTTTCTATTATTGAGGAAGTTTTTTTGATATTTATATTAGGATATGAAGCCATAAGTTTTATGGCTTCTTGGATATTCTTTTCTCTATCTCCAAGATTAGAACCTATTGCTATATATGCAGTATGCATGTTACTTGCTTTGTACCGTTTGAAATTTTAGCCTGCACCTGTCCCATAAATTCAGGGACAGGTGCAGGCGGCAAAAAGCCAGGCAAAATTTCAAACGGTACAATACGATTATAAGATTTTTGCTATTCTATTAACAGCTTTTTGAAGACGTTCTTTCGGGACCGTTAAGGCCATACGTATAAAGCCTTCGCCGGTTTTACCAAAACCAATACCAGGGGTAGCCACTATATCTGCCTTGTCCAACAAAAACTGTGCAAATTTTCTTGAATCTTTATGGCCTTTTGGCAGCCTTGTCCATACATAAAATGTTGCCTTTGGGCTAGTAACATTCCAACCTAATTCTCTAAGGCCTCCTATTAAAACATCACGCCTTTGCCGGTAAATTTCATTATTTTCTTCAATACAATATTGCGGGCCATTTAAAGCTGCTACGCCAGCATGCTGTATAGCTGTAAAAATGCCGGAATCTATATTACTTTTTACTTTTCCAAGCGCGCTTACTATCTCGGCATTACCGCATACCCAGCCAATACGCCAGCCGGTCATGCTGTATGTTTTTGAAAGAGAATGAAATTCTATCCCAACATCCAAAGCGCCCTCAACCTCAAGAAAACTCGACGGGCGATATCCGTCATATGCCATTTCAGAATAAGCTGCATCATGGCAGATTATTATATTATTTTTTTTTGCAAATCTGGCAACCTCTTCAAAAAAACATTTATTCGCAATGGCTGCCGTAGGATTATTAGGATAATTTAGAAAAAATAATTTTGCCTTTTTTAATATTGTCTTCGGTATCGCCTTTAAATCAGGCAGAAAATCATTTTTTTCAAACAGCGGCAATGCGTAGGGTTTGCCCAACGCTAATATTGTGGCTGTCTTATATGGCGGATAATTAGGCTCTGTATGTAAAACCACATCACCCGGGTTTACGAAACCCACAGGAATATGCGCAATACCTTCTTTTGAACCTATTAAAGGTAAAATCTGCGTATCAGGATTCAATATTACATTAAATCTTTTTTTATACCAATCTGCAATGGCCTGCCTTAATAAATCCATACCCTGATCCAAGGCATAGTGATGATTAACAGAATCTTTTGCCGCAGCGCAAAGCGCCTGGACAACATGGGCCGGCGTTGCCAAATCCGGATCTCCGACGCCAAGATTTATAATATCCCTACCTTGGGCCAAGGCCTCTTTTTTTGCCTTATCTATTTCGGCAAATAAATAAGGTGGTAATTTTTTTAACCTGTCTGATATATTTATTTTCATAATTATAACCCCAAAACATCCTGCATTGAATACAAACCCGGTTTTTGATTAACAATAAATTTTGCTGCTGCTAAAGCGCCTAACACAAAAATATCACGTGTCTTTGCGCTATGAAACAATTCTATCCTATCAACGGGGCTTTCAAATATGACCCTGTGATCGCCTATAATCTCGCCTTCTCGTACAGCCTTTATGTCTTTCACCTCTTTCTGGCTGGTTTCTTTTACAATCTGCGCCAGTTTTTTTGCAGTGCCAGAGGGCGAATCTTTTTTGTGGATATGATGCGCTTCCACTATGCTAACCTCATAATCAATCCCTAGCTTTGCAGCCGCCATTTTAACCAATCCAAAAAGGCAATTGACGCCTATGGACATATTTGGAGAAAAAACAACCGGTATTTTCTTTGCAGCTTTCTTTATTTCCAAAATTTGATCTTCCGATAGGCCAGTAGTGCCTATAACCATAGGCCTTAAAAATTTAAGGCATGCATTAAGATGCTCCATTGTAGGACTAACCGCAGTAAATTCAATCAAGACATCTGCCGATTTTATTACATTGGCGTCGTCGAATATCTTTACGCCCAAAATATCTTTTCCTATATCCGGATGACCTTTAGCCTCTATCGCAGCGGCTAATTTAAAAACCTGCTCTTTCTGCGATAAAGCAATTATGCGGCCGCCCATCTTTCCACAAGAACCACTAACTGCTAATTTTATCATTTTAACCTTTCAACAAACCGTAATCTTTTAACGCCTTTTTTAATTTTGCGAGATTTTCTTCTTTCATATTACACATGGGCAGCCTCAATTGAGGTTCTATCATACCCAATAAACCCATTGCTGTCTTTACAGGAATAGGATTAGTTTCAATAAACATTGCTTTAATTAAAGGAAGCAACTTATAATGCATCTTTTTGGCCTTTTGCAAATCGCCTTTTAATACAGCATTCACCAGTTCCGCTACATCAGCCGGAACTATATTTGCAACAACAGAAATTATACCAACGCCGCCTATAGACATAATAGGCAAAGTCAGGCTGTCATCTCCGGAAATAAGCGCAAACTTTTCGCCGCAAAGCTGGACTATCCTTGACATCTGGTCTAAATTGCCGCTTGATTCTTTTACGCCTACAATATTTTTAATCTTGACGAGCTCCTGCATTGTTTCGGGTTCAATATTCACTCCGGTGCGCGAGGCAATATTATAAACTATAATAGGTATATCCACTGCTTCCGCAATAGCTTTAAAATGCAGATAAAGCCCTTGCTGGGTCGGCCTGTTATAATAAGGCGATATTAACAATGATGCATCAGCCCCGGCCTCTTTTGCATGGCGGGTCAGACGTATCGCTTCCTTTGTATTATTGGAACCTGTGCCTGCAATTACCTGTATACGCTTATTTGCGGCTTTTATTACTAACTCTATAACTCTATCGTGTTCTTCATACGAAAGTGTCGCAGATTCGCCTGTCGTGCCACAAGGAATTATTGCCTTTGTGCCGTTTTTTATATGAAATTCCACCAGCTCTTTTATTTTAGCCTCGTCAATTTTATCTTTGGAAAAAGGCGTCACTAATGCTACCATTGGGCCCTTAAGCATCATAATCAATCCTCCGAATTTTACATTAGAATATTTTTGGCTGAAAATTCGTCCCGAACCGTTTACTATCTCATGATACGGCGAGGGACCCTTCATATGTTATCTTTGCGCTACCCTCTAAAAAAACATTATTTATATTGCTCTCTTTTTTATCAAAATAAACCTTAAGGACTTCTCCTCCATGCGTCAAAACACTCCATTCATTTTTTACGCTGTCGCCTGAATGTTTTATCAGCCTTGCCATAATAGCACTGGCAACAGAACCCGTGCCGCAAGCCAAAGTTTCAGCCTCAACCCCGCGCTCATAAGTCCTTACGGCAATCTTATCCTTATCCAACACCTTAACAAAATCTACATTTGTGCCTTCCGGAGAGAACTCGCTATTGTTTCTTATATCTTTGCCTAAAGATGCAACGTCTACGTCTTCTAAATCATCAACAAATATTATCGTATGGGGCACACCGGTATTTATATAATAGGCTACAATCTCAAGCTCACCCGATATAAGCTTAATATTCAATCTCATGCTATGCGGATCTGACATCTTCAGCTTTACGGTATCTGAAGTTACAAATGCATCCAGCATTCCGGCCTTTGTCTGGATATTTATCTTATTACCTACAATAGGCATCTGATATCTTACGGTATAAAGCGCTGCACACCTTGCGCCATTACCGCACATCTGGGCTTCGCTTCCGTCTGAATTAAATATGCGCATATTAATATCGGCATTTTGGGAACGCTCCAACAATAAAATACCATCAGCGCCTATGCCGTATTTTCTATCACATAAAGTTTTTGCCAGGCCAGACCAGCCCTTAGCTAAAAACTGATAATTCCCAGACGTATTGTCTATTACTATAAAATCATTGCCTGCTGCAACCATTTTTACAAAATTTATTTTTTCCATTTTCAACTAAAATCCGAAGGTATGGTTTCGTTATTAATCAAATCGTGATAACTTTCCCTGTTTCTGATTTCAAATATTTTACTGCCTGACACCATAACCTCTTGGGCCCTTCTTCGTGAATTATAGTTACTTGACATGCTAAAACCGTAAGCCCCGGCGCTCATTACTGCCAAAAAATCGCCTTCTTTTACCTTGGGCATCTTTCTTCCCTTAGCAAAAAAATCGCCGCTCTCGCAAATAGGACCGACAACATCTACTTTTTCGGTTTTTACTTTCGAACCTTGAGCCATAGTGACGGGAAGAATCTGATGATACGCATCATACAAGGCCGGGCGTATCAAATCATTCATTCCGGCATTAACTATCACAAATTTTTTCTTTGGTGTCGTCTTTATATACAGAACCCTTGTAACCAAAATGCCTGCATTACCAACAATAAACCTGCCAGGTTCCATTATAATCTTGAGAGAACTCTTTTTTAAAATAGGTATTATTTTTTTGGCATATTTTACTGCTGTCTGGGGATTTTCATTATCATAAACAATCCCAAGGCCGCCTCCTATATTCAGATATTTCAAGTCTATGCCTTTTCTGCCAAGGTCTGACACAAAATTAATAACCTTTTTTATTGCTGCTACAAATGGGTCGCTTTCTGTTATCTGTGAACCTATGTGTATGTGCAACCCCGAGATAACTACATTTGAAAAATTATTGCGCAACAGTAAAATTTTACGCGCGCTATCCAAATCTATCCCGAATTTGTTTGTAATCTTGCCTGTTGTAATAAATTTGTGCGTCTTGGCCTCTACGTCGGGATTTATGCGTATAGCTATATTTGCGGTTTTATTTAAAACCCTTGCTATACGGTTAATATTTTCTAGCTCGGGCAAAGATTCAACATTAAAGAATAATATCCCGTTTTTTAAGGCATCTTCTATTTCTTCATCAGTCTTTCCTACTGAGGCATAAACTATCCTGTTGGCAGGACAGCCTGCCTTAAGGGCGCGGAACAATTCGCCTCCAGAAACAATATCCAGGCCTGCGCCTTTATCCACCAATGCCTTTAAAATAGCTATGTTCGAATTGGCCTTTACAGAATAACATATCAAAGGATTAATCTCTTTAAATGCATCCTTTAATTTAGTGTAATGATCTGTAAGGGTCTTATAGCTATAAACATAAAGCGGCGTCGCAAACCTCTTTGCTAAGTCTTCTATCTTTACATCTTCACAATAAAGCTGGTTATTTTTATACTTGAAATCGTGCATACTTTTTGCCTACTATCTTATGCGCATCTTTAAATGCTATGCCTTTCTTGACAAGCTTCTCTGCCGCAAGCGTTGCGTATAAACCGCAATCCTCCAACTGCTTATCAATACTTGATTTATTTAATTTTATATTTTTAATAAGCTTGGCCATTATGTCGACTGAATCCTTGGCTATTTTCAAGGAATCAAAAAGCGGTTCTTTATCAAGCTGCATATCCCTGTTATAAGAAAGCGGCAGGCCTTTCATTAAGACAAGAGCTGACATTAAATTACCATATAACGTTGCGGCTGAACCTCTTATTAACTCAAGCACATCAGGATTTTTCTTCTGCGGCATGATAGAACTGCCTGTACAAAATGCCTCATCTATATCTATAAAGTTAAATTCAGATGAAGACCATATTATTAAATCCTCTGACAACCTTGAAAGATGCATACCTAAAATAGAACAAGCATTAAGTATTTCGATTACAAAATCCCTATCACTCACAGCATCTAGAGTATTCTGCATAACAGAAGAAAAACCGAGCTCTTTGGCCACAAATCTCCTGTCTATAGGCAAAGAAGTCCCCGCTAAAGCGCAGCTTCCTAACGGCAAAACATTTACCCTTTTATATATATCTTTAAGCCTATCAATATCTCTTTCCAGCATTGTTTTATATGCGCCTATATAATCTTTTACGGTAACAGGCTGTGCATGCTGTAAATGCGTATAACCAGGCATATTCTTAACATTTTTATTTTTAGAAATAAACACGTCCAGCGAATTCTGCAGGCCGTTTATGCTGCCGCTGAGCGCATACAAAAAATCCCTGCAGAACATCCTTGTGTCTGTGCTGACCTGATCATTCCTCGACCTGGCTGTATGGACCTTTTTGGCGGCATCGCCTATTTTTTTCTGCAATAAATCTTGAATAAGCGTATGGACATCCTCCACGGAAAAATCTATTTTTATTTTACAATTGTCAAAATCCTTCAAGATGGCCTGAAGACCTTTTACAATTTTTGCAGCATCTTTTTTAGGTATTATATTACATTTACCTAACATCTTGGCATGCGCAACACTGGCTAAAACATCATATTTAGCAAGCACAAAATCAGCCTTTATGCTGGATGTAAATTGCTCTACCAGCGGATCTGTTTTTTTAGTAAACCTTCCACCCCATAATTTTTTTGACATTTTAGTACCTCGTTTTACTTGTGGGGACACTTTCTCATGACTAAAACAGATTGGGGTTAGAAAATGTCCCCTAACTGTTGGTGACCCCGTATTTTTTATTGTTATTTTTTGCAACCACGAGGGTTAATTGTGAGCAGCAAGCAATTAACCCGAGATGGCTGCAGTAGTATTACTTTTTAAACGGCATGCCGAATATCTTTATAAAACCCTCGGCTAGCTTCTGGTCAAATTTATCACCTTTAGAATAAGTCGCAAGGTGCTGTTTGTATAAAGAATTCACAGATTTCCTGCCGACTACCGTACAATTTCCCTTGTATAATTTAAGCTTAACGACCCCAGTAACTTTCTCTTGGGTCTGGTCAACAAACTTATCCAACGCAATCCTTAAAGGCGAATACCAAAGCCCAAAATAAACCAGCTCGCTATATTTTAACACGACAATTTCCTTATAATGCGCCAATTCCCTGTCCAATACCAAAGACTCAAGTTCCTTATGAGCTATATGAAGTATAGTTCCTGCAGGCGCCTCATAAATCTCTCTTGATTTTATTCCAACGAGCCTGTTCTCCATACAATCGCTTCTTCCCACGCCATTGGCGCCGCCTATTGCATTAAGCTTATTTATTAAATCTATTTTTGAATAAGATTTGCCATTCAGTTTTTTTGGTACGCCTTTTTCAAATTCTATTTCTATATAAGTTGCCTTTGAAACTGCGTCTTCCGGAGCCTTTGTCCATTGATAACAATCTTTCGGTGGTTCTAACCCCGGGTCCTCCAAAACGCCTGATTCAATAGAAACGCCCCAGAGATTTTTGTCCAGGCTGTATGGTTTTTTCTTTGTTACATCAATAGGTATTTTGTTATCAATAGCATAATCTATTTCTTCTTCCCTTGATTTAAATTCCCATGTCCTTACCGGCGCAATAATTTCAAGCACAGGATCCAAAATGCCTGTGGTAACCTCAAGCCTTACCTGATCATTACCCTTTCCTGTGCAGCCATGCGCAACTGCCTGCGCATTTTCCTTATGGGCAATCTCGACTAAATATTTGGCTATCAAAGGCCTGCCCAAAGCAGTAGCAAGAAGATATTTGCCTTCATAAATAGCATTTGCCTTTAATGCCGGAACGATAAAATCATTTACAAATTCTTCTTTTAAGTCTTTAATATAAACCTTGGATGCGCCGGCTGCAAGAGCCCTTTGTTTTATCTTGCCAAAATTCTCGCCCTTGCCAAGACCCTGGCCAAGATCAGCCACAAAACAAACAACCTCATAACCCTTTTTTACCAGCCATTTTACTATACAAGACGTATCCAACCCGCCTGAATATGCCAATACTACTTTCTTCATAATAACCTCTCAGTTAAAATTTTGAAAACTTAATACCATACTCAAATGACAAATGTCAAATCAAACATTAATGACAAATATTTAAATAATTTAATGATTTGTCATTTGAAGATTGATTTGTCATTTGGATTTTGTAATTTGTCATTTTTTTAATAACCACAAAAGTATTGCCTTCTGCACATGGAGCCTGTTTTCAGCCTGATCAAATACAATTGAATTTGCGCTGTCTAGAACATCGTCTGTGATTTCTTCTCCCCTGTGCGCCGGAAGGCAATGCATTATTTTACAATCTTTTTTAGCTAATGAAACTAATTTCGAATCGACAGTAAATCCCTTAAATGCCTTTTTCCTTTTTGCTATTTCTTTTTCCTGGCCCATGCTTGTCCACACATCGGTATAAATAAAATCTGCGTCTTTTACAGCCTCTTTCGGATTGCTGCCAAGGGTTATGTTTGCCTTGGACTTTACAGCAAAATCTAATGCCTCATTAAATATATCCTTGTTAGGCTGATATCCCTTTGGCGTAACAACTGAAAAATTCATGCCTAATTTTGCGCAGGTATATAAAAGCGAATGGACAACATTATTTCCGTCGCCTATAAATACTAATTTTTTATTTTTAAAATCTCCTGCCTTCTCTTTGATTGTATATAAATCCGCTAAAGCCTGGCAAGGATGCGAAAGATCACTTAACCCGTTTATTACCGGCACAGCAGAATACTTGGCTAATTCCAAAACATCCTTATGCGCAAAAACCCTTGCCACTATAACATCCAAGTACCTTTCAAGCGTTTTCGCTATATCAGAAGTCTTTTCCCTGACTCCAAGCTTTATTGTGTCCGGCCCAAGATATATTGCATGCCCGCCCAACTGGGTCATGCCTACCTCAAAAGAAACCCTGGTCCTGTTAGATGGCTTTTGAAATATCATACCCATAGATTTACCGCTTAAAGGCGTACCTATAGAAACAGGGTTACTTTTAAGCTTATCCGCCATATTGAATATATTTTTTATTTCTTCGACGGTTAAATCTTTTATTGTTATCAAATCTTTTTTCATCTTATCAATCCGATCTATTTATTCATATTTAATTTGTGCAATACTTCATCCAATATGTTAATAGCCTTGTCTATTTCCTTTTTAGTTACGTTTACAGGCGGCATTATCCTTAATATCTTATCATGGGTGCAATTGATCAACAATCCTTTATTTATACAATTAGTAACCACTTCCTTACCTTCCATTTCCAGTTCAATACCAAGCATCAGGCCTAATCCCTTTACCTGTTTTATAAAAGAATATTTATCCTTTAAGACTGTTAATAAACTCTTTAAATATTCTCCCATCTTTTTTGTATTAGCCAAAAGCTTTTCTTTTTTTATGGCCTCAAATACTGCCAGGCTGGCAGCACATACTATAGGGCTGCCCCCAAATGTAGAGGCATGTGTACCAGGCTGCAAAGTATCAGCGTATTTTCTGGCTATAACTGTTGCGCCTATGGGCATACCGCCACCCAAAGTTTTAGCTAGGGTCATAACATCGGGCGTAATGCCAAATTGCTGAAAAACAAACATCGTGCCTGTCCTGCCCATGCCTGATTGAACTTCATCGGCTATAAAAATTATTTCTTTTTCATCGCAAAGCTGTCTTACCTTCAAGATATAGTCTTTGTCTGCTACATTTATTCCGCCCTCGCCTTGAACCAATTCCATGATTATAGCAGCTGTTTTATCTGTTATGGCATTTTTTAGGGCATCAAAATTATTAAAAGGCACATATTTAAACCCTGCTGGCAGAGGCGCAAACCCCTGTTGATATTTAGGCTGCGCAGTAGCTGTTATGGTCGCAAGTGTCCTGCCATGAAAAGAATTTTCCATGCTGATAATTTCAAATTTATCCTGGCCTTTTATAATACTAAAATATCTCCTCGCCAGTTTTATTGCAGCCTCATTTGCCTCTGCGCCAGAATTAGCAAAAAATACTTTACCGTCAAAAGAATTTTTAATAATCTCCTTGGCAAGCTTGCCCTGCAATAGATTGTAATAATTATTTGAGACATGCAGCATCTTTGACGCCTGGGCCTTTATTGCTTGAACCACCATAGGATGGCAATGCCCTAAACCGCTTACAGCCCAGCCCGGGAAAAAATCAAGGTATTCTTTTCCTTCGGAATCCCAGACTTTGGCGCCCTTGCCCTTTGTCAGCAATATAGGCAATCTTGTATAAGTCGGCGCTACAAATTTTTCATATTCTGCTATAAATTTTTTTGTATCCATGGTTTTAATTTTATATCACTCCTTTGTTATTTCTGTTCCAATACCTTTTTTTGTAAAAATTTCCAAGAGCAAAGAATGCGGGACATACGCGCCGATTATATGAGCCTTTTTAACCCCTGCCTTTAAAACATCAATACAGGCCTTAACCTTCGGTATCATCCCCTCGGAAATTACGCCATTTTCTATCAGTTTTTGAGCCTCTTTTACGGTCAATGTTGATAAAAGAGATGCCTCGTCCGATTTATTCTTTAATATCCCGTCTACATTTGTAAACAATACAAACTTTTCCGCTTTTAAGGCTATAGCTACGGCGCTAGCTACATCATCGGCATTTACATTATAAAGTTTATGATCACTATTGCCTCTGCCCACTGAAGATATAACAGGAATAATATCTTTTTTTAAAATCCTGCTTATAAATCTTGCATTTATATGAGTTGGCTCTCCAACAAAACCCAAAGCCGGATCTTGGCATTTTGTCAAAACCAGGTTATTCTTTTTTGCAAGAAGCTGCCTGGCAAAACCTCCCAGATCAACTATCTCCTGAACCAGGCTTTTATTAATCTGGCTTAAAACCCTGTCCACAACTTTAATAGTTTTTTCGTCAGTAACTCTTTTGCCATTAACAAATTTTACAGCCGCGCCAATTTTCTTTAACCTCTGGCTTATTGCAGGCCCGCCGCCATGAACAATAACAAGTTTAATCCCGACCATGCTCATAAAAATAATATCTTTGATCAAACTCTGCCTTGAAACAGCATCATCCATTGCGCTGCCGCCATATTTGATAACTACGACTTTATTTCTAAAAGCCTTAAGATATGGAATAGCCTCTATTAATATGTCTGCTTTTTTAATACTGTCTTTCATAGTGTTTTGCGTTTTACGCTTTAAACTTTACGTTTCTATGTCCTATATTTTGCGTTTATTCTTATATATTCTTCAGATAAATCGCATGTCCACATAGTAGCGCTTGATCTTCCAAGGCCCAAATCAACTGTTATCTTAATCTCTTTTTCTGAAAGGATGCTTTTTAATTTATTTTCATCAGGGTTAAGAGGCTTGCCATTAGATAAAATTTTTGTGTCTCCAAAATATATAGAAAGGCTTTTTTCAGAAACAGCTGCCTTGCTATAGCCAACCGCTGCGGCAACCCTTCCCCAATTTGCATCTTGTCCATATATGGCTGTTTTAACCAAGGGAGAATTGCATATGGATCTTGCTGCATATCTTGCGTCTTTCTCGCCCTTTGCGCCTTTTACCAAAACCTCTACAAGCTTTGTTGCACCCTCTCCATCTTTAGCAATCATCTTGGCAAGCGACTTAGTTAATTCAAAAAGACCTGCTTTAAATTCTTCAAAAGCCTCTTTTGTTTTTATTGTAATTAATCTATTTTTTGCTGAGGCATTTGCCAAAATCAAAACCATGTCATTGGTACTCATATCTCCATCAACGCTGATACAGTTAAAAGAATTATTTACAGAATATTTCAATGCAGCTTTAAGGGCCTGGGCATCTATGGCGGCGTCTGTTGTAATAAAACATAGCATTGTCGCCATATTAGGATGTATCATGCCGGAACCTTTTGCTATACCGCCTATTGTAACAGCATGTTTGCCAATTTTAAAACTAACGGCCAATTCTTTTTTTACTGTATCGGTTGTCATTATGGCGTGGGCCGCCTCAGTGCTGTCTTTTATATTTAACTTTCTTGCAATTAAAGGGATGTTATTTATAACCTTGCCCATTGGCATTGCTTTGCCAATAACGCCGGTTGAAGCAACCAGTACATCTTCTGGCTTAATATTAAGCGTTTTCGCTGTAACTTTTGCCATTTGTAATGCATCCAGCAAACCTTGCTTGCCGGTGCAGCAATTTGCGTTGCCGCTATTGACTATTATAGCCTGGGCTTTATTATTTTTTAGATGCGCCTTTGAAACAGCAACACATGCAGCCTGCACTTTATTTGTGGTAAAAAGGCCTGCTGCCACAGACGGGACTTCTGAGAAAATAATAGCCAAATCCTTGCTTAAAATATTTTGTTTTATACCTGAATAAACGCTTGCTGCCAAAAAACCTTTGGCAGCACAAACGCCGCCATCTACAAACTTCATAATAAACCTGCCGTTTCTTTAAAACCTGAAATTATATTCATATTCTGCACTGCCTGGCCTGCCGCTCCCTTAACAAGATTATCTATCGCAGAAACAATTATTATCCTATTAGAATCAACACTTATGCCTATATCGCAAAAATTCATATGCTGCACATCTTTAATTTGCGGGAATTCGCCGTCATTTTTAACCCTTACAAATTTTTCATCTTTATAGAATTTTTTATACATGTCAACTATCTGCGAACTTGTGACTTGCCTGCCCTCGACAACCGTATATATAGTACTTAGAATACCCCTATTTACCGGCAAAAGATGAGGCACAAACACAACATTTAGCTTTTTACCTGCCAGCTTCGATAATTCCTGGTCCATCTCAGGCATATGCTGATGCTTGTTTATCTTATATGCCTTAAAATTTTCATTAACTTCGCAAAAATGCAGGCCCATGGACGGATTTCTCCCGGCGCCGGTTGTGCCTGACTTTGAATCAATTATAATAGAACTGATATCTATTAATTTATTCTTTAAAAGCGGGGCCAA
>Ga0172368_10003476_pt1 | contig 19065 bp, 17 predicted proteins | sample Lak11m_FD_114540 | JGI IMG/M metagenome (GOLD analysis project Ga0172368, IMG submission 114540) | Freshwater microbial communities from Kabuno Bay, South-Kivu, Congo - kab_022012_11m | ecosystem: Environmental > Aquatic > Freshwater > Lake | place: Democratic Republic of the Congo: South-Kivu...
AAGCGCAATGATCTTTGGAACAAGTCTGGCAATAATTACCTCAGTATATCAACCTGGAGAAAGAGGAAAAGCAATGGGAATAAATATTACTGCAGTATATCTTGGTCTCTCTCTGGGCCCAATAATCGGTGGAATGCTAACCCGATATTTTGGTTGGAGAAGCATTTTTGTTTTTCTGGTACCATTTGGAATCATTTCACTGATTCTGATAAAGATGAAAATTAAAACAGAATGGGCAGAATCGGCAGGAGAGAAATTTGACTGGAGAGGGTCTGTTATTTATGGTTTTGCTCTTGCCTCTTTTATGTATGGCTTTTCAAGATTGCCTTCAACATTGGGGTGGATATGTCTGGCAGCCGGATTAATAACAGCAGTTCTATTTGTTGTGTTTGAAAAGAATATAAGCAATCCTGTATTCGATATCAGACTCATTTTGCGAAACAGAGTCTTTGCATTTTCCGGCATAGCAGCTCTGATAAATTATTCAGCCACAAGTGCAATTGGATTTTTCATAAGCCTTTACCTTCAATACTTAAAAGGATTTGATGCACCTACTGCAGGATTCATAATGATATCGTGGCCGATAACAATGACCCTATTATCACCGGTTGCCGGAAAGCTTTCTGACAGAAAGAGCCCTGGAATCATTGCCTCGGTTGGAATGGGGATAACTGCAGCCGGATTAATACTTCTCTGTTTTTTCAGGGACACAACCCCTACGTATGCAGTTGTCCTGTTACTTATATTAATGGGAATCGGCTTTGGCCTTTTCTCTTCTCCTAATTCCAATGCAATTATGAGTTCCGTTGAAAAGCGTTATCTGGGCGTTGCCTCTGGAGTAGTTGGAACGATGAGGATGGTTGGGCAGATGATTAGCATGGGAATAGCAATGATGCTAATTTCCTTATATATAGGGAAACAACCTATTAATCCCACTACCTATCCCGGATTAATATCTTCCATGAGAACCGGATTTCTGATATTTTCAGTTTTATCGATGTTTGGCATTTTTGCCTCTCTTGCCCGAAACGAAAAACTTAAAAGTTATAAAGAAAGCGCTTAGTCATATAGCTTAGATTTAATCATGATTTCATAAAAAAACATTTCAGAGAAATCACAGTCGATTTGTAAGGATCCCGTGGATGGGGTTTTGAGAAGTTTTTGTACAACTTAAAATGAAAATTAAATTAATAATGAAAACAAAAAGCATTATATTGACACCGTTCTTTTTTTCATAGTGCTTTAATTTTAATTAATACAACTTCTGATTTATGACAAAATTATATCAAAAACTGATCAATAAATGCCCTTCTGAATCTGAAATCAAGAAGGGTGTGAAGAAAGTATCTGAGTCTGCTAAAGCTACTCCTGATAAACATCTGCTGATGAGTCTTTTGAACATGATTGACCTTACAAGCCTTAATACTACAGACAACAGGAGTCAGATTATTCATTTCACGGGAAAAGTAAATAGTTTTTCAGGACGCTTTTCAAATATTCCGAATGTTGCAGCAATTTGTGTGTACCCAAACTTCGTATCTGTTGTAAAAGAAAAACTGAAAGCCAAAAACGTAAAAATAGCATCTGTTGCAGGTGGTTTCCCTTCTTCCCAGACATTCCGAATTATAAAAGTTACTGAATGCAAACTTGCAATTGAGGCCGGAGCTGATGAAATAGATATTGTTATTCCTGTTGGTGCTTTTGTTGGAAATGACTTTGCACAGGTAGCCGATGAGATAAGGGAAATAAAGGCTGCGATCGGCGATAAAATATTAAAGGTTATTGTTGAATCAGGCCTTCTGGTAAATTATGACCTTATTTTCAGAGCATCTATGATTGCCATGGACGCTGGTGCGGATTTCATTAAAACTTCTACCGGCAAAACAACTGTTTCAGCAACTCCTGAAGCAGCATTTGTAATGTGCCATGCAATTTCCGATTTTTATGCAGAAACAGGTATCCGTGTAGGGTTCAAGGCTGCCGGTGGAATAGTGACTCCTGCTGATGCAATCAAATACTATCAGATTGTTGCCCAGTTCCTTGGAGAAGAGTGGCTCAACAATTCACTTTTCAGGATTGGGGCCAGCAGGCTTGCAAATAATATACTTTCAGAAATATCAGGGTGCCCCAGCGTACATTTCTGATTCATTTATCATTACTTTTGTACTTTGAATCCAAAAGATGATGATAATTTCTTATCCGGACATTCAGCCGGATACAATTAACCTCTGCAGGCCTAATCCTGTTGCAAATATCACTTTTTATGATTCTGCCAATGTAATTACAACAATTACAAAGGATAATGTGAATGGGTTTCCTTTTGTCTTTATCGAAAAAAACAAAAAGACAGAGGCTGAGACAAAAGCCGCCCTTGTAAAACACCTCAGACCAGGAGAAGATCTCCCGCATAAAACAATTGAGGAGGATTGGCTTATTCTGGTGATCCTTCTAGGAGCTTTTTTGTACTCTCTTATGAGAAACACTTCAAAAAATCTGCTTCCCGAATTGTCAAGATTTTTTCTATTCAGGGGAATAAATGATCCGGGGTCAAGAGATATCGGTGGTATATTTCACTGGCATTCAACAATCTTAAACCTGGTCTCCTTCCTGAGTATCAGTTTGTTCGTTTATAGTATCGCAGATATCAGGAATATTATCCCTGCCGGGATTAATGGAGTACTTGTATGGCTGATTCTCACAGGTGTTATTGTTATTGCTATTACCCTCAGACATATTACATGCTATATTACCGGAAATATTAGTGGAAAAAGAGACGAATTTCATGAGTATCTTGCTGGTATATATCAGTTGTACAGGTATGGAGGTGTAATTATTTTTATCATTACAATTCTTTTATTATATACCAGAATTTTTCCTGCTGAGGTATATATCTTTTCAGGGATCTGCATCCTTGGTTTAATGTACTTGGTTCGTTTTGTGAGGCTCCTGATAATTTTTATAAAGAGGAATATTTCCATTTTATATTTGATTTTATACCTTTGTGCGCTGGAAATACTGCCTGTTGTTATTTCGGTGAAATATTTTGCAGGCTTAAAATAGATTGGCGAGTGTTACTTAGTTGGTAGAATTTAAACTGTAAAGAGTTGAAAATAAAGAAGATTTTAGTATCGCAGCCAGAACCGCTAAATCCGAAATCTCCATATTTCGAACTGGCAAGAAAGTACAATTTAAAAGTAGAATTCAAACCATTTATTGAAGTTGAAGGAGTATCATCTAAAGATTTCCGTCATCAAAAAATAAATATTCTTGATTTTACTGCGGTTATCTTTACAAGCAAAACCGGGATAGATCATTTCTTTAGAATATGCAATGAACTAAGGGCTGTTGTTCCGGATACAATGAAATATTTTTGTATTACAGAAAATGTTGCCTTTTATCTTCAGAAATACATTGTTTACAGAAAGAGAAAAATTTTCCACGGGAAAGCTAAATTTCAGGATTTGATTGATGTAATTGTTAAGCATCGGGAAGACAATTTCTTTGTTCCTCTTTCTGAGCCACACAATGCAGAAATCCCCGAGTTACTTGACAAGAATGCCATTAAGTACACTATTGGAACTCTTTACAAAACAATAAGTGCTGACTTTTCTAAAGAAAAAGATTTTGATTATGATATTCTTGTTTTTTACAGCCCTTCCGGAATAAAGTCGCTGAAAGAAAATTTCCCCGGATTCGTACAGGGGGAAATTAAAATTGCAGCTTTTGGACCAACGACTGCATCGGCTGTTGAAAATGAGGGTCTTCGGCTCGACATAAATGCTCCGAATCCTAAAGCTCCTTCAATGACAATGGCGCTTGATGACTTTCTTAAAGAGCACAACAAAAATTTAAGATAGCTATCCCATACCTGCTTACCATTAAGCTCCTTAAAAGTCGTCCGGTAAGAATATCAGGATAAGTAGTTCTGTTATGAATATCACAAGGGAGACATTCGGTAAATCAGAAAGACTTTGCAGTTTTAAAGTCATCAACACTCTTTTTGAAACCGGAAACATTTTCTATAATTCCCTTTTTAAAGTTGTCTGGAATAAAGCTTCTGAAGATCTGCCAGCCATGGCCCAGGTAGCAATGAGTGTTCCCAAAAGAGGTTTCAAACTTGCTATCACCAGAAATCTTGTTAAACGCAGGATGAGAGAGGCCTACCGGAAAAACAAACATTTACTGTACGAACACCTGAGCACAGACAACAATAAACTGGTTTTTGTTATTATTCTCAGAGGCAGCCATGTTCCAGATTATCTAACAATTGAGAACTCTATTAAGGATGTGATTAAGAAACTAATTGAACTTAGTCAGAAGTCAGGCTTCCGTCTTTCCTAAATGTTAAATTTCTTTTAATTGTTTGTTTCTCAAATCAGTTAACCGTTTTTCTTTATACTTTCGTCCCGTAAACAAAGAAATTTTGGAAATGAAAAAGATTCTTTCCGGCAGAATAATCATAATTGTGTCGCTCATTCTTTTTACCGGATTAAGCACCGGCTTTCTTATTAGTCAGGAGACAAGAGATTTTCGCATTGCGAAAAACCTGGATATTTTTTTTACACTCTTTAGGGAAATAAATACTTTCTATGTTGATGAAATAGACCCAGACAAAACAGTTAAAGCAGGTATTGATAATATGCTGAAAACGCTCGATCCTTATACTGTTTATTACCCTGAATCTGAAGTTGATGAATTCACATTTATGACAACCGGTAAATATGGGGGAATTGGCTCGCTTGTAAGAGGGGGAGGCGAGTATGTGGTAATAAGTGAAATATATAAAGGCTTTCCTGCTGATCTGGCAGGAATTAAAGCAGGTGATATACTGAAAAAAGTAGATGGCGTTTCTTTGAAAGGATTTTCAACAGACAAAGTGAGCGAGAAACTTAAAGGAAATCCCGGAACTCCAATTACCCTGACAATAGAACGGGAAGGAAAGGAGTCTGATTTTTCTCTCAAAAGAGAAAAAATCATTATTCCGCCAGTTCCCTACTTTGGAATGCTAGATTCAAAAACAGGGTATATCCGTTTTACCAATTTTACCCAAGACTGCATTGAAGATGTTAAATCTGCATTTAATTCATTAAAAACAAATAACCCCCAACAGATTATCCTCGACCTTAGAGGAAATCCGGGAGGGCTGCTTACTGAAGCTGTCGAAATTGTTAATCTCTTTGTCGGGCCCGGGAATGAAGTTGTCTCGACAAAAGGCAAGGTCAAAAATTTTGATGAAGTCTTCAAGACGACAAAAGCGGCCATTGATGAAAAAATACCCCTTGCCGTAATTATTAACAGGAGTTCTGCTTCAGCCTCAGAAATTGTTGCAGGAGCAATTCAGGATCTGGACAGAGGAATCATAGTCGGACAAAGATCCTACGGAAAGGGACTGGTTCAGATTACCCGTCCTTTAAGTTATAACACACAGCTTAAGGTAACCACTGCAAAATATTATATTCCCAGTGGAAGATGTATTCAGGCCCGTGACTTCTCACATCCCAACGAAGACGGGAGTGTTGGAATAATTCCAGATTCGCTGATATCTGAGTTCAAAACAAAAAACGGAAGGGTAGTAAAAGACGGAGGAGGTATTGCCCCCGATGTAGAGGTTCTGCCCGAACAACTTAGTCAGATTGCATCAGAGTTATATATGAGAAATTATATTTTTGATTTTGCAACTCAGTATTACTGGTCACATCCTGAAATAAAATCTCCGGATCAATTCTCCTTTTCCGATAAAGACTACAGTGAGTTTAAAGCCATGCTTCAAAAACGCAATTTCAGCTATAAAACCGCTACCGAGGATTCCTTTAATGAACTGGTTTCCACTGCAAAAAAAGAGAAGTACTATGACTTACACAAGGATCTGTTTAGTGAACTTGAAAAGGATCTGGCCCATAGTATTGATGAGGATCTTGTAACCCTCAGGAGTGAGATAACTGATCTCATAGAAGATGAGATCATAAGCAGATATTTCTATGAGGACGGGGCAATTGCCTGGACAATTAAGAAAGATGAACAAGTGGTAAAAGCTCTTGATATACTGAATAATAAAGAGAAATATATTTCAATTCTTAAAGGTACTTCCGGATCGATTCTTATTACTAAAAAGAACGAAGCGGATATGGTAAAAACTGATATTCAGGGAACAAGAAAAAACCAGGATCCTGTTTAAATTCAGTGGTTTTGTCTCCAGATGTGTGAATCATCTTCAAAAATCTCCCTTTTCCAGACCGGAAGTCTCTCTTTTATCATCTCCACAGTTTTTGCACATGCCTCAATGGCATGTTGCCTGTGACCAGCGGATACCAGAACAAATAATGACAGTTCACCTATATTAACTGTTCCTGTTGAATGAATTATATCAACTGATTGTGCATCAGAAAACTCTGAAAATATCTCGTTCACTATTTTATCTGCCTCAGCTTTTACCAGGGTCTCATACGCTGAGTACTGAATAGCCTTTACTCTCTTGCCATTAATAACATCTGCCCTGACCTGACCCAGGAAGACAGAATGCCCTCCTGCTCCTTGTTTGTCACTCATCCTTTCGAGCGATACTGAAATATCTTTTATTGTAACCGGACCTTCTGTAAGATAATTATTAAGCATTGATAATAAGATTATATTTTTTGATCCTCATCCTCCTGCAAACGGTGGCATAAAAGCAACTTCATCATCATCTTTAAGAGATGGTTCGTTATCAATCAGCTCATTATTTACCGATATAAGGAAATCGTAATGGACTATCTCAGGAAATTCGTCACTAATGAGCTGCTTCAAATCAGAAAGCGACTTTACTTCACTATAGTGTCTGCAGTTTGTTCCTGTGACTTCTGCCAATACACCGAAAAACAATACTTTAACCGTCATTTTTCCTGTTTTTTAATTCTTCTTGCCGAGAAGCTGTTGCATCAGTAATCTTCTGCACCATTATATTTTTCAATGTGCTTCAAACCAGTTATTCCCTGTTCCACAGTCTACTTTCAGCGGAACATCAAGGGAAGTAGCATTCGACATTTCAAAAATTACCATATCCCTGAGTTTATTAAGTTCGTCTTTCTCTACCTCAAAAATAAGTTCGTCATGTACCTGAAGGATCATTCTTGAATTGAATTTTTCAGATTTCAGCCGTTCATCGATCTTCACCATGGCAATTTTTATTATGTCTGCCGCAGAACCCTGTATCGGTGCATTAATTGCATTTCGTTCAGCATTTCCTCTAACCACCTGATTTCTTGAATGGATATCCGGTAAGTAACGCTTCCTTCCGAACATAGTTGTTACATAACCAAGATCCCTTGCTTTCCGGATACTTTCATCCATATATATTTTTACACCCGGATAAGAATTGAAATATCCATCGATAAGCTCCTTTGCCTCTTTTCTTCCTATTGTCAGTCTTTCAGAGAGACCATAGGTAGAAATGCCATAAATTATACCAAAGTTAGCAGTTTTCGCACGGCTGCGCATCTCCCTGGTTACATCACTGATTTCAACTCCGAATATTTTTGATGCTGTTGCTGCATGTATATCATTCCCAGACAGAAAATCGGCAATCATTCCTTTGTCCTTACTTAAATGTGCCATCAGCCGCAGTTCTATCTGAGAATAGTCGGCTGAAAGATAAATATGTCCCGGCTCCGGAACAAATGCTTTCCTTATTTCTCTCCCCCTTGCGTCTCTAACGGGGATATTCTGCAGGTTGGGATTATTTGAACTAAGTCTGCCGGTTGCGGCAACCGCCTGATTATAAGAAGTGTGTATCCTTCTGGTGTTCTTATCTACAAGAAGAGGAAGTGCTTCAACATAAGTTGACAACAGTTTTCTGAGACCCCTGTATTCAAGCACCTTACCAACAATAGGATGTTTGTTGACAAGTCGCTGTAGAATTTCTTCATTTGTTATAAACTGCCTTGTCTTTGTAACTTTTGCGTTATCATCGAGCTTAAGCCTTACAAAAAGTATATCTCCAAGTTGCTTTGGAGATGAAATATTAAATTCTGTTCCGGCAAGAGTATATATCTCCTTTTCCAGAGAAATAATATCATCCCTCAGGTTAACAGTAATAGATTTAAGATCTTCAAGGTCTAACTTTACTCCATGCCTTTCCATTGTTGCAAGCACCCTGATGAGAGGCATTTCAATATCGCGTGCAAGATCTCCTAATCCTTCATTTTTTATTCGCGGTTCAAAGATATTTTTAAGCTGATAGGTAACATCAGCGTCTTCCACAGCGTATTCCTTTAGTTTTTCAAGGGGCACTGACCGCATATTTTTCTGATTATTTCCCATCTCTCCGATAAGAGACTCTATATGAACCGGGCTGTAAGAAAGATAGGTTTCAGATAAAAGATTCATATTATGTCTCATATCTGGTTCAAGCAAATAATGAGCTATCATTGTATCAAAAAGCGGACCCCTGACCTCTATTCCATAGTTGGTTAGAACCTGGATATCGAATTTCATATTCTGTCCTATTTTTTTAATATCCGGATTTTCAAACAGAGGCCTGAGTATTTCCAGTATTGCTTTAGTATCCTCTTGTGATTCCGGGAAATGAACGAGAAACCCTTTGTTTTTCTCCCATGAAAATGAAAGCGCAACCAATTCAGCTTCAAGGGCATTTATACTTGTAGTTTCAGAATCAAAACAGATCTCCTTTAGTCCTGAAGCCTGCTCTACAAAATCCTTTAGTTCAGATTCTTTCGCTAAGACAGAATAGTTATGAGGTGTGTTTTCTATTGATGTTTTTGTAACTATGACAGTAGTTGATTCGTCTCCGAACAATGATCCCTGAGTAGAGTCTTTCATGGGACCTGAGAAATTTTGTGTTTCACGTGGTTTCTCAGATTTATCTATTTCTGCAAGAATTCTGGCGGCAACTGTCTTGAATTCAAGTTCATCAAAAAGATCCTTAAGTTTATCAGGATCAGGAACCTCTTTGATAAGAGAAGTTTCATCAAACTCAACGGGAACATATTGTTCGATTGTTACAAGTTTTTTCGAAAACTCAATTAGTTCCTTGTTGTTCTCGATTATCTCCTTCAGTTTTCCCTTAAGCTTAGAAGTATTCCTGAATAATTCTTCAACACTTCCATACTCTGAAATTAATTTCATGGCCGTCTTGGGCCCAACTCCGGGAGCACCGGGGATATTATCGGCAGTGTCGCCCATCAGAGCGAGTACATCAATTACCTGCTCAGGACGCTCCACACAGAATTCGCGTTTAATATCATCAACACCCCAAAGTATAGATTCATTCCCGCTTCTTGAGGGTTTCATCATAAATACATTACCTGAAACAAGTTGCGCATAATCCTTATCAGGGGTCAACATAAATGTGGTAAACCCTCTTTCAGAAGCCAATCGGGCAAGAGTTCCTATCACATCGTCAGCCTCATATCCCGGGAAATCAATTACAGGAATTTTATAAGCTTCTATAAGTCTTTTTATATAAGGCACAGCTTTTTTAATGTCCTCCGGGGTCTCATCGCGATTTGCCTTATATTCCTTAAACATAACATGTCTGAATGTTGGCGTTGGGGTATCGAAAACAACAGCAATGTGGGTTGGTTTCTGTTTTTGAAGAACTTCCTCAAGAGTAAGCAAGAATCCAAAAATGGCTGAAGTGTTGAGTCCTTTTGAGGTTACCCTCGGGTTTTTAATGAATGCATAGTATGCTCTGAAAATCAGTGCATATGCATCGAGCAGAAAAAGCTTTTTTGGCTGGTTGTCAGTCATAATTATTACCTATTGTCTGAAGCGAACCATTCAGCAAATGAAGTGGCTGTTTCATAAAGTTTAAGACTATGGAGGGTTATCCCTACCGGTAAATGACAGGAAATTTTTTTGGCAAAATCAGCAACCAGGTTTTCACAGGTGGGTTGATAATCAACAAGAACAGTATTGCCGAACAATTCAGAAAACATGTCTCTTTTCTCCTTATCATACTGACTGCTAACTACCACCGCATGATCGAAAACACTGACAATCTCCTTTTTCACTATCTTTTTGAGATCAGAAAAATCTATGACCATCCCATTCTTCGGGTTTTCCGGATTATCAATTGGAGAACCGGATATTGTTACAAACAGACGATATGAATGGCCATGAACGTTTCTGCAGGGTCCGTCATAGTTCCAGAGGACATGAGCCATCTCGAACGGGAACTCTTTGGTTACTCTTATTAATGAAGGCATAATCTGGTATGTTGTTTACTTGGTTACAAAATTAACCATTCAGGACGATAAAGGTTTAAAGTTTGCTCATGCTTTTACCTGTTTTTCGTTATTTATATCACAATTAAGCTAAGCAAAACAATTAAACAGTACCTTTGCGTCTCACAATTTGCTTAATAACAAAGCATATGGAAGATACACATATCAGGATGACTTTCCCTTCGATGTTCCGGGAAACGTTAAGAAAGTTTGGAAAGAATAATGCTTATGCTTTTGTAGGAGAAGAGCCCAAAACTTTTGAAAGAGTAAATCAGGAAGTACTTGCCTTAACAGCACTTCTTGAGAAACATGGTATTTGTCCGGGCGACAGGGTCGCCCTCTTAAGTTCAAATATGCCAAACTGGGGGATCGCTTATTTTTCGGTAACTTTTATGGGAGCAGTTATTGTACCTATCCTTCCTGATTTTTCCGCTACTGAAGTAGGTAATGTTCTTGAACACTCAGGGGCAAAAGCTATTTTTATATCTAGCTCACTTATGACCAGAATTGAGGGATTTAAATCCGGAGAACTTAAAACCGGAATCCTTATTGAGGATTTCTCTCTTGTCTTTTCTGAAAAGGGATCAGAGAAATTTGATATAAATTGTGTCCCAAAAGGAAAGTATGATGTTAAAGAAGAAGATATTGCATCAATTATTTATACATCAGGGACTACTGGTCGGTCAAAAGGAGTTATGTTAACTCATAAAAACATAACTTTTAATGCACTTAGCGGGATGGTTATTCAGCCGATGAATGAGAATGACAGGTTCCTATCAGTTCTGCCATTATCTCATACTTACGAAAACACTCTTGGTTTGATATTACCCATGATTAGCGGCTGTTGTGTTCATTACTTAAAGAAGCCGCCTACCCCTCCTGTATTGCTTCCTGCAATGGCTGAAGTAAAGCCAACAGTTATGCTTACGGTACCTCTGATTATGGAAAAAGTCTATTTTAATAAAATTTTGCCAGCCTTTCAGGAAAAACTAATTTTCCGCTTGCTTTATAAGGTTCCCTTCTTCAGGAAAAAATTAAATGCAGCTGCCGGGAAAAAGCTTTATAAAACTTTTGGAGGAAATTTAAAATTCTATGGGATTGGCGGAGCAAAACTTAACCGGGCTGTAGAGCAATTCCTTATAGAAGCTAAATTTCCATATGCAATTGGCTATGGACTTACAGAAACATCTCCTCTTCTTGCGGGTGCAAATCCGAGCAAGTCGGTATTTGAGTCAACCGGACCTAAAATTGAGGGGATGGACCTTAAAATAAATAATCCAGATGCCGGCACAGGGGAAGGAGAGATATGGGCAAAAGGTCCATGTGTTATGAAAGGTTACTATAAGGAGCCTGAAATGACAAAAACTGTTCTTACTGATGATGGCTGGTTTAGAACAGGCGACCTGGGAGTCCTTGATAAAAACCAAAACCTTTACATTAAGGGCAGACTCAAAAACATGATATTAAGTTCCACCGGAGAGAATATTTATCCTGAAGAAATAGAATCAATAATAAACAATTTCAAGTATGTTGTTGAATCGCTTGTTGTACAGCAAAAAGGAAAGCTCGTGGCTATGGTTCATATAAACATGGAGGAGCTTGAGAAAAAGTACCAGCACCTGAAAGATGACATGACTGAAAAGTTTGAGGAAAAGAAAGAGGAATTACTTGCAGAACTTAAGGAATACGTCAACTCGCAGGTAAATAAGTTCAGCCAGATTCAGAAAATAATTCTCCAGCCTATGCCGTTTCAGAAAACGGCTACATTGAAGATTAAGAGGTTTTTATATACTTAGGCTTGGACTATTATTGACAAACCCCTCTACCCTCCGGGCATCTCCCCTGGTAGGGGAGAGAATTCCTGCACTTAATCGAATTTCAATTACATCCGGTTTTCTTCCCCCTCCCAGGGGGAATGCCCGCAGGGCAAGGGGGTTTACTTATGTTGCAGATACTATTTTGCCTCCGCAAATCTCTTATTCACTTCATTCCAGTTTACAACATTCCAAAATGCATCTATGTATTCAGCTCTGCGGTTCTGATATTTCAAGTAATAGGCATGTTCCCATACATCAAGAGTAAGCAGCGGAGTTCCTTTTATTGATGAAATATCCATTAGTGGGTTATCCTGATTCTGTGTGCTGCCTACCTCCAGATTTTTATCAGCATTTACATATAACCAGGCCCAACCGCTGCCAAAACGTGTCTTTGCTGCCGTATTAAATGCATCTTTGAACTTATCAAAAGATCCAAAAGTTTTGTTTATTGCAGCAGTAAGTTCAGCCGAAGGAGCTGTGGATCCGGTTCCCATACTGTTCCAGAAAAAGACATGATTATAAAATCCGCCACCATTATTCCTGACAGCATCTGATTGTTTCGACATGGAAGCAAAAATATCTGACAATCTCATTGATTCGAGTGGTGTGCCCTTTATAGCATTTACAAAATTTGTAAAATAGGCGCGATGATGCTTGTCATAATGAATTTCCATTGTCCTTGCATCAATATAAGGCTCAAGAGCATTATAAGCATACGGTAATGCAGGAAACTCTGTAACAGGAGAATCTTCAATCCCCGAAGATTTCAAGCTGCCCGGATTGGAGGCAAATATATTCAGGCTAATAAAAGCGACTCCTAAAAACAATCCGGCTGACTTTAAAAAAATTCTGATTTTCATAATAATTTGTTTTATGTATTTAACATACGAAGTTTCAGTTTGTTCATATTAAGTTAAGAATCTTGCCATAACTGTATGTTTTTTGGCACGTTTAAGATTGTTGGTGAAAAATTTCATACTTTTATGAAAGTTATTTATCTGTAACCGCCTAACTTTAAATTTATTGAATATGAAGAAGTACAACCTAACAGCAGGATTTATTCTTTTTGTCTTCATTTTGGCTTTTACATCATGTAAAGAGGGGGGTAAAAAAACTGAAAAAGATACACCACTGATGGAGGCAGAGGCTATAGAAGTATCGATTGGTGGCATGACTTGTCTGGGTTGTGAACAGACGATTCAGAAAAACATTTCGAGACTTGATGGAATAAAATCGGTAAAAGCATCATTTACTGTAGGAAGTGCACTAATAGAATATTATCCGGAAATTGTTGATTCCCTTAAGATAAAAGAAGCAATTACCGGTTCAGGGTACACTGTTATAAAATTCATTCCTTCTCCGCAAGAAGTTATAACAAAAGAGTAAACGAAATTCAACTGGAATTTTATGAGGAAAAAAGATAAGGGCAAAGATTCTGAAGATAATAAAATAGACGAGATACTGGAATCATCGCGTCGCGATTTTCTAAAAAAAGTCGGAATAGTCGGTGTGGCATCAGTCGCGGGAGCTGCTGCTATTTATTCAGGATATCGTTATGAACATGCAAAAACAGACGGGACATCTGTTAAAGTATTAACAGAAGATAATCGCCTTGTTCTGATCCCAAAAGATCAGATGAAGGATTATAAACCTGATCCCAAACGCTTACTTTTAAGAGGAAGAGACGGAATAAAGGGGAAAAAGTGGGTAATGATAATTGACCTTTCACGGTGCAGAAATGCCAGGAAATGCGTTAATGCATGTCAGGGTGCTCACCATCTGAGACCTTACGAATATCATATAAACACACTTCAGATGCAGGAATCTATCAACACACCTGCATACCATATGCCGAAACCGTGTCAGCATTGTGATAATCCGCCATGTGTTTCTGTTTGTCCTGTTGATGCAACCTTTAAAAGGCAGGATGGCATCGTGCTTATTGATAATGAAAGATGCATTGGTTGCCGTTTTTGTATGGCAGCATGTCCTTATTCAGCACGTATGTTTCACTGGCAGGAACCCCTGGCTACGGAAGCTGATAAAGGCAAAGAATATGATATTGAACTAAACGTACCTCAGAAAAAAGGAACAATTTCCAAGTGCCTTTTCAGTGCGGACAGACTTCGTGAAGGAGCACTACCTTATTGTGTTTCTGCTTGTCCAAACGGAGTTTTCTATTTTGGTGATGAGAATGAAAACGCAGTTACAAATGGAACAACCAAGGAAACCGTTAACCTTAAAGAGCTTCTGGAAAAGAATGGCGCCTTCAGGCTTATGGCAGAACTTGGAACAAAGCCAAGGGTTTATTACCTTCCTCCAAAAAACAGAATATTTGATTTTGAAAAGGGTGAAGAACAGGAATATAAGGAATTAACATAATGGCCTACAAAATGTCAGTATCTCAAATAAAATCTGATAGTTATAATGACAGACTTGAAATAGTCTCTTCTGATATCTTAAGAAATGTAAGGTTCAACAAAGGATTTATTATTTGGCTGGGCTTTCTTATCTTAGCTCTTTCCGCTTGTATTTTTGCCTATTATATTCAGCTCAGGAACGGTCTTGGAGTGACCGGTCTTCGCGATGTTACCAGTTGGGGTATGTATATTTCCAACTTTGTCTTTTTCGTCGCTACAAGTCTGGTAGGAATGCTTATCAGTTCTGTTCTTGGTCTTTCGGGGGCACAATGGGTCAAACCTATTGCCCGTATAGCTGAAATTATTGCTGTCGCATTCGCAGCTGTAGCAGGATTAGTTATCATTTCTGATATGGGACGACCCGACAGGCTCCCTTATGTTTTCCTTTTCGGTAGAGTTCAGTCGCCGATACTCTGGGATGTAACGGTTGTTACAACATACTTTTTCGTCAGCCTGCTTCTATGGTTTCTACCTGTCATTCCCGATCTGGCCATTGCAAAAACCAGGCTTAAAGGAAGGCCGGGTATTCTGATAAAAGTGTATGAACTGCTCTCTTTAAAATGGATACACCATCCGAAACAATATGAAATTCTCAGGCAGGCCATGCGGGTTCTTCTGATTCTAATAGTCCCACTGGCGTTTGCAATACATACCGTCACGTCGTGGCTCTTTGCAGTAACTCCCCGTCCTGGCTGGGACAGCTCAATATTCGGCCCATACTTTATTTCAGGAGCTTTTGTTTCAGGAACAGCTGCAGTAATTATTGCAATGTATTTCTTCAGGGTAAGTTATAATCTACAGAAATATCTTACTGAAGATCATTTTGAAAAAATTGGTCGTATACTTGTTTTGGTCTCAATAGTATATTTCTATTTTAACCTCAATGAGTTTATGGTACCCGGATATAAGCTTAAATCACTTGATGCAATTCATCTCAGAGAACTTTTCAAAGGCGAATACGCACCTCTTTTCTGGGGAGTGCAGATTCTGGGTCTTATTATACCGATTCTTCTTCTTCTGATTAAAAGATTTAGAAAACCATTCCCGATGCTGATCATTTCAATTGCTGTCCTGGCGGCCGCATGGTTCAAAAGATATCTTATCGTTGTCCCTCCCCAGGGTCATCCATTTCTTCCTGTTCAACATGTTCCTGTTGAGTGGGTTGTTTATAAGCCAACACTAATTGAAACAGCAGTAACTTTTGCTTCGATACTTCTGGTACTGATAATTGTTACGATTTTATCAAAATTGTTCCCGATACTTCCTGTCTGGGAGCTTGCTGAAGAAGAATCCGCATCTGAAATTGAAAAAACAGATAATAAATAATAGTTATGAGGCGATATTTTTTCGGTTTACTTTTTCTGCAACTTCTTCTTCCTGTTCTTTCCGCACAGGAATGGACTGTTCCTGAAGACAAAAAGGGCAAACTCAGCTCTTTCCCTTTCAATGATGAAACCAGAAAAGCCGGAGAGAAGCTCTACAAAACAAATTGTATGTCGTGTCATGGCACCCCCGGAAAAGCGAATTATCTCCCGCTGGTACCCCCTCCCGGAGATCCAGCAACAGAAAAGATCCAGAAAAATATCGATGGCGAAATTTTTTATAAAGTGTCAATTGGACGAGGACAAATGCCGTCTTTCAGAAGCGTCCTGACTTCTAATGATATATGGAATGTTATTTCTTTCCTCCGGAGTTTTAATACATCATATAAACAACAGGTGATGCCCGTAATTACATCAGCTGCTTATCCGGGCGCAGTGATAGGGTTGCTCGTTTCTTTTAATCCCTACGATAGTACAATTATTCTTAAAGCAATGGCTACCTCCGAAAAATCAAGGGTTCCAGTTACTGATGCAGAAGTTAAACTGTTTGTAAAAAGAACTTTCGGGATGCTACCAGTTGATGAACCAAAAATAACAGATAAGGAAGGGATGGCAACGTTTCGGGTTCCAACGGACCTTAAGGGAGACAGTGCCGGCATGGTACTTGTGAGAGCGAGATTCACAGACGAAGACATGTTTGGCTCTGACAGTAAAGATACTATGCTGAATGCTGGCCAAAAGGTTATACCGGTGAGCCTTGTAGCTCAGAGGGCTATGTGGAACAACGTAAGAAAAGCCCCTGTCTGGATTATACTTTCTTATAGCCTCGGAGTACTGATAGCCTGGGGGTTCATTTTACTGGTCTTAATGAAAATCAGGGATATTTATCTGGTTGGCAAAATAGTTTCTTCGGAAAAGAAAGAATAGAATAACAGAACGCCGGAAAACATAGACACATAAAAAATGAAAAACATTACAACCCTTGGAAGAATCCTTTTTGCAGTTCCCTTTGCGATTTTCGGAATTAACCATTTCCTTATGATGGATTATTATGTGGGAATGCTCACATCATTTATACCGCTGGGAGCATACACAATTATTCTTACCGGGATAATGCTTATTGCAACAGCCATAAGTATAATCTTCAAAAAGTTCGTTAATGTATCAACAATTACACTTGCTATCCTTCTGTTTATCTTTATAATAACTATTCATATCCCACACCTGATAACTGATTCGGATAAAACAGCTACCTTAATTGCCCTTCTAAAAGATATAAGTCTTATGGGGGGGTCGCTGATGATAGCCGGGATATACTCTGAAGATGAGAAACCTGTGAAAAAGTAAGAATTATGAAAAAAATATTTTCACTGATTATTCCAATCCTCCTTTCAGTAAACCTGAATTCTCAGGAATTGGTTAAAAGCGATTTGCTCGGAAAACCTGTTGAAATCGGAATCGTTGAGCATCTTGGAGACACTATTCCAATGGATCTCTGGTTTCTTAACGAAAACAGTGATACTGTTACAATGCGGCAACTGATTGACAAACCAACAATTATGCTCTTTGTGTACTTTGACTGCCCTAACTTATGCAGTCCGCTGATGGATGGCGTTTCTGACATGGTCAGCAAACTGGATATGACCCTTGGGAAAGATTACCAGATCATTACAATAAGCTTCAACACAAAAGACACACCAGAAAAAGCAAAGGAAAAAAAGGTAAATTTTGTGCAGAAAATAAGTAAGGAGAATCAGCAATACTGGATCTATCTTACAGGTAATCAGGAGAATATAAATACTATAACAGACGCCCTTGGATTCAAATACAAGGCACAGGGACTTGATTTCGCCCATGCTTCTGCAATTATGGTGCTAAGTCCCCATGGGAAAATTACCAGATATCTATATGGCCTATCGTTCCTCCCTTTTGATGTAAAAATGGCTATTGTTGAGGCACAAAAAGGCCTGGCCAGGCCAACTATCAATAAAGTACTTGAATATTGTTTTGCATATAACCCCGGAAGCAAAACCTACACATTACAGATAACAAGAATTATTGGAAGTATTACAATATTTATAGCGCTAATTGTTTTTGTAATTCTTCTTCTTAACAGACGAAAAAACAGATAATCAGACCATTATGAGCAATTCTGAAACCGAAACACACGTTAGTTACCTCGATCATCAGGGAAAATACAAGGGACTACTTTCATGGCTGCTTACAACAGATCACAAAAAGATAGGGTTGCTGTATCTCTACTCTATAACTGTTTTCTTCTTCGTGGCAGCAATCCTTGGGGTATTGATGAGGATAGAGCTGATTGCTCCCGGGCAAACAATTATGGATGCCCAGACTTATAATGGAGTGTTCACCATTCATGGAATCATAATGATATTTGTAATTGTGATTCCTGCATTGCCTGCAATATTTGGAAACTTCTTCCTTCCTATTCTTATCGGGGCTAAGGATGTTGCTTTCCCTAAACTAAACCTCTTTTCCTTTTACCTCTTTTTCATAGGTGCCATTTTTGGCGTTCTTTCACAGTTTATTGGGGGAGGTGCACCAGATACAGGCTGGACATTTTATGTGCCTTACAGTGCTGAGTCTTCGACAAATGTGATTTATGCACTTATTGCAGCTTTTATCCTGGGTTTCTCCTCAATTCTGACCGGCTTAAATTTTATTGTTACAATACACAGGATGCGTGCTCCGGGAATGGGATGGTTCAGGATGCCACTATTCCCCTGGTCTCTTTACGCAACTGCATGGATACAGGTGCTGGCAACACCAATTGTGGGAATAACACTGCTTATGGTAATTGCCGAAAGAGTCCTTAAAATAGGGTTTTTCGATCCTGCTCTGGGTGGCGATCCTGTATTGTTTCAGCATCTTTTCTGGATCTATTCTCACCCGGCTGTATACATTATGATTCTCCCGGGAATGGGTATTGTTACCGAGATATTCCCAACCTTTAGTCAGAAGCCGATATTTGGATATACTGCCATTCTGATTTCGAGTCTTGCTATTGCATTCGTAGGTTACTTTGTATGGGGACATCATATGTTTACTGCAGGTATCAGTTATGGGTCAAGGTGGTTTTTTTCGTTCCTCACCTTCATTGTAGCGGTGCCCAGTGCAATAAAAGTGTTCAATTGGGTGTCTACGATGTACGGCGGCTCAATTGACCTTAAACCGCCTCTTTTATATGCCATTTCATTCATCTTCCTTTTTATGATCGGGGGTTTCACCGGGCTGACACTTGGTGCCGTAGCTGCAAATGTTC
>Ga0172368_10003478_pt1 | contig 19064 bp, 13 predicted proteins | sample Lak11m_FD_114540 | JGI IMG/M metagenome (GOLD analysis project Ga0172368, IMG submission 114540) | Freshwater microbial communities from Kabuno Bay, South-Kivu, Congo - kab_022012_11m | ecosystem: Environmental > Aquatic > Freshwater > Lake | place: Democratic Republic of the Congo: South-Kivu...
CCCAGGGAGCGAAGAAGCAAGATCATATAGATATGCCAGATTTGCACAATTCCGATGAAGAACAACATGGCCAATAGCAATGTTGCCAGTGCGATTGCTCCGTCTGCAACAATCATCACCAGCCGTCGGTTCCAACGGTCAACCAAGGCGCCCACAAAGGGTCCCAAAACGATTTGGGGAAGCATGGCTATCAATGTGGCGGTGGCCAGAATTGTAGCTGAACCAGTATGGCGGGTGAGGTACCAAACTAGAGCAAATTGAACCAGTGATGAGCCGAACAGTGATAATGACTGTCCGGTGAAGATTGTGAAGAACTTTGGCTTCCAGTTTGCCTGGAATTCTTCTGTGGATATATTCATGTTATCCATGTGTTCATCCTTTAGACGGTAATATTACTACAATATTGATAATATAGAATAATTTTACAGATTAATTATATTTTGTCAATATGCAATTTAATATTATGAATATTTATTTGTGATTTATTTATAATGCTGTTTTTTCCTCCTTCGCCAGGTATTTGAAATGGTTGATCAGTTCCGCTCAAATACGATACAGCTATTTCCCCTGGCACCGTTATCAAAGCCCGATTGAAGAACTGAATACCGAGCGTTGATGGATCCGAGAGGATAAACTTCCCAACCAGGAGTAAAAAGATTAATCAGGATTTGAGAGGGAAGGTTTGGCATCACCCGCATCTACAAATTGGATGTGAGCAACCGGTTTTCAACCGACCTGAACCTGCGCATTGCACCTACACCGAAACTGGGGTCCGCTATGAATGGTTTCGATCTCCTTAGGTGAGTCAAAGCTCAGGAAAGGTCGTGTGTTACGATCGTAGTTTGAGCGCATTTAATCGTGGTTGGCGTGTTGGGTTTAAACAAAAAAAGACGGAGACTGTTTTCTGCAGTCTTCGTCTTTTTTGTTGTTTTGGTATTTACTTGCCTAATTTTTTCTTAAATGCGTTCGTGATTAATGGCAGGAAGGTGAAGAGATCCCCCACCACTCCATAGCGGGCAACAGTGAAAATAGGTGCTTCAGAATCCTTATTGATGGCAATCACCAACTTGGCTGTGCGGATGCCGACGATGTGTTGGATTGAGCCGGATATCCCCGCCGCGATGTATAGATCAGGCGAAACCACTTTACCAGTTTGACCAACCTGATGTGAATATGGAATATAGCCTGCGTCGACAGCCGCGCGGGATGCCCCAATGGCTCCACCCAGGAGTGAGGCGAGGTCACCAATCAATTCAAAGCCTTTTTTTGCGGTTGCTTTTTCATCCAATCCCATTGACGGGTTGTTCGAAACACCTCGTCCGCCAGCCACGATGATGCCAGCATCATTGATACTGACACCCGTTTCACCAGCGGAATATCCTTCCACAATTGTTAGGGAATGGGTTTTGGCAGATGCTCTCGACACCGGACCGCTCGTACCTACCTGGCGAGATGGGCGAGGGAAAGCTCGACCGCGCAATGTAATGAATTGCGGTTTTGTCGAGCAAATTGTTTTCTCAAATAATTTTCCTTCGTAGATTGGGCGTGTGGCTGTGATTTGTTCGACATTTGCTTCCAACGCGGTTACATCGATCAGTACACCGCTGTTCAAGTCAATCGCAGCCATGGCTGCCATTTCGCGTGCGCGGAAGGTATTGGGCAGAAGGATCAAATCTGGTGCAGCAGCCATGGCCAGGGCCGACAACGTGGATGCAAAGGTCTCAGCCCGGAAATCTGCCAGCGCGGCATCATCAACAACAAATACTTCATCCGCTCCGAATTCAAACGAGGATTTTACGATGCCTTCAACGTTTGAACCGAACACCAACGCCGTAACCGGGCTTAGAGTCTTGCCTACCCCGATGGCCTCCCATGAAGACGGGACGGCTTCACCTTTAAAATGGTCAATGTATACCCAGGTTTTCATAGCACTTTCTCCGCCAGGATTTTCTCTGCCAGCGTATCGGCGATTTCTTCGGGAGTGGAACCATTGATAATCTCGCAGGCAACATTTCGACTAGGTGGGTTCAAAAGCTCAACCCGCTTGACTACTGCAACGGGAGCCTGCAAGCCCATGTCGGATAGTGACCAGACAGGGATATTGGCCTTGGATGCTTTTCGGATGCCCATAAAAGATGGATAACGTGGCTCGCCGATACTTTGGACAACACTCAACACTACAGGCATATTGGCGCTAAGTGTTTGTTTTCCTTCCTCGATCACACGCTCCACAACTACTTTCCGACCGTCAACTTTTATCGAACCGGCCAGGGCAAGCATCGGCCAGCCTAGCACCCGGGCTGTTTGGGCGGTAGTCAAACCTGTGGCTGTATCAATGGTCTGGCGGCCAAAGATGACCATATCAACGCTGTCCACTTTCTGGATGGCGGCAGCCAGGATGCGGGCTGCCCCTTGCGAATCGATTTCTGCAAGGGCCGGGTCAAATACCAGGATTGCGTTATCGGCACCCATAGCCAGTGCGTGTTTGAGCGCATCCCGGGCAGAGTCATTTCCAATGCATACTGCTGTTACATCTCCGCCCTGTGTTTCTTTTTGCTGGAGGGCAGCTTCAACGGCGTATTCATCAAATGGATTAATTACCAAAGGTGATTCTCCCCATGATACCTGCCCGTTCTGCGCGACCACTTTAGCCTCAGAGTCAGGCACTTGTTTGATGCAAACGACGATTTTCAAAGTGTACCTCCTTCAATGGCGATTTCGGATTCGATACCATCTGCCTACCAAAGCAAGTATATTATACCAAACCTACCGAACGGTAGGTAGGTTTTTCGTGTTTTTCTCAAATATTGCAATGAGATTGCCTCGAAGATCCTGATATTTTACTTGGATTATAAACAACCAGATAAAAAGACCGAGGTGGAAAATTCCCATTATCCAGTGTGAAAGATAGCCGATATTGAAATCGATTGATGACATGATTTGCAGGATGAAAACCCCATAGAGATTGGCTCCCAGTACATGCACCTCAATGAGTTTTTTAGAGAAGATCCGGTTGTAACTTGCCAGTCCAACCACAGCCATTAAAATATATGGATAGAAATGATACAGGTAACGCTCGTGTGTGCCGGTCAGAAAAAGATTAAAACACAGGTTTACCAGGGCAAGGTAAAAAATTCCATTTAGGAGGATTTCACTATTTATGGTTTGCTCTCCCCGGTTAAAGTGTTCTTTTAGAAATAATGCGAGTGATAAGGAGATGATCCCGGCAAAGAACATGAAGAGGAAAATCCCAACTCCATAAGGTGTTAGAAATTCCAAATATGGAAAGTAGGGCGTATGAGATGAACTCCACATATCGCGCCCTAGAAACATCCAAATATTGAAACCGTTGCCTGAGATCACATTGCTATGGGAACTGCCTTCCTGCCAGATGTAGTACAAATGGGAAGTGTATGGTTGTTTTAAATGCAAGGTCAGATCAATACAGAATATCGAAACGAGAAACGCGCCCAGGGCAAGCATTGCATCGAGAATGATGTATTTCCATTTTCGCGCATGGAAGATAATACTGGTTGCTAATAAAACTCCCAGTGGAAAAGCGCTGAAGATTGTCAATTGTTTTGTCAATAGAGTTATGCCTAATAAAAATCCACTGACGGTTAGGAATTGCCAGTATTTACTCCTGGTTAGTAATCGCCCGGTATTCCCCCAAACTATCCAGGCTAAAGTCAGCAGCAAAAAGAATTGGCTGATGCCATCGATCTGGATCCACAATGCGCCACCCGCCCACACTGATATGGATAAGCCTATGATCCCAGCCCAGTAAGCCGCTTTTTTCACAGAAAGATTTTTCAGTATCCAGTAGATGATCAGCACATTCAAACCATCCACTATCGCCAGAAATAATCGATAGATATATTGGGCTTTCTCTTGGCCCAGGCCTTCCAGGATGCTCAACATACCTGCCGAACTTAACATACCGATGATCGGGTAATTACAACTTTTGCATGTGATATATATAGTTCTCCAATTATTAGCCCAAAATTGCTCCCATTCCCAGAAAACGTCTATATCCCCGGGAAAATACAACCTGGGCAAAGCGATCACTGCGAAGGCTGAAAAAAAAATTCCAACAATCAAGATAACAGAATCGTTTGATCTGTTCTTCATCTTTTTCCCAAAAAACCTAAAAATCAGCAGACGCTTTCAGATCTTTTCATAGCGGATAAAGGTATTATAAAGTATGATGATCCATATCAAATTGGGCACATTAGTTTCGCATCAAATAGCTTCGCTTAGAATTACCACGGGGAGAATATTGTCTAATTTGCGAATATCCTTTAAGATTACCCTATGAAATCCAGCGAATCCAATTTTCAGTCAGCTCTCAATGACTTCAACGAAGCTCGTTTACTCGCATCCATGCAGGAAGTGCTTGCACGCCTCACCGGCAAATCCAACGAATTACTTTCCTATGAAGAAGTAGCGCGAAAGCTGAAGTTAAATGTGAGGGCAGAACGCGGGGTGTTTGATATTCCAATTAATTCCATCGTTGGGAGTGTTGGGCGGTATTCGGATTTTAATCGGAGTTTTTTACCGTTGATGGGCAATGAGATGGAACGCCAGCGCTGGGCGCGCGTGAAGGTGGCCATCGATGATCCAAGTAGCGCTGGTTGGCCACCGATAGATGTATATAAAGTTGGTGATGTTTACTTTGTATTGGATGGTAATCACCGTGTTTCGGTAGCCCGCAGGGAGGGCTTTAATACTATCCAGGCCCATGTGGTTGAAGTAAAAACCGAGATCCCTATTACGCCCGAAATTCAACCGGATGACCTGATCATAAAGGCTGAATATGCTGATTTTCTTGACCGCACTGATTTCAATAACCTGCACCCAGGTGTTGATCTCAGTCTTACTGTCCCGGGTCAGTATCAGCGATTGCTCGATCACATTGAGCTTCACCGCTATTATATGGGGCTGGATTTCCTGCGCGATATTTCCTATTCTGAGGGTGTTGGGCATTGGTATGATACGGTTTACCTGCCAATTATTCAACCATTGCGGGAGAGGGGATTGCTGCGTTGGTTCCCCAATCGAACTGAAACGGATCTGTATCTGTGGGTTTCTGAGCATCGTGCTGCCCTGGAGAAGGAGTTGGGTTGGCGGGTTCGCCCGGAAGCAGCTGTGGCTGATCTGGCTGCATTGGAGAATCCAAGGGCAGAAAGAGACGCATCGAATACTGGGAGTTGGCGCTTAACCAAAATGGTTGATCGTTATACTGATCGGCTTTTTCGCGATATCCTGGTTCCACTCAGTGGTGAACCTGAAAGTTGGCAGGCATTGGATCAGGCTGTTTTTATTGCTCGAACTGAAAAGGCTGATTTGCATGGTATTCACGTCATATCACCAAATTCAAGCGGTAATAGTGGTGATACCCTTCCCGTCCAGACTGGTTTCATCCAACGCTGTCAAGTCGCAGGAATCAAGGGAAGTCTGGTTGTTGAAAAGGGGAATGTTCCGGATACAATCTGCCATCGTGCTCTCCTGACCGATCTGGTTGTTTTGAATGTTGCCCATCCCCCATCCGGTGGGCTCTCGAGCCTGGGTTCCGGTCTTCGTTCGATTATCTGGCGCTCCGCCAGACCCATCCTTACTGTGCCCGGCAAGACCAGTACCATGGATAGAATATTGATCGCTTTTGACGGCAGCACAAAAGCAAGGGAAGCAGTGTTTGTAGCCACTTATCTGGCAGAAAGAATAAAATCATCCTTAACGGTGCTCACCATTTCAGATGATCCTGCCACAAAGATACAGGATTATGTTCGTGATTACCTTGAGCTACATGAGGTACCGGCTGATTTTGTTATTACCCCCGGTGCCCGCGAAATTTTTTTAAATGTTATCAAAGACCGTGAAATTAACCTTGTTGTTATGGGCGGATATAGCGGAAATGCCTGGCAGGAGGTTATTATTGGCAGTGCTGTGAACTTCCTGTTACGTCACGCAGCCTGCCCGCTTTTGATTTGTCGTTGATACCCCGCTACCCTTCCGCGTCCCACCATCAACGTTTATACTTCCAACGTGCCTACCTACAAACGATGGTTCATATCCCCAGTACTTACAGCACAGGCGCAGAAATCCCTGGCGTCCTTTCCGCCCATCCTTCAGCAGCTGCTGTTCAATCGTGGCTATGCCACAGAGCAGGCTGCGCGTGCATTCATGCGTGCCGAAGCCAATATTGATACATCTCCATTTCAGATGACCGGTATGGAATCTGCAGTTGAACGCATATTATTTGCGCTTGACCATCGCGAACCGGTAGCTGTTTATGGCGATTATGATGTGGATGGTGTCACAGCTACCGCACTTCTTGTGCAGACCCTGTCTTCTTTGGGTTTGAATGTTCGAGGGTATATCCCCAACCGTTTTGATGAAGGGTATGGACTGAACAATGATGCCTTGTCAACCCTCTGGGACGATGGTGTCAAGCTGGTTATTACGGTCGACTGCGGCATCCGTTCTCCTGCAGAAGCCTTATATGCGCGCGGCCTGGGTCTCGACCTTATCATATCAGATCATCACCAACCTGCTGAAGAGATCCCCCAGGCATTTGCCGTTATAAATCCCAAGCAAAATGATGACCAATATCCCGACAAGGAACTGGCAGGTGTAGGGATTGCTTATAAGATTGCGCAGGCCTTGCTCGAACGTTATATTCTTACTGGTCAAATAACCGATTTCAGCCTGGATACAGTGCTGGATCTTGTTGCCCTTGGCACTGTGGCTGACCTCGCACCATTGGTTGGGGAAAACCGGTTTTTGGTTCGAAAGGGTTTGGAACATATTCGAGCAACATCCCGCCAGGGTTTGTTTGCGCTTGCCAATGTTGCAGAACTGGCGATCGCAAAAACCACAGCTGTCAATATCGGTTTTGTCCTTGGACCGCGTTTGAATGCGGCCGGCAGGCTCGAATCTGCACAGGCGGCATTTGAATTGCTTACCACCCCCGATGTGATGATTGCTGGTCAACTCGCACAAAAACTGGAATCACAAAACCGTGAGCGCCAGCGGGTAACACGTGAGATCCAGGCGCGGGCAGAAGCCATGGCCCTGGCTGGTGATCCTCATGCTCATATTCTGTTTGCGGTTGATCGTGATTTCAACGCTGGGGTTGTCGGATTGGCAGCTTCGCGCCTAGTGGAAACTTATTATCGCCCCGCGATCGTTGGTCAAATGAATGAAAACACCACTCGCTGTTCATGCCGGTCGATCCCCGAATTTCACATTACTGAAGCGCTCGATCAATGTAAGGATCTCTTGATAAGGCATGGAGGGCATGCCGCTGCCGCCGGGTTTACTGTGTCTAATGAGAACCTGCCTGAATTGCAGGAAAAATTGCAAAGAATTGCCGCGGGTGTATTATCCGACAAGGAATTACGCCCAGCATTAAATGCGGATATCGATGTATCTCTTTCGGAAATGAAGCCTGAAGTTCTGAAATACCTGGAGTATCTCCAGCCAACCGGTTATGGTAATCCGGATGCTGTTTTTGTCAGCCGTAATTTAATAGTTAAAAGTTCCCGAACCGTTGGCGCTGACGCCAAACACATCAAAATGGCCGTAACGGATGGCCATGTTACGTTTGATGCGATTGGATTCCGCCTGGGTTATTTGCAGCAAAATATGCATCCAAAAGTGGATGTCATGTACACATTTGAAACCAATGAATTCAATGGGCGCACTTCATTGCAATTAAATCTAAAGGATGTGAAGCCATCAGGTGCAGAAGATTGAAAGTCTTTTACCATGTAATTGAGGAAGAAAATAGGGTTTGTAACTTTTTCGTAAAAAAATGAGTCAGAGATATTTTCCGGCTCATTTTTTTCGAGTGGGCATTAATCCATAAACCGGTATTTCAATAAAGCCCAGACTGCTTCAAAAGCATCCCACAAACCAATTTTCTTTCCTTCCGAATATTCACGCGGGTTGAATGAGATCGGCACATCGTATACGCGGACGTGTCGTTTGAGAATCTTGGCGGTAAACTCCGGCTCAAAATCAAAGCGGTTGGCGCGCAGTTTCATATTGGCTACCACTTCCTTGCGGAATACCTTGTAACCGGTCTCCATATCAGTCAGGATATTGTTATACAAGATGTTGGTCATAAAAGTGAGCAGCTTGTTTGCGACCATGTTCCAGAACAACGTGGCGCGGTGTGATCCACCCAAAAAGCGGGAACCATAAACCACATCAGCCAGGTTTTCTTCAATTGGTTTTAGTAAGCCAGGATATTCGCGCGGGTCGTATTCAAGATCGGCATCTTGAATGAGCATTACATCGCCGCTGGCAGCCTGAATGGCAGTTCTCAGAGCCGCACCTTTCCCGGCGTTTTTCTCATGCAAAATAACCCGAATACCATTTTTGCCATCATATTCCGCGAGAATATCTCGCGTACCATCTTTTGAACCATCATCTACAATTACAATTTCATTAACAAGCCCGGTAGCTTGCACACGTTTGATGATTTCACGGATGGTGTTCTTTTCGTTATAGACGGGGATAAGCACTGACAGATTCATGCGGACGATTATACCGCCTGTTTATGCAGGCATATCGTTGAATATTGGTTTTTTGTAAAGACCAAGCTGGTCGCGCCGGGCGTTGTACATGCTATAATCTTTATTACACCATGATTTAATTTGGAGTATAAGGCAGGTATTTATGGCAATCAACACCTCATCTCCTCGAATTGCTGTGCCATCATCGGCACCACAATCTTCCGGACCGGTTTTTGTTCCCCCACCGATCATCAGACTGGATGATACCGGTCTATCCCCTTTATGGATTCAGGATTTGGCGCTGAAGATTCTCTACTTTCAGGGTTATCTTTCCGGTTTTAAAGTGGCTGAAGAGATAGCGCTTCCTTTTGCTGGGGTGACCGACCAGATCCTTGAATCTCTGAAGCGTGAAAAGCTCGTTGAGGTTAAATCATCTTCCGTGGGGTTAGGTGAGGGCTCGTACCAATATGCTATCACTGGAGCGGGCATTGAGCGCGCCCGTGAAGCGCTTGAGCGTAACCAATATGCTGGGCCTGCACCTGTCACGATTGAGACTTACAACGCATCGATCCGAAAACAAAGCACCCACCGGGTGGTGGTGACCCAGCGCCATATGCGCCAGTTGCTATCACAATTGGTCATGTCCAATAGCACCTTTGAGCAGCTCGGTCCAGCATTAAATTCCGGTACATCTATTTTTCTCTATGGACCTCCTGGAAATGGAAAAACAAGCGTGGCGCGGGCTTTCGGCAGCATGGTGCTTCAACAGGATATGTATATCCCCTTTGCCCTATTTGTAGATGGCCAGGTAATCAAGTTGTATGACACGGTTAATCATGTAAGGGCACCTGACGAAGAAACAACTGCATCGGGAACCGGTTCGCTGCGTTCGGGCCAGCGCCGTGACCCGCGTTGGGTACATATACGTCGTCCCTTTATCGTGGTTGGCGGTGAACTAACTCTGGCTGGGCTTGACTTGGTATTTAACGATACCCAAAAATTTTACGAAGCGCCCTTCCAGGTTAAGGCGAATGGCGGCATCTTATTAATTGATGACTTTGGTCGCCAACAGGTGCGCCCGCGTGACTTGCTCAATCGGTGGATTGTTCCGCTTGAAAACCGAGTTGATTTTCTTACCCTGCATACCGGGCGAAAAATCGAAATTCCATTTGATGTCCTGGTTGTTTTTTCCACAAATTTACCTCCTCGCGACTTGGTCGATGAAGCCTTTTTGCGCCGGCTGCGCCACAAGATAGAAATCGGCGATCCTTCATATGAAGAGTTTCGCCAGATCTTCCAGCGGGTGGCCCAGACCAAAAAAGTGGTTTACAATGATCAAGGTTTGGCGTACCTCTTGCAGGAATGGTATATAAAGCGCAATCGTAAACTTCGAGCATCGCACCCACGCGATTTGTGTGATCAAATTATTGATATTGCCCGTTATCGTGGTGTGGAACCGGCAATGACTCGCGAACTGCTTGACCTTGCTGCGCAATCTTATTTTGTCGAACTTTAGGTTAGCCCCTTTACGGAATTCCAAATCCGCACTACTATTTGTAGTGCGGATTTTTATTCTATGATCACACACTTTCCCTTCCCCATTATTTTTGCCCATCGTGGCTCATCTGCTCATGCTCCCGAGAATACCCTGGCAGCGTTCGAATTGGCTGCCAGGCAGGGCGCTCCGGCCATCGAATTTGATGTCAAGCTTACGGCCGACCGCCAGGTTGTCATCATTCACGATCAAACCCTGAACCGTACAACGAATGGTTCAGGCCCGGTTGCAAGCCTATCCCTGGCTGCTGTGCGTGAACTTGATGCAGGTTCCTGGTTTTCTCAGGCTTATCATTCTGAGAAAATCCCACTTCTCTCTGAAGTATTTGAAGCTGTGGGTAAAAAGGTGCTTATAAACGTGGAATTGACCAACTATGCCACGCCATTTGATGGGTTGGTGAATGAGGTTGCTGCGCTGGTGAAGAAGCATGGCATGCAAGAACGTGTCATCTTTTCCTCGTTTTTATTCACCAACCTTTTAGCGGCGAAGCACCTTCTTCCCGGAGTGCCCTGCGGACAATTGATATTTGAAGGAAATTCTGGGTGGTGGCAGAGACTGGCCGCCGGTTTCATGAGCATTGAGGCTGAACATCCATACATAACAGATGTGAGTGCCAAACTTGTAAAGAGTGCCCATATCAGAGGCAGACGCGTCCATGTATGGACTGTCAATGATCCAGCTGATATGCGTCGGTTGAAATCGCTGGCCGTTGATGGAATTTTTGTTGACGATCCGTTGCTTGCACTCGAAAACTTTTATTAAGATCACTTCTCTTCCCAGCCATGAATTACCTGATTGCAGGTTGTTTGACCCTTTCCTCACCTTAATGTTGGAAGCTGGGAAGACTATTGTTCTTTTGAATGGTTTGGGGTATCTTTTCCTATTTGGAATAATTAATGATGTCAGGCCGCAATTTCTCACTCAAAAGTAATAATTACCTTTCACACATGAAGGTTTTATTTTCGCGCCTTCTTGTTGGGTGGATCCTGGGTTCCATTCTTATTTTCCTTATTCATCCGTCTATTGTCTCCGCCCAAACTTCGGACCCTGTACTTGAGGTCATACGAAACCTGTCTCCGGAAGAAAAGGTAGGGCAATTAATCCTCGTGACTTTCACGGGCACTGATGTTGGCCCACAATCTCAGATTTACAACCTTATTGCCAATTATCATGTCGGGGGTGTTGTACTAAGTGCAGCAAATGATAACTTTACATCAGAAAACACCCCCCAGGAAGCCTATAAACTTATTTCTGCCATCCAGCAGATCGAATCGACCAGCGCTGCGAGTTCAGTAGTAAAAAATGGTCCGAAGGAATACATTCCATTGTTTGTGGGTGTTTCACAGGAAGGTGGTCGGGGAAAGAATGACCAGCTTTTAAGCGGCCTCACCAACATTCCCGCTCAAATGGCAATCGGTGCAACCTGGGATCGTGGACTTGCTGAACAATCTGGTAGGATAATGGGAAGCGAACTATCTGCGATTGGTTTTAATCTATATCTCGGACTGTCGCTTGATGTGCTTACCCTGCCGAATCCTGCTGTCAGCGCAGATTTAAGCACCCGCGTCTTTGGTGGTGATCCTTACTGGGTGGGCGAAATGGCACGCGCATTTACCTCAGGGTTGCACAACGGATCTGATGGACGCATGGCAGTCATTGCCAAACATTTCCCGGGGTTGGGCGGCTCTGACCGATCCTCAGAACTGGAGATTTCCACCGTACGACGCTCGCTTGATGACCTCAAATCCATTGAACTTCAACCGTTTTTTGGGGTGACAGGGAATGCAATTGACCCCAAGATGGCTGCAGATGGTTTGCTAGTTTCTCACATTCGTTACCAGGGTTTTCAGGGCAATATCCGTGCCACCACCCGACCAATATCCTTCGACCAGCCTGCTCTCAATCAAATATTGTCTCTACCCGTTATCGCAAGCTGGCGGCAAAATGGTGGGATTATCATCAGCGACGATCTCGGAACACAGGCTGTCCGTCGCTTTTATGACCCGGATTTTAAGAATTTCTCTGCCAGGTTGGTGGCCCGGGATGCCTTCCTGGCGGGCAATGACTTGCTCTATATGGGGAATATTGTTTCTTTTGATGCGCCGGATAGTTATGTTAGTGTTGCCCGCACCCTGGACTTTTTCGCTCAGAAATATCGGGACGACACAGCTTTCGCAAGAAGTGTTGATGAGTCTCTCCTGCGTATACTTAATTTAAAATATCGTTTATATGGATCTTTCAGTTTGGCTGCTGTGCAACCTTCCGAGACCGGTCTGGAGGTGTTAGGTCAATCGAGCGAAAATGTTTTTACCATTGCCCGCCAATCTGCAACACTCATCAGTCCGCCTCCGGCTGATTTTGCTTCTGTGCTGCCTGCCCCCCCGAATGTTTTAGATTACCTGGTCTTTCTGACTGATGCTCGCACTATCCGCCAATGTTCGACCTGTCCTGATAAATTAATGTTATCCAACGATGCCATGCATAGCGCAGTTCAGCGCCTATATGGCCCATCTTCCAGCGGCCTGGTTACCCCTAGCCATTTGTCGTCTTTTTCTTTCGATGATTTAAATCTTCTGTTGGATGATAGGCTGACAACCCCCGATATGATCAACGCACTTGGCCGGGCTACCTGGATTGTGATCTCTACCCTTGATTTACCTGAAGGCTCACCCCAATTGACCACGTTGCGCCGGTTTCTTTCAGAGAAACAAAGCCTGCTAAGCAATAAAAAGGTGATCCTTTTCTCTTTCAGTGCACCATATTATCTGGATGCGACTGATATTTCCAAGTTGACCGCATATTACGGAATGTATTCTGTTTCTGATCCCTTTGTGGATGTTGCCGCTCGATTACTCTTCCAGGAAATCTCTCCAGCAGGATCCCTGCCGGTTTCTGTGTTGGGGATTGGGTACGATTTAAGTTTTGCCACTGCCCCGGACCCCGCCCAAGTGATTTCACTTAGTTATGATATGCCGAAGATAAATACACCTGAACCAACAGGTGAAATTACCGCTACTCCTCCATTTGCGACACTCACCCTATCCCCAACGGTCGAACCCCTTTTTCGTGTGGGGGATACTATGTCCTTACGAACCGGTACGATCGTCGACCGGAATCAAAGACCTGTCCCGGATGGAACCCCGGTTCGCTTTACTTTATCACAAGGAGAAAGTGGCCTAATCCAACAAGTTGAATCGCAAACTACGCTTGGGGTTGCAGTAGCATCTTTTAGACTCGATCAACCTGGTTTGATTGAGATCCATGCTTCAAGCGAATCGGCAAAAGTTTCAAATACAATTCAATTGAATGTGACAAAAGAAGGGGCCACGGTGATTATTATCACTCCAACCAGCGTTGCAACGGTGGAGCCTACACCGACTCAACCTGCTCCCACGCCAACCCCAATTGTTTCACCATTGGTAACCAGGAAAGGTTATCCCACCATCTGGGGTTGGTTATTGGTTTTGTTTGTTATGGTTTCCGGAGTAGCACTTACCTATTGGCTCGCTGGTCAAATGGTTGATCCTCGCTGGACTGTGCGCTGGTCATTGCTGGTGTTAGCCGGCGGGTTGATCGCTTACAATTATCTTGTTCTGGGGTTTCCGTTGGGGGATTTGTGGCTGGGTGGCCGCGGACTGCCAGCATTTTTGCAAGCAGTCCTGATTGGTCAGAGCGTGGGTTTTGCTATTGGTTGGTTCTGGCGCCTAGCGTCCGAGAGTGGCAATCAGGCTCAATAACAATAAAATGGCTGACAACCCAAAAATGATGCTTTCCGGGGGCGCGAGTAAAGCATCCAGCGCGGGAGCGCGTCTGGAGCGAGACAGTGGTCTTTGAGGAAGTTCTTTCGTCCCAAATAAATATTGTCGAAAAGTTTCAATTGAATCTGGCCTAAGGTCCGGGTGCAGTTCCATCGCCCATAAGATAGCTTTTTCGGTTCGTGGGCTGATACCTGGGTTTATTCGACGAGGCATGGTCTGACCCGCAGGATGTAAAAAGCGCTGGCGGGCATCAACCGGGGGTTGGTTGGTAAGCAGGTGATAAAGCGTGGCTCCAAATGCATAAATATCAGATCGCACATCGGTGTGGCTTTCAGACCCACCGTACTGCTCCAAAGGTGTATAAAGAACCGTGCCCTGGCCTTGTATGATGGTAATTGTTTCCTCGTCCGGCGCAAGAACTTTGACAAGTCCAAAATCGACTAACTTCAACAACCCATCAGGCGTTATTTTTAAGTTGGATGGCTTGATATCCCGATGTACAATGGGCGGTGATTGGCGATGTAGGTAAGTTAAAGCATCTGCCAGCTGGGCGGCCCAATCCAGGACATCCCGTTCATCAAGGAAAGAGTCTTGGGCTCTTGCTTCCAGCATTAAGGTTCTCAGATCTTTGCCGGGAACAAAATCCATTACCAGATAGTCTTTTTCACCAATGGAGAAGAAGTCCGAAACCTTGGGTAGATTCGGGTGATCCAGGCGCGCAAGTACAGTGGCCTCGCGCAAAAATTGATCGCGTGCTTCGCCCAGTATTTTTTCTGGAAGGTTTCGATCGTGTTCGACTTCCTTGAGCGCGCACTTGCGCCCTTCAAGTCGCATATCGTCAGCCAGGTAGATATTTCCCATCCCACCTTGACCGATGCGCTCGTGGACCCGGTAGCGTTCGCGCAGGAGATCTCCCGTTTTGAGCGGGACTGGCATTCTAAATGCCTCCTTGCTTTTTATACACTCAAGTGCCGCCGAATATGAATCATAATCAGCAAGCTTTGAGATTCGATGCGGGATTTTTCGATTGGCCTGTGCTGGATAAATTTCGGCGTTTATTGCACAAGACGGGTATTTTCTGCTATATTATAACGTAGAGGAGTGTATGTATATCAGCAATGCAACAAATACCAGCAGGCAGTGTGTTGATTTGCTGATATAAAAAACTGTAATGACTGATAAAGATAGTCCCATCCTTATAGCCATTAATGGTCCTCTCAAAGGAGAGCGCTGGCCGCTTGACCGTCCGCTGGTGATTGGCCGCGAGCCGGGTTGCGATGTGCGCATTCCAGACAGGCAGGTATCGCGTTATCATGCGCGACTGACACCCGGTTCCAATGGCGTTGTGTTGGAAGATTTGGGCAGCAAGAATGGAACGCACTATAATGGCAATTCTTTGTCCGGCCAGGTTGTATTGCAAGATGGGGATATTGTGCAGATCGCGGTAGCGCAGGAATTTCAGTTTGTCAGTTCAGATGCCACCATGCCTTTGGATGCCGAACCTTCTCGTGGCAACCGGTTGGTCCTGGATATGCGTGCCCGTCAGGTGTGGATTAAACAGAAGCAAATGAATCCGCCGCTCTCAGCCCAGCAGTTTCAACTCTTGTGGGTGTTGTATCAAAACCAAGGCAATGTTGTCACCAGGCAGGAACTTGTTTCTGCAGTATGGGGTGACGAGCAATCTGCTGGGGTGACTGACCAGGCATTGGATGCACTTATTCGCCGGTTACGGGACCGGTTGGCGGCGATGGATCACGGCAGTGAATACATAATCACTGTTCGTGGGCATGGCATGAAGCTTGAAAACCCAATCTCCGATTGATATGGGAAAAAAATAAAGGACCGGCTGATTTATAAAGCCGGTCCGCTTTTTATCTGGGAAATAAAAGATTACTTTCCAAGGTTTTTTTGCATGGAACGTTTTATGATTGCGCGGTAAACTCTCTCCAGTCGTTTCATGATCTCTCCCGAGTTGGGATCTTGCGAGCCTTGTTGTTCAACTTGCTGCATAAGCGATGCCAGCATACCGGTGAGTTCTTCGCTCAAATCGTTTTCGTGTGCTTTTAGGGCTCTTTCCAGTGTGGCTTCGTCTCCGGCTGCATCCACCAATTCGTTAACGAGTTCGAGTTCCGGCGGAGTACTGGCTTGTTGGAGTACAGCAACAATCTGCTGAAGTTTTTGCATGCGGGTGGTATTGTTAGCCTGTTGCGCTTCGCGTAGCTTAGTTTCTAATACTTGAACAACGACATCACTCTGAAAACTGGCCATATTTTGAGCTGTTGCCTGCATCACATCCGGCGCTGCCAGCAATGATTCGATCATCGCATCGGCTTGCTTCATCTGTTCTTCCAATGCCTTGTCGAGTTGGTTGGTGTACTCCAACACTTTTTCCCGCAGTTCTTCCAATTTTTTGCGTTCCGGGCCGGCTGTTTTTTCGATCCGGTCTGTCATGACCTGGAAGAAGGAATAATCCAAGCCGTTACGGGTCATACTGACGAGCGCTTGCAGACGGGCATCGTTTGGCGCGTCAATGAATATTTCCAGCAACTTTTCGCGTGTCAGACCTTTCCCTGCATCCTGTAGCGACTTTACCGCCGCCTCCAGTTCGCCCATCTGGGCCTGTAATTTTTGGCCATATTCCGAGTTTGCCATCAGTTCTTCCTGGAGAGCGGCCATGCTTTGGGCTGTCTGCTGTTGCCCGGATGCCTCGGCTGACTGGGCAAGCCGGCCAAACAGAGCAAAGAAAGTCTCGTCAAGTAAGGTTGACTCTTGCTTTATAAGCTCTGTACGGATTTCCGGGTTGGCGGCTTGAAGTAATCGTTGGATAAGGCTTAACCGCTTTTGCTGTTCATCGAGCATTTCCTTTGTAACGCCGTCTTTTTCCAGGACCTTTTCGATCAAACTCTGGAATGTCAGGAAGCTTTGCGGTCGTAGCAGATATCCTTTTCTCTTCTCAGCAGGTAAGCGGTTCATCACTTGACTGATCAATGGACCAACTAACTTTTCTTGTTCATTGACTGGCAAGCCTAATTCGGATGGGAAGTGGGTTAAGAGGAGTTCTTTTTCGTTATCATGGTAAACAATTGGGGTCGATAACGGGCCTTCAAATCCGCAAAAAGGGCAGCGAGCATAATTGGATACCCGTCCAATTAGGCGTTGTTTTGCGCCCGCATCGGCGGTAACATCGAAAAGTTGCTCAATCTGAGCGGGGATCATTTGGCGGCATCGTGGGCAGGCAATCTGAGTCTGGGGCATGAGATTTCCGATTTCTGAATTTGGATTGGTGAATTAACAGGGCTCTATTTTACCCTGAAAGTTTCTTTTGGCAGTGAGAAGCAAATACGAGCACCAGCGCCATGCTGGGGATCGATCCATATGCGCCCTCCGTGTGCTTCGACAATTGCGCGCGCCAGGTATAGGCCCAACCCAGCCCCTTTAGTTTTTCGCACTGCGGTATCTGATCGGTAAAAACGATCAAAAATGTGCGGCATATCATGTTGATCAATACCCGGTCCTTCATCGCTGACTGTTATGATAACCTGCTCTGACCGTACTTCACCGCTGATACGGATCTCACCCTTTGAAGAGTATTTGATGGCATTAGAGATCAGGTTTGTCAATACCTGTTCAATGCGTACATCATCACCCATGATAATTGGAAAGTTTTCGGGAAAATCAATGGTTAACTTGTGCTTTTTTGTCTGGGTTTGAAAACGAGCTACCATTCGTTGGGCCATGTTTGGAAGCGAAATATCGGTGCGGTTCAGGATCATTCCGCCTGCCTGCAGCCGGGAAGCATCCAATAGATCTTCGATCATGTGCGCCAAGCGGTCGGCTTCATCTTCGATAACGGCCAAGCTATCCTGGATGATGTGCTTATCCCAGCGGGCATCATCTCTTCGTAAGGTGGATGCATAGCCTTTGATCAGCGCAACTGGGGTTTTAAGTTCATGGCTGACTATAGAAATGAAGGTTGCTTTCATCTCATCTGCGTTGCGAAAATGGGTGATGTCCCTTACAGTCACGATGATATTTCGAACTTGTCGATCAGGGGTTAAAAGCGGGGCATAGGTGATACCCACCGGGATGTTAGGCGGGTCAACGCGTTTCAGGTCACCTTCGACATATAAATGTGCATTGGTCGTGAGAGGCCAGCCATCTGCTTCGGCCTCTTCCAGGGTCATGCCATCGGGTTTACGCGACCAATGGATCACCTCATCGTGACGTTTGCCGCGAACTTCTTCATCGGTTTGTCCACAGATACGTTCGAATGCATCGTTTACGCGTTCGATACTGTGGTCGGCATTTAAAACGATAATGCCATCGGCTGCGCTGTCGATCAACGCATCCAGTCTTTGTTTTTCAATGATAACCTGTCCGTATAATCGGGCATTAAATACTGCTATGGCGGCCTGGTCAGCAAAGGATTGCAACAACTGCTGGTCGTTGTTCGAAAACAGGTCAGTATATGAACGAAAAATAAAGATGACCCCGATTACCTGCCCATGGGTATTCAGCGGGATGGCTGTGCCGTTCAGAAGACCCTGGCTGGCAGTGTAAGTCAAATCCTTTAACATGCGATTTAATTCTTCGACATCCAGGTCGGCCACTTGCTCATCAGCCAGTAATGGTTCAAGGTATCTCAAAAAGGCGGCGGGAATGCCATGAGCTGCAGCTACATGCCATGACTTGGCTTCCTTAAGGGCGATCAAACCCGCCTGCCCTGCCAGCATTTCGATGGAGATGCGTAAAATTCGCTTCAACACCTTTTGCAGGTCAAGTTCCTGGGTGATCGCTCTGGTGATTTCTAGCAAGTAGTCGCGTTGTCGGACGCGGAAGTCTGGAAGCATGGGATTTTGGATTCTGGTTTGCCAGTTGAATTTTCGAGCAGGATTTAATTGGAGACTTGTATTTTATCATTGGCTAGATAATAGAGCATTAGAACGATGTTGGAGGATGGTTAATGGAAGAACAGTGGTTTCATTTGCCGGTCATAATCCTTGCTGTCATATAATGGGGTTGGATCAAACGCACACAAGATACCTCTTTTTCTAGTGATAACAATAAAAAGAAGGAATCTGCGCTCACAGCCGTACAAAATATTCCGAGGTTTGGATGGAAAATTTTATGCCAGATTCACAAGTTGATCAGGAATGGGATGTTATTGTTATTGGGGGTGGTCCAGCAGGATATTTTGCTGCAATACGCTGCGCCGAATCCGCCAATGAA
>Ga0172368_10003480_pt1 | contig 19055 bp, 14 predicted proteins | sample Lak11m_FD_114540 | JGI IMG/M metagenome (GOLD analysis project Ga0172368, IMG submission 114540) | Freshwater microbial communities from Kabuno Bay, South-Kivu, Congo - kab_022012_11m | ecosystem: Environmental > Aquatic > Freshwater > Lake | place: Democratic Republic of the Congo: South-Kivu...
GGTATGACAGTCTTTCGGTATAGTTCTTCTAATTCTCTTTTTTGTTCTTCTGACACGGGTGGCACGAATAGCTTTTTCATACCACCATTCTATCCTAAAGAACTTATGTGTTTGTACTTAGAATAATATCCACAACAGAATTATGAATCAGGTCTATGGTGGGAAGATCCCGTTCCAACCTGTGATTGACGCGCCAACAAAATACCACCCTTATCATTTTAGCCGGACGTGTAAAGAATGTCAAACATATTGACCACGCGGCCTTGAACAGGTATGATGAAGTCCGCCTCAGGTCGGTTGGACGGTCGCGGCTTCGCCTGGCGGAGTCGAGGAAAGTCCGCACTCCATAGAGCACGGTGCCGGGGAAACCCCGGGGCGGAGCAATCTGCCGGATAGGGCCACAGAAAACAAACAGCCCCTTTGGGGTCATGGTGAAAAGGTGGTGTAAGAGACCACCGGCGTTCGCAGCAATGCGGGCGGCCTGGTAACCCCCGCCGGGAGCAAGGTCAAGCAGGGATGAGAGACTGCTCGTCTCAACGAGTCCCGGGTAGACCGCCTAGAGAGATGGCCGTCCATCCCCTTGTGGGAGGACAGAATGCGGCTTATAGACCGGCCTGAGGCACTAAAAAGGTCTCCCACAAATTTTCTTCCCCTTTAAAGCGCATCTTTTAAGATCTTCCAACATTCACTGTATTCGCCTCCTGGGTGGGTTATCTTCGGTCAGGTTTGCCTTCAAGATCACCTTTGGGATTCGCCACCAACCATTTTAATCCGCCGTACCCAGGCTCCGGTTAAGAAATTGGACAATTCCCGCTATACTGCTCGAATTCAGGGTCGCCAGGTGGTATCATGTTGAGATCGGATCAAAACCGCTTGTTGGAAGGCGATGAAAATGGCAACCACAATATTTAATACACCTCTTTTGAGCTGGCTGCTGCGCCGGATTTCCACCTTCGCCCTGGCGTTGACGGGATGGAAATTTGTTGGAAGCCTGCCGGATATTCCCAAGTATGTCCTCATTGCCGCGCCCCACACTTCCAATTGGGATTTTGTGATGATGTTGTTAACAGCCTTCGATCGGAATGTTAATGTCAGTTGGATGGGAAAAGACACACTTTTCCGTAAGCCGTTCGGCGGATTATTTAGATGGTGCGGTGGGATCCCGATTGATCGCAGTAAATCCAATGGAGTGGTGGGAGAAATGGCGCGCTCATTTGCCAAATCCGAGCGTTTGATCCTGATCATTGCTCCGGAAGGCACGCGTGGAAAAGTTGGCCAATGGAAAACCGGTTTCTACCATATCGCCAAAACCGCCGGTGTGCCAATTGTTCCGGGTTTCCTCGATTTTGGCCGCAAGTTGATCGGCTTTGGTCCGATATTCACCCCGGGGGAACAGATCGAGACCGATATAACCACCCTCCAGGCTTATTATGCGGGTAAAGTCGGTATAAACATTCACAAGACCAGTCCCTTGAATGGGGAAAGGAGGGATTAAGTGACGGATCAACCAGCCAGGTTTATGTTGTATGGTGCGACCGGATTTGTTGGCCAGGCTATTGCAATGCAAGCTGCCAAGCGTGGTTTGCCCGTCCTGCTGGCTGGCAGGGATCCGGCAAAACTCTCAGCCCTGGCATCATCCACCGGGTTGGAACCCCGTGTGTTCGGGTTGGATGACGGTGCATCATTGGATGCGGCCCTCAGTGGTGTACGTGGAGTGTTGCATTGCGCGGGACCTTTTATAAATACATCGCGCCGGATGGCAGAGGCATGTCTGCGCATGGGTGTGCATTATTTGGATATTTCTGGAGAAATTCCAGTCTATTCCACCCTGGCTGATATGGATGGTCAGGCGAAAGAGCGTGGTGTTATGCTCCTGCCCGGTGTTGGTTTTGATGTGGTGCCGACCGACTGCCTGGCGGTTTATCTCAGCCAGCGCCTCCCCTCGGCTACCAAATTGACGCTGGCCTTTTCAAGCCATGGTCCGGCTAGGTTACCACCAGGCACCGCTAAAACCCTGGTTGAGATGCTCCCTTTTGGTATCCATGTTCGTCGGAATGGGCGACTCGAAAAAATAACCGGAGAGAATAAAACCCGAATGGTGGATTTTGGGAGGGGAATGCGCAAGGTAACCCGCCTGGGTTGGGGTGATGTGTTTATGGCTTACTACAGCACAGGGATTGGGAACATCGAGGACTATTCAGCCATCGCCGAACCCATGGCGGGCTTCCTTGGGGTGTCACACCTATTTTTGCCAATATTGAAATATCCCGGACTGCGAAAATTACTGGTCAGGATGATACCGGCAGGTTCAACCCCGGATGAGAGGATGAAGACAACCACGAGCGTATGGGGGGAAGTAGAGGATCTTCAAGTCAATAAAATTGCAGCCCGGCTGCAAGGACCCGAAGCTGGTGTGGTCTGGACTGCCATGACCGCACTTGCGTCAATTGAACAGGTGCTGGAAGGTGAATACAATATTGGTTTCCAGACGCCTGCGAAGGTATTTGGTCCGGATTTTGTTCTGAAGGGTCAGGGTGTTGTTCGGGAGGACCTGTAAAAAAATGTACCGTTGTGGTTGTTGTAAAGGAAAACCAAATTTGGTGTTATTTATAGGGACATGGAGTTGGGTCTCACCAGGTTGATATTGTTGTAAATGAGAATTCTGTTTTGAGGGTTGGTGTATATAATATTAAATTCAACATTTCCGTAGATTGGTTTTGATTACCCAAACATCTGATTATTTATTAAGGTTAGACTGAAATTTATTTATTGTTTCACTTTATTGGAGATCCAATTATCCGGTAACGTAATGGATCCTTGCTTATCGGGAGTACCAATGGATTGAAATTCCTGTCTTTTAGGTTGGCCAGGCAGGGATGAATTTGGTGAAAAAACGACAGGTAATTCCTGAAATTCTGGAACATCCGAATTGGCGAAAGTCAGGAACCAATTCTCATTTTCTTTCTCTGCTTTAGATTCATTTCCATTGATGATTCGCCTGGCAAGCGCGGTCTTCATCTGGTTGTATAATGCAATGACCGACCTCGCGTTGCCAAATTCTTCCCATTGGAAGAATTTTTGATTTTCGAGATAATTACAGGTTTTTTCAAGGACATCCTCCGGGAGGATATAACCTTCATTTTTCCCGAGCTGCGATAAAATATCATTCAATTCATTACTATTGAAGTTTTGAAAATTTATTGGCTGAGCAAACCTGGAGCTCAGTCCTGGATTGCTTTTTAAAAAAGCCGCCATCGGTATTGTATATCCAGCGACAATAACTACCAGACGATCTCTATTATCCTCCATCATTTTCACCAGGGTGTCTATTGCCTCCCGTCCAAAATCGCTCTCTGAACCACTGTTAAGAGAGTATGCTTCATCTATAAATAAAACTCCATCCAATGCGGACTTTATTTTCTCGCGAGTCAAAATAGCAGTCTGACCTACATATCCTGCGATCAGGTCAGCCCTGCTCACTTCCACACAATGACCTTTCTTCAATAAACCGATGGACTGGTACATTTTTCCTACCAGGCGGGCAACAGTTGTCTTCCCGGTCCCTGGGTTCCCAGTAAATACCAGGTGTTGGAGCAGCGGACTGCTTTTCAAGGATGGATATTTGGATGATCGTAATTTTTCATATCTTAAACGGGTGATCAATTTTTCAAAATACTCTTTAACTTCCCCCAATCCAATTAATGAATCCAGTTCCTGGAAAATTGTTTCAATATGTGGCAATTCTGATTCCAAGTGGATTGAATAAGATGGCGGAATATCCTCTACCAATAAAGGTTCACAGATCATGTCTGATCTGATCGATTTCTGCGAATATAACCTGGCTGCACGCCTGCGGTCCATGGCTTCTGCTAAATTCCTTATCTCGCCTGCATTTCCAAAATTTTCATCGCGCCCTTGATATAACCCTTCTATCACCTGAATAAGGGCGTTATCGGAGGATTGATTTGTGGTTATGTCAAATTTTTGAAGCATTCTCGAAAGGATCTCCCCTAATTCTGCAGGGGTATAGTCGGGAAAATTGATGATATTTTCGGCTGGGAAGCGTCTTGACAAACCCGGGTTTGATTCGAGAAATTTTTTCATCCTGGTCGGATAACCTGCCAGGATAACAACCAGTCGAGTCCGGTCTGAATCCAACCTTGGTAATATTGTTTCAATTGCCTCCTGGCCGTATCCGCCTCGATCAGGTTCATTCAATGTATAGGCTTCATCAATGAATAGAACCCCATCCATAGCAGAATCGATTATCCGGCGGGTTTTTATTGCTGTCGAACCAACCACATCTCCAATGAGTTCGCTTCCTGTTGCTTCAACCAGGTGACCACGATTTAATACCCCAATATTTCTCAACAATTCTCCAAATAACCGTGCAACGGTTGTTTTTCCCGTGCCAGGATTCCCGCAGAAGATCATGTGCATGGTCGGTTTCTCTGTGCTCATACCATTCTTCAAAGCAAGCCATGCACTGGTTTCAAGCAACCTTTTCTTAATGTTATCCAACCCAACAAGTTCGTTGAGTTGATCTTCTGGAGATTTTTCCCCGCCGATTGTGCCGCTAAACCACTTTCTTTGGCGGGTTGTTTCCATATTGAGAAGTGAAATTTCCTTGACCTTATTGATCCACTGTCGCAGGCTGATTGATTCTATTTCCATGAAGCCAATGATCTGATCGAAGTCCTTAATATCAACTTTGAAGTTGGCTTCTCTTCTCATTTTTGTAATCAATCGCTTAATTTCATCATTTGATGGTGCGCCAATTTTGACCACAGCATGCCGGTTGGTGATGTTTTCGTTTTGTTGGATGGCTGATCTAATTTCAGGGATTGGGAGTTGATTGCTTACATCCGTTAATTGATCAATGGTGTCAGCTGAGAACAGGAAAAAGCATGCATTCTGATTTGTGGACGGTAGACGTGCCCAGCTTCCAATTAATCCGGATAAAATTCGTGGATCGTCAAATTGACATAACAAGGCTTCAGCTTGGACGATCACAACTGCGGTGCGGTAATCGCAGGAATTCATCACTGTGTTTAAGAAACGTATTGTCCCCATGTCTCCCATCGAGCTGTATGAGTTATCCAAATTCCTGTTATTTTGAGGCGAAAAAAGCATTAGGGTATTGAAAGGTCCATTATCCAACCTTTGCATCTGGCCTTCGTTCGGGATTTCAACTTGTTTGTTACTCGGAGAAGTTAATTGCCTCGATTTTTCATCGTGAAAATAAATTGAATTGTGTGGTGATGAAAACACGATTCGATCAAATCCATTTGCCTTTAGCTCAGCAACCAGTGTTTTTTCAATTTCCAGTTCTTGTAACTGCTCATCGATAAAGGCATCCTCCAGACCTGGTCCGTAAAGGATAAATAACCTTTTTCCCCAATGGATCGATAGACTTTTCCTAATTCTTGCGATCATTTTTTAGCTCTGTGTATTTGATTCGAGGATTGTGGAGGGATGACGGAATTGAGTTCCTTTGCGACCTGCGGATGTTGCTAATCCTGTTGTCTAAAATATTAGCCTTTTCGCTTTTCAAATCGCTGACCTGTAAACCGAAGATTTGAAGTGATTTCGTGATCTCATTCGCTCTAAGCCTTAATTCCCGTTCTGTTTTGAAAGCACTATCATGCGATTCAACCACGAGATCGCTGCTGTTCTGTCGTTCATCGATTGGATTAACCCAAATTGTAATTTCACTACCTTCAATATTCTTGACTCTTAAAAAAAATTCATTACGCCTGTCGTCAGCAACATATCCAAATTCCTCTTCGGCATAACCTTGCGTAGTCAGCGCTTGCAAAGCTATATCTGCAATATTGATCCTCAATTGAGAATTAATTGCTGCAAATCGGGATTGATAAATTATCTCATCAAATTCCTCCCGAAAACGTGGAAGATCATTTTGAAGGATGGATTCCATCTGTCTGCTCGTAATACTTCCAATTTCAGTTTGCATGTTAAGAATTGTATTTTTTATATTTTGTAAAAGGGTATTAAATCTTCCATTTGACCAATAATTTAATTGCAGTGATACCGGTAATTCCCTTCCATCCATATCCAGAGCCGGGCAGCTTGAATTATTTTTTACCAGCTCATATAAATTTCTGGCAACGCGCGTCGTTACCTGGAAGAGGGTTTGCCATTCAAGTGTTTGTTGTTCAAGTTTGAGACGATGTTCTAATAGGTCTTGGTATAGTTTTTGCGCCTGGCCAAGTGCTGTTTCGGCCATGCCTTGGGCCAGGTTATCCTGGATTAGATCGAATTGTCTGTAAACCCTATCCATCTCTCCGGGTAAAAAACGGTAGTGGTCATATTGTTTGCTGATAAAATCCGCTAATTCACCAGCGGATTGCAGCCAGGAAAGTACGACTTCATTCTTATTATCTTGTTGTGCATAGAGATTGGAAATCTGTTCATTGACAGCCATCATATGGCGATCTCTGATGACATTGTCTTGGATTACCTGTAGTTGAAAATTTTCAACAAGTGTTTCCAATCGTGTATTGTTTTGCCAGATATCATCTACTTGATCGGCCAGGATTTCGTAAAAACCAGCTTTTTCTGCGATCATTGCTCGTTCGGTTTCCACCTCGTAACTGTTAATTTCCTTCCCAAGATTCTTAATTATGATCTCATAATCTACCTGCCTGTTTTGAAGATCACGAAGTTGTTTCTCGAGGGCAATTACCTGGCTCTTATCATGGTTATCTTCGACAGGTTTACTGACCTTAAATCTTTTCTCGATATCCAGGTTGTGAAGTTTCCGGTATTCCTCTTCACTGATCGTGACCATCGCTCTTTTAAATCCACTCATATTGGCCTACCTTTGTTTTGAGTGACCTGCACAGGGAATAAGCCCTGGATAAACCCTTCCATCGAAATTGGAGGAATACCAACCATCATTGCCTGGCTTTGGTCAATGCGCACATCCACTTTTCTGGGGAAATTCTCAAGGTCAAATTCATCCAGTCTGGTGGAAAGGTGAATAATTCTCTGGTTGCTGCTTCCGCGTAATCCTTTATTGTCATTCAAATCTCGGATGTATGCTCCATCAATTAATACATCCACTTCCGAGAGTAAATCTGTAACACATGGATTTGGTGGGTTTCGAACAAGCCTCTCATATCTATATCCCGTGAAACAAATAATATTTAGATCCATTTTTTGACGTGCCAGTTTTGCGAGTTGAGACAGGCCTTTTGCCTGATCCATTGGTTCGCCACCAGAAAAAGTGAGACCTGTGATTTCATTGGGTACAATTAATTCTTCTATAAGCTCTTCCGGTGAAACTAATCTTGCGGTTTCAAAAGGCAACCACTCAGGTGCTATACAACCTGGGCAACGGTGGGGACAACCTTGCACCCAAACAACCGCCCTTATCCCAGGGCCGAGATTTTTGGTGGACTTACAGGTGTTTGCTATGTTGAGGAGTTCACTTTTTTCGCAAGTATTCATGATATTTTTCGCTACAATTTGACCCTTTTTAGGTCGATGGAAAGTCGTTGGAAGAATAAAAGTCTGCCAACTACTAATGTATTTACATACGGGTACTTCGATTTGGGATTTAACCATCTCGATCTTTGCCGCGCAGAACGGTAATTATTGATGGTTTACCCGCAAGTGGTGTTTTGGCGGGCTCCGCCCGCCAAAACACCACGAAAAAACTCTTTTCCACTCTTTCAGGACATCTACCAAATACGAGAACATGCTTCAAGAGTAAATACACTTCAATAATAGAACATTTGTTCGATAGTGTCAAGAGGGAGTAGCTTTGGTTCGATTGAATGGGACAATGAAATTAATTTGCGATTGATATTGCAGTCAATTTTGCTTGGAATTCTGATTTTCATTTCCAAAATTCCAGGAATTCATTGTTTTCAGGTTTACGCACACACTCGACCAGAATAATCGATAGGGTAATCGTCTCTGGAAATCGATTTAGAACGCTTTGGAGAATTGTTTTATCAGAATGCTGGAATTAGAAGGTTCGCATCATCCCCACTAACTTCCCAAGAACCCGGATATCATCTTGATATTCAACACGCACATTGTGGTTATGGCTTGCTGGTTGCAGCTTGATCACACCCGGTCTGCCCTCATAAATCTTTTTTAGAGTCATACCTTCTTCATTCTTTAACCAAACTGCCACAATATCTCCATCTCTCCACTGGTCGCCTTCCAGCAGGAAGACAGTGTCGCCATCCAGGATGGCAGCCTCCTCCATGGAATTACCCTGGACAGTCAACGCAAATATCTTTGCATGGTTTCTTTCCCTGATCATTGCCGGTGTGACTTCGACCATGCTGGTTGTGTCTTCGTCAAATACGATGGCAGGATTAAGATTGTTTGCCGCAATAATTCCTTTCAAGGGGATCGAATAAATTTGATCCTCAAAGCCAGGTATTGATATTCCTCGTGCTTTTCCTGCAACCCGCTCAATTTCACCCTCTTCTTCCAACCTGCTTAGAATTTTATTGATATTGCTGATGCTTTTTAACCCGACCACATTAAGGATTTCCCGTTCTGAGGGCCAGGTATTTTTTTCCCGTTTAAAATTTCTGATGATTTCCAGCACTTGTCTACAGCGTTCTTCCAGGGACACGTTTTTTCTAGACGTCATCTCGATCTCCAATTGACAAGACACTCCAATGATCACTGGAACAATTATAACAGAACAAGTGTTCTAAGACAATGTGAGTTTACTAACATTCGCCTGGTGATTGCCTAAATAATCCCGAAAATTCTGCTCGAAATAATATTCATCGTTGGTTTTCAATGAAAGTGGAGGTTTCCTGATGCTTTGGTGGAAACTCCACGAAAGACTCACGATTTACATTTCATCGATTGGGATTATTGATGCGGTCAAAAACTTGCAACCGGGTTAGAATCATGTTTGCCATCGTTCCACCAGTTTTCTGTGTGCTTGATCGTTGGTCATTTATTATCTGAGGAGTTGAATGACGATGTTTGATTCCCCCCACCGCCGGTATAACCCATTGACCAATGAGTGGGTGCTGGTATCGCCTCACCGTGCCCGCCGTCCCTGGCAGGGACAGGTGGAAAAAACACCCCTCGATAACTTGCCGCCTTACAACCCCACCTGTTACCTGTGCCCGGGGAATGAACGCGCAGGCGGCCTACGTAACCCGGTTTACACCGGTACATTTGCATTCACTAACGATTTCGCCTCCCTTCTGCCCGGGGAGTCGATTGTGGGCGAGGATCCTTCTCACTTAACTGCGCCCGTGGTTGGATCAGGTCCAGCCGGTCTTCTGACTGCCGTACCTGAACGCGGACAGTGCAAAGTGGTATGTTTCTCACCCCGCCACGATCTCACGCTGCCGGAGCTTGACCTGCAGGCCATTGAAAACGTGATCGCAACCTGGACGCGCGAATCAGCCGGGCTGGCTGCGCTCGATTTTATCCATTATGTCCAGGTTTTCGAGAATAAAGGTGCGGCCATGGGCTGCTCAAACCCACATCCCCACAGCCAATTATGGGCACAATCGCAGCTTCCGAACGAGATCATCAAGGAAAGTTCAGCCCAGCTTGAATACATCAAATATAATCGTCGCCCTCTCTTGTTGGACTACCTGGCCGAGGAACACAGGCATCAGGGGCGTATCCTGGCCTCGAATATGCATTTCACCGCGTTGGTGCCTTTCTGGGCTGTCTGGCCTTTTGAGGTACTGGTGGTGGCACACCGGTCGTGCGCCTATCTCACTGATCTGGCTGCAGCCGAAGTGAGCGCTCTGGCGAACGTGTTCAAGCAGGTCACAATCCGTTACGATAACTTATTTGAGACATCCTTCCCTTACTCGATGGGCTTCCACCAGGCTCCGCTTGACGGTCGGCCGCATCCCGAATGGGTGCTGCACGCTCATTTCTACCCGCCGCTCTTGCGGTCCGCCACCGTGCGTAAATTCATGGTTGGATACGAAATGCTGGCCATGCCTCAGCGCGACATCACTCCCGAGGCCGCCGCCGAGCGTTTGCGGGCAGTTCCGGCGCAGCATTATCGTCAGCGTTGATCATCCGTCGATTATTACATTTTTGCTCAAAGAGGATCTCATGCATCCACAAGAACTTGCAGTGCACACATTCCAACAAAAATTTGGCTCGCCGCCCGCTTTTGTAGCACGCGCCCCGGGCAGGGTGAATTTACTAGGTGAGCACGTTGATTACAATGATGGTTTTGTGCTCCCGGCCGCTATCGACCGGGCCACCTACCTGGCCTTTTCCCCCACCAACGGTCATTCGACCATTCATGCCGCTGATTTTGGTGAACAGGCAGCCTTCTCAGATTCGACTGTTGCATCCAAAAACCAACAGGATGGCTCATCGCTGCCCGAATGGGCCAGGTATCCGGCGGGCGTGATGTGGGCTCTCTTGCAGGCCGGCCTGGATGCCCCCGCTCTCAATGGTGTCTTTTCTTCGGATGTGCCGCGTGGCTCCGGGCTCAGTTCATCCGCCTCGGTTGAGATGGTTTTTGGCGTGGCCTGGCAAAAACTTGGCGGTTGGAATATCAGCCCAATGCGCCTGGCCCAGCTTGGCCAGCAGGCAGAAAATAAATATGTGGGAGTAAATTGCGGCATCATGGACCAATTCGCCTCGGCCTGTGGTCAGCCCGGCCGGCTGCTTTACCTGGACTGCCGGACGCTTGACTGGCAGACTGTGCCCCTGCCGGTGGATGTATCGATCGTGGTGGCGGATACCACCATCCGCCGCAAACTGACCTCCGGAGAATACAACAAACGCCGTGATGCCTGTGAAACGGCCGTAAGACTGCTGGGCGAACATTTACCTGGTATTCGCGCCTTGCGCGATGTCAGCCTGCTGGATTTCGACCGATTATGTAATATCCTGCCGGATGAAGTCGAGAAACGCGCCCGCCATGTCGTCACTGAGATCGAGCGTTCGCGCTATGCCATTCCTCTGCTAGAATCCGGCGACCTGGCCCGTTTCGGCCATTTAATGAACGAATGCCATGCCAGCCTGCGCGACTTGTATGGCGTCTCCTGCCCTGAACTTGATATTATGGTCAGCCTAGCCCAGCTGCTTCCCGGATGTTATGGCGCCCGCCTGACCGGAGCCGGCTTTGGCGGTTGTACTGTCAACCTGGTTCAGAACGATCAAACCACCGCTTTTGCCCTTTCTTTAGCTAAAGGTTATACTGCCCGTACCGGGCTGCAGCCCGAAATATATATATGCCGAGCATCAGCCGGCGCGAGTTTGGTGGAATAACAGGTGTGTTTATCCCCGAAGTTAATAACCCAACTATCACAAATCGTCCCGCAGGTATCTGTGTTCCAAGCTCGTTTTCTGCCCAGACCTGCGGGACGGGTCCCCTATCGACTAATTATTCAAATCCAAACCATCATTTCATGCAGCGCTGAAATTGGATTAAGTGCAGATCATGGAAGTTTCGACACCTCGGTGGAACTAGATCTACAAAAACCGTGAGAGGTGATGTAAAAACGGCGGACACATTGCCAGCGGTGTCCAATGCCCACGGAAAGAGTGTGTGCGAACCATCGACAACAACTCGATAGGTGGTCGGGTTAGTTGCCTTCCATCCGGCATCGCTGGGAATTGGGGCGGTCGATGACTCGGTGATCATGTAACCAGACAAAGCGATATTATCCTGGGCTGTGAAGGATGTAATGGGGATATTTAAACTGTTGGAGAGCGATACAGTAGTGAATTTATCAACTTTTGGAATGGTTGTGTCGCTGATGACTGAAAAGGATTTATTCTCAGATCGCTCTCTTCTTCCGCTATTGTCCGTAACAGACACATAATAATTGATGACATCATTTTTCGCAAACGGTCCGATCGTCGTCTCCCAATCACTTCCGGTCCAGGTCATGATCTTGGAATCTTTGGCATCGCCAACCCGTTGATAGATCAGGTTGGCTGTAAAGATCGCATCAGTGCTGTTAACATTTGCCTGGATCATGATGGGAGTCGATCGCAAAGGGTTTACCGGCGGCGTTGAATCGATGGTGAGAAGAGGTTTGTTAATATCGCTGCTGTCAATATAAGGTTTGGCTACTCCTTCAATTTGGACATTTGTTGGACCGGATGGATTGAGGTAAATCGTATAAGTAACCTCTTCGCCCGATACCCGGACTGTTTTGGAGCTGGAATTGAGTATTTGGGTGAAAGGATAATCCACTGTGATCTTGGCATAAGCGGAAGAATCAGGCATTGGCGATTTAAAAGTCAAATATGGGATGCCAAAAAGGGCTGCATCATAATCTGTCAAGGTGATGGTAACGTTAGTCTTTCCATCAGCAAACCGGGTGACTGTGCTTGCATCGCTTTTTGCTTCCCAATACCTGCCAATTTCACTGAGGGTCGTTGTCCATAGTTCTCCAGCCTCGGATCTCGCCTTTGCGTAGGCAAGACTGGCTTGAAAACCACGCAAATCAGGGTATGCAAAACCATCCTTGGGGTGAGAACCATTGGCCAGAACACAATGATTGGCAATGGCATCATCGATCCATCCGTTCATATTTGTATTCGCATCGAAATATTCAAAACGTGGGATGATCCATAGGTTCGGTATGACCTCATAAGGTTGGCTCATATGAGCCTCGACCCGGTTGAAAACGAAAATGCCATTTTGAGTGAAGATCTGGTACCTGCTATGGTTGGGATTAAAATTCCAGGGAGGAGTTTCGCTCCGGATTTTCGAACCAATTCGTTTGTGGAATTCAACCCCAAGCCCGAGAATTCGCCCCATCAATTCTGCGCTGATATCTCCCAAACTTTCATGGCCAAAATTGTGAAAGGAGATCTCAAAAGGAACTGAAGAATTCAGTGTGCGCTCTGTGAGTTCGCCACCATAGATCAGGTTATAGCTCCGTCTGTAACCGCTCAGTAACCCAAACATCCTGTAGTTCCCGCCGTCCGGAGGCAAGTCGGAATACCAGGTGTTCGTAAACCAATGTCTATCATTGTGCCATGGCTGGTAAACATCAATATCGGCAATCTCAGACAATCCGGTGTTGCCGAATACGGCCTCAAAACCACAAATATTAAAACCAACCGGGATCCCACGCGCTTCTGTTTGGGCGAGAACGGACAACCAACCAATTCTGGTCAAACGTGCTTGTTCGGCTGCAGCAGATGGGTTATATCCCTGGTCGCGACTATGGATCAGTCCGCAAAAGTATAATTCGGTATCAAAATTGAGCGCCATCGCCCCCGCGCGGTCGTCATAATATGGAGTGACAGCAGTCGTTGGAATTTGTTCATTTGGTTCCATCGCAATCTTCGATGCCGATATTGATAAATTTAATTGTTCATCCTGTCCAGCCAAAACCGGGATAAATCCGATCACCGAGACAAACATTAAGATGATCAGAAAGCAAGAGCGGAACATAACAAAAATAACCTTGTTGCGCTGAATGTTACTAAAAAAATGCTTGGACATGACACCTTCTTACTGTATTTACAATGGTTAATTGATTATACTATTTTTCACAACCCAAGCTTTATTACTAAAGACTTGCAAACCAATGTGATACATTTTTATTCATTGCATGGTTCTACCCGAATACTTAAAGGAGACCGGCAGCCTAGCTGCCGGTCTCCTTTAAGAGAAAAATTCTATTCAGAACTGCCAGTTCCCCCTTGTGTTTGTTTTCAACGTTCTGACATTGAGCGGATCAGATTTTTGCCCGATTTGTCAGGTAGAAAATTGCCCTGGCAGCCGTAATGATCAACAGGCTTGCTGATAGTACCCCACCCAGAATCAACAGTAATGATGGTTGGTTTGACAGGCGTTCAGCCACTTCCACCGGCGCTTTCAAATTAATCCGTTGTCGTATGGTTTTTACGAAAGCGCTGGGTGGGTGCACAGGGCGCATCGCGGCTTGCAGTTTGGCTTCAAAAAGGTTGAAATCATTGTTCTTTGTTGGCATAAAATTACTCCACAGGTACAGCGACAATTCCGAGCGTACCCGGCCCAAAATTAGCTGCCAGTGAGATGGCCAGGTCAACCATGTATATCTCGCTGACATTAAAACGCGCGCGTGCCTGCTCAAGCAGCGCCTGGCCGGATTTTGGGTCGCGCGCTTGCAGAATGCCCATCATCACCGGCTTGTGACCAATTCTATCTTCGACGATTTCCAATAAACGCTCAATGGAGCCTTTGCGCGTGCGCACCTTTTCGGTCATATTCAGAATACCGTCTTTTAATTCGGCAATCGGTTTTACATTCAACACGGAGGCCAAGGCAGCTTGCATCGTGCCCACCCGTCCGCTCATGCGCGCATAATTGAGGGTGTCCAGGGTCAGGATGATCAGGTTGCCCTGGCGCATTTTTTCGAGTTGCTGCATGATTTCAGCGAGACTTTTCCCGGCTCGTTCAATGGTGCGTGCGGTACGGCACATGAAACCGATCGCCATTGATCCGGTGGCTGAATCAAACGGGATGACGTTGAAGGTTCCTTCCAGCTCCTTGCCTGCCGCCACAGCCGATGCAAATGTGCCTGACAGTTTGCTTGTGACGTGTATCGAAAGGATCGTATCGCCCGGTTGGGCAATCTTTTTATAGAATTCGCTGAATTGGTGTGGGCTTGGCTGGGAGGTTTTTGGTATTTTTTTGGTCTCATCCACCATCCGGTAAAAACCCTCCGTATCCAGGTCCACATTTTGCAGGTAAGTCTTATCTCCAAACTGGATATTGATTGGAATGATGTGGATATCAAATTCTTTTTGCCATTCCAACGGCATATCCGCTGCCCCATCGGTGATGATACGTAACATTTAGTACTCCTTGGTTCCGGTTTTCATCGCATCCGATTGGCTGGCCTTCGGCACGACTCAATCGCTATAATCATCCATTTCGCCGATTTCATCACGCAACGATAACAACGTGCGGTGATACAGGCTCTTCACTGCTCCTTCGCTGCGCCCCATGATCTCACCAATTTCGGCGTTTGAAAGATGCTCCACAAACTTCAAAATTAAGAGAGTCTGTCGTTCACCTGGCAAGTCGCGGATCAGCTTTAGTAACGCTTCCTGCTGCTGGTTATGTACCAGGCTGGATTCGGGCGCATCACCCTTTGCTACCAGCGGCGCATCTGAAAGAGGTATTTCCTGTTTGCGGCTGCGGTCGCGGTGCCAGTTCGCCACCAGGTTGTGAGCGATGCGGTATAGCCAGGCCGAAAACGGCACTCCTCGATCGGTGTAATTGACAATGTGGTTCATCGCACGCTGGAAAACCCTGGCAGTCAGGTCTTCTGCGTCGTTTACGTTGCCCGTGCGGTAATACACATAATTAAAGATCCGGTCAATGTACCTTTCGTACAGCAACCCAAACGAATCCCGGTTGCCCTGTGACGCACTGGCCAGAATTTCTTCGTCGCTTTGTTCCATATCCGCCTCGGGATGGAGAATCCCGGCAGATTTTCACTGGTAAAAACCCTGCCGGTCGAAAGAAGTTACAGTTTGGCGAGTATATCATCCATTTTTCACGAATTCCTGCGGATGGAGAAAGAGGTATGCCGGTTTGTAAACTTATTCCAGGAAAATGTGATTATTCATATTTGGCTTGTTCCGGTTTCCGTGGATTGAAACTGTTCGATCTCCATCACTTCATGCTCAATCCAGGCAGCGTGATCTCGTGCGATAGGCAAGAATACTTGTGATACCATGACCGTCACTAATTCTGGACAGGGTCATCACAACACTTGTTCTGATCGCTTTCTTTGATGTTTATGATCATGCAATAACATTACCTGGCTCTGATCCGGCCAGAATCTTGTAGAATAGGTGGCAGGTGAATTTTTTATAAAATATCCATTACATGGTCTATAGGTAGTCGGAATAAGATATTTAAGTACTATGGACAACCAAACGATTTAAAGTTTGCGAGATACCGGCTGGCATGGTAAGTTATTACCTGCAAGGAAGACCAGGAAATCGGAGGTTTGCCCTGCATATTGTCCCGAATCTTATATGGGTAGTGTTTTGGCGGATGATATTACACGCCAAAACATCACAGAAAAATACATCTACCACTTTTCGGGTTGGCTTCCCAATCTAGGAAGTAACTTGGTGAGTATAAAGGTTCAAGGAGTATTGCTGAATGAAGGTACTTTCCATTGTTGGCGCGCGTCCCCAATTCATAAAAGCCGCCATCTTATCTGAAAAATTACGTCAAAACGGAAAAGAAATCCTGGTTCACACTGGGCAGCATTATGATGACAATATGTCCCAGGTTTTTTTTGATGAACTGGGCATCCCTGAACCGGATATTTATCTTGGCATTGGCGGCGGCAGCCATGCTGAACAGACCGGGCGTATGCTGATCGAGATTGAAAAGGTGTTACTGCAGGAAAAGCCGGATTGGTGCCTGGTTTACGGCGATACCAATTCCACCCTGGCCGGGGCGCTCGCAGCTGCCAAGCTGCAAATTAGTGTGGCGCATGTGGAGGCAGGCTTGCGCTCCTTTAACCGGAGCATGCCGGAAGAGATCAATCGTATCGCCTGCGATCACATGTCGGAAGCACTCTTTTGTCCAACTATCAGTGCTGCGGCCCATCTGAAGATGGAAGGCTTGACGAAGGGAGTATATGTGGTCGGCGATGTAATGGCTGATGTGTTGAACCGCTCCATCGAGCACGCAAGGAAAAATAGTTCAATTCTTCAGCGTCTTGAGCTTTCTCCGAAATCATATATCCTTACAACTATTCACCGCGCTTCAAACACTGATAATTTCGAAAACCTGGGCAGCTTGCTGCATACGCTTGGCCGTCTGGACCGTCAGGTGGTATTTCCGATGCATCCGCGAACGCGCGGGGTCATAAAGTCTCACCAGTTGAGTATTCCTGCCAATGTGCTCGTGATCGATCCCGTTGGCTATCTTGACATCCTGCAATTGCAAACCAACGCAGATGCGATCATGACTGATTCGGGCGGAATGCAGAAAGAAGCGTATTGGCTGGGGGTGCGCTGTATCACCTTGCGCACTGAAACGGAATGGACTGAAACAGTTGATGCGGGTTGGAACAGGGTGGTTGGCATTGATCCGAAATTGATTATTGACGCCGTGAATACATGGTTACCAATGGGTGAACGCCCCAATATTTACGGGGATGGTCACACAGCTGAAAAGATCAGCGCGATTTTGAAAGAAGTGACTGGTTGATGCGCCCGGTCTTGAGTTTTTGGTTCTTTTCTGCCAGGGAATTTTGCCAGCCGCGCTGGCTGATATCTTTTTTTGGAGCGATCGTTTTGTCATTAATCAGCTCTCACAGCTTTATTTGGCGCTTATAACAGTCATGACGTTACGGGGTGGTCATCTCCTTCAGTTCTGCCCCGTAATTTGCTCGCAGAATGTTTTCTGCCGGTTTATTGTGCGCCGTAAAGCCGTTATTCTGCGGTCCGCCATCTACGGGATCAGGTGTCCAGTTCCACCAGTAAACCCCCCGCCACCAGATTTGCCCCTGGAAGGATTCAAACACAGCTTGGTAACAATCTGCCTGTTCCTGCAGGTCAATCGCTGGGGATTCTTCTCCGACAGCCACGAATCGATTGGCTCCATCCACGCTGCGGTAGCCTATCTCGGTCAAGATGATTGGCCGCTGCCATCGAAGAGATAAATTGCCAAGGCGGGTTACAATCGGTTTCCAGGCATCCTTCAATTGGACCAGGGTTGGTTGATTGGTATCCGTTAGCGGGTAATATGCATCCACCCCGATGGCATCCACATCGTTCCACCAGTTGATTTCAAATGCTTCACCCCAGTTCGCGGCGTATGTTATCGGTCCGGTGTACAAAGATCGAATGTGTTTGAGGATGGTGCGCCATTGGGTCACGCGCTGCGAAGTTCCGGAAAGTTCGGTGCCAACCACGAAATAATCGACTTTATATTCCCTTGCCAGCGCGGCGTAATGGGTGATAAACCGCTCATAACTGGCAAACCATGCTTCCCAGGCTGCTTCATCGACCCCAAAACCGATTTGCCCCCGCCAATGCCCATCATCGTTGGCAAGGTCAACGTGAGGCTTCAGCATCACTTTTAACCCCGCTTTATGCGCATAGCTTATTACATGCGCCAGATCATCATCGCTGGGTGTTTTGCTGTCAGGTTGGCATTGGATCTCAACCGCGTTGATATTTTCCTGGTAACAGGTGACCAGGATTGAAATCCAGGTGGCGCCAATGGGTTTGATGATTCCGGAAATTACGTTATCAGATTCCTGGCTCGAATATACTCCATGCCACCATTCTGTATAGGCAATCCCTTTTTGGAATTCCGGAATCGTATATGTAATGGGGGTTGGTTCTTCAACCGGGTTTGATATAATTGTTGTAGGATTATTGGCGCAGGTAACCAATATAAAGGACATAACGATATACAATATGATGATCGTTTGCGACTTTTTTATTGACCGGTGATCTTTTTTAATGGTTGTCAACATGGTGGGAAAATATTTTATCATGGAAAAAATTGTTGTTGGCTGGCCTTTGCCCTCGGTGGAGATCAGCAGATTCGCAGGGTAGTACCATGAAAACTCCTCAATTGCCATCACCATTATTCATTATGATCCGAGGTGGATTATGAAAAAGGAAGCAAACAACCAGATTGAACCGGGCAGTTCCAGCAGCAATGGTTTGATTGAGGTTTCCTGGTTGGAGGATGTGTTCACCGGGGTGATCCTTTTCTTAGGATATTTCTTGGGTGGGGCGTATATAAATTTTTATCGCGGCTATCTCCCAGGTGACGCCATTTCCAGGCTGGTGAGCGCCTGGCTCGTTACCCATGGCACGGTCAGCAAGGTCTCATCGATTGGTTTTGTTTGGCCGCCTATTCCAACCCTGATGCTTATACCCTGGACGTACATCCCATCCCTGTTCCAAAATTGGATGGCTGTGGTCGTTGTGTCAGCCATGTCGATGGCCATAGCTGCCACGATGGTTGGGCATATTGCCCAAATATGTGGAGTATCAAGCTGGTGGCGCCGGCTGGTTGTCCTCCTTTTTGCGATAAACCCTTTGGTCATTGTTTTTGGGATCAA
>Ga0172368_10003481_pt1 | contig 19048 bp, 13 predicted proteins | sample Lak11m_FD_114540 | JGI IMG/M metagenome (GOLD analysis project Ga0172368, IMG submission 114540) | Freshwater microbial communities from Kabuno Bay, South-Kivu, Congo - kab_022012_11m | ecosystem: Environmental > Aquatic > Freshwater > Lake | place: Democratic Republic of the Congo: South-Kivu...
ATAAAAAAGGCATACCAGAGTTTTCTCAGGAACCTGGAATACTTCCGGGAATTCTATCCGGTTAAAACAATTAGTATGCACGGAAGCATCGGATCAAAAATCGATAACAGGAAATTATGGGACTATTACGATTATAAAGTGAACGGTATTATCGGAGAACCATATTTAGATTTAAACTTTGATAAGGTACTTTATATGACTGACTCAGGAAGGTGCTGGAATTCGAAAAAATCAAACTTTTATGATAAAGTCGAGTCCAGGTATAATTTTAATTTTTCTTCAACAGAGGAGATTATTTCAGCTATAAGTCATGGGGTCTTACCTGAAAATCTTTTAATTACAATTCATCCGGAACGTTGGAATGATGACCTTTATAATTGGGGTAAAGAGTTCGTAGGGCAGAATTTTCGTAATTTTGGAAAACTCGTTATAAAATCCTTTGTTCGTATATAGAACGAAATCAACAAATAAAAATTCTTTTATATACAAATTAAATCCGGATGAAAAGAAAAATACTTGGATTTATCGCAGATTCTCTTATTCTGATAACCAGTTTTTATTTCTTTGTCTGGTTACGCTTTGATACAGTATTTGTTGGTCCCCTTTTGTACAGGACTTCGGTTTATTTTTTTGGAATATTCATCTTCCTTTCTCTTTTAACGAATAAGGATAAAGTACTTTTAAAGAATGATCTTAAGGAGGTACTATATCCCATTGCTTTCAGCAATATTATCATTCTTGCCTTTTTTGTCTTCCTGGGAAGATTTGTATACCCGTTCACGGAATTCAGGTTTTTATCACTATATGCTGTTTTTCTGGCTTCGGTTCTTGAAATTCTCGGAGGAATTTTGGTTGTCATTTTCAGAAGGATTAAGCTGCGTCCTTTTTACCGGGAAGATGAACAAGTCAGGGAGAGAGTCACTGAAGAATTTACAACACATCCTTCCATTCCAGGAGAAAAAGATCTCACTAAGGAAGAAATATCCGCCGACTTTTCAAATCTTTACAACATCATTGTTGAGGAAACCAATGAGGCTACGTTTAGTTTTATCAAACAGTTCTTTACTCCCTCTATTTCAGATACTTTAATTATTTCGACTACTACCGGTTTTAATATCATCAATCAACCTTTTGAAAACTATAAAGTTATAATCAATCTTAAGCGAATTAACGATATACAGTACATCAATAAATTCTTTGAAGCAGTTAATAAGAAATTGGAATCAGGAGGGATGTACATCGACTGGTTTGAAACATATGGCCTGAGAAAAGAGCGTATCCTGGCAAAGTATCCCGGTGGTACAAATTACATTATCTATACCCTGGATTTTATTTTTCACCGGGTATTTCCGAAACTTCCGGTTACAAAAAAATTCTATTTTTTCTATACCCGGGGGTATAACAGGGTACTTTCAAAAGCAGAAATATTTGGACGGTTATATTCTTGTGGTTTTGAAATTATCGATGAACAACTAATCAACAGACTTTTATATTTCGTTGTACGTAAAGTTAAAGAACCTGCTTTCGATGATCATCCAACCTATGGACCGCTGATCAAACTGAAAAGAATAGGGAAAGAAGGGAAAATCATCGATGTTTACAAGTTAAGAACCATGCACGCCTACTCAGAATATTTACAAGGCTATGTATTTCAGCAAAACAAACTCCAACAAGGAGGAAAATTCAAGGATGATTTCAGGGTGACTGCCCTCGGAAGAATTTTCAGAAAACTTTGGCTCGATGAGTTGCCTATGTTAATTAATCTTTTCCGTGGAGAGGTAAAACTGATAGGCGTAAGGCCATTGAGCCAGCATTATTTTGACCTCTACACAAAAGAACTGAAGGAAAAACGTATCCATTTTAAACCGGGTCTGATTCCTCCATTTTATGCGGATCTCCCATCCACACTGGAAGAGATCATGTCTTCTGAAATGAAGTACCTTGAATCGTATGAAAAAAACCCGCTGATGACCGATCTCAGATGTTTTTTTAAAGCTTCTTACAATATCCTGTTTAAAAATGTTCGCAGTAATTGAGTAATAATATCTGTTCTTTACTAAAATCAATTGGAAAATGTTTGAGCCGGTAAAAAAGCGGTTTCACAAAATTGTTCTTCATTATAATAAATTTAATCTTAAGGAAATATTCATATTCGCAACCCTTCTGATAATTTTTACCCTGTTAGGTTATTTCTGGAAACACTTTTTTGATTACAAAATTTTCGGCGTTCATGTATTGGAGCCTGTTTATGTATTTTTGACCAGGTATATAGTTCTCTCCTCATACTGGCTTTTAAAAACGATTTTCGCCATACCAATATCCTATGTCATCGATACCAGCAGGTTGTATTTTTCGGATGTGAGTTTTTTATACGTCTATCATGGTTGCTCCGGGTTAAAGGAGATGGCAATGTTCCTTTTCCTTATTCTGTTTTTCCCAGGACGATGGCTAATGAAACTTTGGTTCATTCCTGTTTCGCTCGTGCTGATTTACTTAATGGCCATTCTCAGGATTGTATTTTTGGGGCTGGTATATAAATATCAACCGACCTGGTTTCATTTTATTCATGTATATCTTTTTAATCTTCTTTTTTTTCTTCTGTTCTTTATTATGTGGCTGGCTTGGATAAAGTGGTTCTCCGGGAAAAAACCTTTAATTTCAGAACCCGATCTGAAACCCAACGAATACTGAGTATGTATTCCCATGGAAAATTAATGGGTTATACTTAACATCTCCTCTGGAATTTTTAAATAAGAAACCCCCTGTAAGCATAAACCTGTTATACAGAAGATAATCCAGATTTATACCGGCGGCGGTTACCCGTGAACTGATGTCGTCCAACACAGGTAATATGTAGTTATCCAGGTACCTGATGTTCAGGAAATCCTGTCCATGCCGGATAAATTGGTATTCACATGAAAGAGTAACCCTGGGTGAAGGCCGGAAATCCAGCCGGAAAAACAACTCTTCTGAATTGTCCCTCAAATAGCTTCCCAAACAATATCCTGCGGAATAATAATCGATAGAAGTAACATAATGCTGGTAGGTCAGCGGATTGGTGCGGGTATATTCACCGGCCAGTGTTAGGTTCTTCAAAGGCCACCCTGACAACTGAAAACCGATCTTTGAACTGATCTCATTATGCTGACCCTCTTTCCAGAAGGCTTCCATTTTAAGATCATCAATAAATACTGAACAATAAAGGGAGAAGTACCGGAAAGCACGATAATGAATATCAAAGAAAAATTGATTATTTTGGCCGTTATCAACACTCAGGTTGCTCTGAGACTGGTCTACAGATTTATAGAAGAAGAAGGGTATAAAAAAAGCAGGATTAATTACCTTTTCACTATAGATCACAGAATTCCCTATTGAGATCTGTAAGTTCTTCCAGGGTATAACTGTGATTATATTCCCGATAAAATATTTTCTTACCCGGTTACTTGCCGTAATTTTTCCTCCCTGGTAAATACTATCAAGGTATATTGACTGAAGTACCCCTGCTATGTATCTGAATTCAAACCACTTTGCCGGTTTCAGATGTAACTGGATAAAGGGGAACGACGGTGCATGGCCGGAGAGGATATTCGCACCATGCTGTGCGTTTCCCCATACCGGCCTGTCCTTGTAAACACCGATATCTCCCCAGTTCCAGGCTACGCTTAACCCCGCCTGCCATTCGGTGTTGCTCACCGATCCGTTTTTCAGATCATTCCACATTTTACCCTCCTCCATCGTAAAATACCGGGGTTTTACCAGGGGCTCGCTCTCCCAGGTCTGCTTTACATTTACGTAATAACCTATGTGTTTCCCCAGGTACCCGAACACCTCTCCCCCACCCGTCGCCTCCCATACATTACCGTTTTCATTCACCAGAAATCTGCCCCCCAGCGCTGGCCGGATTTCCAGATTCAACGCTTTTCCCAGGTATTTGTAACCAACCGGGTCGTAACCAACAATTTGGTTATGTAACACGGAGTTGGTGTTCACTGATCTTATTTCGTTATTCGTAATTAGTAATTCAGTTGCGTAGTCTCTCATGTAAAATTCAACCGCTTCCCTCACTCTTGTGCTGACCCCTCTGACTGCCGTATCAGCCAGGATATTCTTCGCTTCATTAAGCTTCCCTGTAATATAGATCCGGGAATAAGGTTTTGCGACTGAATTTATTGAAATGACTTTCAGCGCTGCCAGCTCATCGAGCAGATCATAAACGGAATTGTTTGTGACCGGTTCATAAACAACCTGGGAGTACAGACTGATCAAGGGGATTAATCCCATAATCATCATGAAGCATAGACTTCTAAAACATTTGAACACAATCCCGGATTACTCCCCAAAAATATTGAAATTTAGTTGATAAAGGGACAGAATCTCCGGAAACCTGAACAAGTCTCCGTAACCGGATCAGTTCCCAACCTGATATAAACATACCTTTTCCTTTTGTTGGATTCCGGATTCGAATATTTTTTCTTTACTTTTGAAAGGGTTATAACATCCCTCCTTCTCTCTTACATTGTGTGAAACTATACACTATTCCTGTAATTGAAAGGGCGGAGCCACGAAATACAGAAAATGAAGAAGTTCAAACAATTTTACCTCGAAGGGATCGACTTCCTTCGGCAAATATACATCAACAGGCGACTGATTTATGAACTTACCAGGCGTGACTTTAAAACAAAATACGTCGAAAACCTTTTCGGCCTCAGTTGGGCAGTCCTTGAGCCACTTTCCATGCTCCTGATCCTGTGGATTGTTTTCACCAAGGTATTTCCTTCCGACAATACTTCCGGGTTCCCATATTACCTTTATTTGCTTACCGGGCTGATCGCATACGACTTTTTTAATAAAGCCCTGAACCAGGCCACCAGGAGTATCAAAGATTTCTCATTCCTTGTCAGGCAGGTAAACTTCCGCATCGCTGTCCTACCGATGATCTATATCTTCTCCGAATTGATCATCCTTGGAATCATTCTCTGTATTCTTATCATCTTTTGCCTTTTCAGCCAGGTATATCCGTCGGTTTACTGGCTGCAGGTTTTCTATTTCATATTTTCAGCCTGCTGCCTCCTGGTAAGCATCTCCTGGCTGACGGCTTCGGTCCTCTGCTTTTTTCCGGACATCTATTTTATCATCAGCATCACTATGCGGGTGCTCTTTTTCTTTACACCCATTTTCTGGCAGGTTACTGCGGTACCGGCACAATACATCGGGATTTTAAAACTGAACCCCCTGTTCTACCTGGTCGAAGGTTTCAGAATGAGTTTTCTGACCCATAAACCCTTCTGGAGTGACCCAAATGGCACAATCTATTTCTGGGTCGTAACAGTATTCTTTTTTTTAATTGGTATTTTTGTTTTTAAGCGACTGAGGCCCCACTTCGCAGATGTGGTCTGATTAACCTATAACGGCGATGAGAAACGATCAGGTCCTTATCCTGGATAATGTATACAAAAAATACCGGTTGTACCGTAAGAATTCCGACCGGGTTATCGAAGCGATAAACCCTTTCAGCAAAAGGACAGGTCACGAATTCTTTGCCATCAATGGGTTGAGTATGACGGCTAATAAAGGCGATATCATTGGTATAGTGGGAAAGAATGGCTCGGGTAAGTCAACGCTGTTGAAGCTGGTTGCAGGTATCACAACACCGACCAGTGGAACCGTAAGTGTACAAGGAAAAGTAATCCCGCTCATTGAACTCGGAAGTGGCTTTCATCCTGAACTTACGGGCAAGGAGAATATTTATTTTTACACCACTGTTCTGGGTTATAAACGCAAAGACATTCACTTTATAGTAGAGAAAATCATTGAGTTTGCTGATATAGGTGAGTTTATTGACCAACCCCTGAAAATGTACTCCAGCGGGATGAAATCACGCCTGGCTTTTTCAGTAAGTATTTTTATTGATCCGGATATCCTGATCGTCGACGAAATTCTTTCAGTCGGTGATGCCGGATTTCAGAAAAAAAGTTACCGGAAAATGCTGGAACTGTTTAATTCGGGTAAGACTATCCTGTTTGTTTCTCATTCCCCTGAAGATATTAAAGATCTATGTAAAAGAGCCTACCTTCTCGAAAACGGAAGAATAATCCTTGAAGGCAAACCGGATGTTGTGGTGGATTCATACTTGAACCGGATATAAATAATTATCCCGATTTGAAGTATGATTACCAGTTATTTTAAATATAAATTCAAGAACCTCGTGGCTGCGGGAAATGCTTTCGCGGGGATTCAATTTTTATTAAACAATGACTGAAAAAGAAAAGTACAAAATTTCTATTATAACGCCAACTTTCAATTCTGAAAGGGATATAGAATCCTGTATTTTGAGTGTTGCAAACCAACATTATGAAAACAAAGAGCATATAATTGTTGACGGAATGTCAACAGACAAGACAATTGATATAATCAAAAAGTTGACGGAAAAATATCTGCATATACGTTATGTTTCCGAAAAAGATGATGGCATTTATGACGCAATGAATAAGGGTATAAACTTGAGCAGTGGAGAGTGGTTGTATTTTATTGGTAGTGATGATATATTTTATAACCATAACATTTTACAGGAAATTTTTAACAAAGAGGATCTTACTCAATATGATGTGGTATATGGCAACGTTGAATGGGGAAATACCGGGGAAATATATGATCACAAATTTTCGTTGCTAAAATTAATGGAGAAAAATATTTGCCATCAGGCAATCTTTTTTAACAAAAAATTATTCTTAAAAATTGGCAATTTTGATATTAAATTTAAATTACTTGCAGATTATGTTTTCAATTTTAAATGGTTTACAGACGATAATATTAAACATGCTTACATAGAAACTATAATAGCGAAATATAACATTGACGGTATTTCCAGAAAACAAGATGATGAATCATTTTTATCTGAACGGGATTTAATTATTGAGAAATATTTTCCAAAGGAATATGGGCTTCTTAACAGGCAGTTGCAACAATTAAATCAGAAAATTTCCAATCTCCAGAAATCTCTTAAAGGGAAAGAGGATGTAATTCAGGAAAGAGAAGGTGTAATGCGGAATCAAGAGAACAAAATTAATAATATTGAACAAATAATCTCTGATCTCTATAATTCTTATTCATGGAAAATTACTTCTCTTCCCCGATGGGTCTATCCAAACATTCTCAAATTATTTTATGTTTTCTTTCCTTATGGAACGAAACGTTGGTTCTTCGCAAAAGTATTCTTAAGACTGTTAATTCAACCCGCTAAAATCTTTCCTAAAATCACAATACGGAATTTAAAGACTCTGAAGATTGCTTTCACTGTTGAGGATCCTGTCAGTACCGACAATAACTTTAACAAATATATCTCAGGTGAACTTACAAAACCTATTAACGAGAGCAATCACCCTTCCGGTACATTCATTCCTGCACCATACCTAGATCCAACACTAGTTATAGAGGATCTCGCAGTAAATATTCATACTCTACCTCAAGACGTGGCTGTACACGCACACATATACTACGCTGATCTTGCACACGATATCCGACTGTACCTTGAAAATATTCCTGTCAGATTCCATTTATATATAACTTCAGACAATCCTGAGAAAATAGAAAAAATATCCGCAGAATTTTCTTCTATAAAGAACATTAAAAAAATAAGTACTTACATAGTCGAAAACCGCGGAAGAGATATTATGCCTATGCTGGTTACACTGGGAGATAAATTAAGTCAGCATGAAATAGTATTGCACATACACACTAAACGATCCCCACATAACAACTGGATATTGGGAGGTTGGCGACGATATTTATTGGAATCGCTGCTCGGTAATCCCCGGCGTGTAACCGCAATCTTTGAGGAGTTTGTAAAGGATGAAAAATTGGGTATTCTCTTTCCTGATCCTTATCATATGGTTAAGCCATTTGTTTATATGCAGAGTGATGCAAATAACACTAATATAGAAAAACTTCTCAGCCGGGCAGGAAAGGAAAAAGCAGAGCTGAGTAATATCAACCGGACTTTTTTCCCGGCCGGAAATATGTTCTGGTTTCGCGGCAAGGTAATTAAGACATTTGTTAAAATGGAATTGTCCGGTCTGGATTTTGAGCCGGAAGAAGGCCAGGTTGATGCGACGCTTGCGCATGCAATTGAAAGAACATTCCCTTATTTCACCGGCGAATTGGGCATGATTACCAAGTCATATATTTCAAGTGCTTTTTTTTCACCACAATGTAGCGCACATCAGTTCGATTTGTTTTATAGCTTTATTGCAAAAGGTTTAATTCTTAATCCAGTTCTTCTGTTTGATCATAATCTCGGAGGAGGTGCTAATACCTATACCCGCGATACAGTGAAACAAGTCCTTAATGACGGAGGGATGGTTCTTAGAGTTTACAATATTGACGGAAACTGGTTAGTTCAATGGATTGCAGATGGAGATGGAATGTTTTTTTATTCACACTCTGTTGAAGAATTATTCAATGGACTGTCCATCTCTCATGTATCTGATATCGTTGTAAATTCACTATATGGTTTTCCGGATATAAAGATAATTATTTCGAAAATTTTAACGCTTGTTCAAGAACTAAAGGTTGCATTAGAAATCAAAATACATGATTTCTATCCTGTTTGTCAATCTCTCCATCTTTCTGATTTCAAAGGTGTGTATTGTGGTGTGCCGCAAGATTTTAAATACTGCAGGCATTGCCTGAAGAAAAATACCAGGTGGTATGTAAGTTGGTATCCTAAAGAAAATCAGCCTGTTGATATTGTTGATTGGAGGCAGCCCTTTGTAAACATGATAAAAGCAGCAACCACGATTACGTTTTTTCATGATTCCTCGATTGAAATTTTTCGCCGGGCCTTCCATCTGGAAGACAGTAAAATCAGGGTAGTTCCCCATAAAGCAGATTACTTTGTTTGCGACAAGCAGATTGATTTATCAGGCCCATTGCATGTTGGTATTTTGGGTACCTTGAACAATATAAAAGGTGGGGGAATTGTATGTGCACTTGCCGATTATATAAGGAAGAGCGGATTAAATATACCAATTACTGTCGTCGGTGAAAGCACAATATACCACCGCCAAATTAGTGTCCATGGGCACTACGATCCTAATGACCTGCCCACAATCGTAACTAAAAGAGGTATTAACGTAATTCTAATGCCTTCAATTATTCCTGAAACATTTTGTTACACAATATCCGAGGCAATGGAAATGGGCTTACCAATTGTTGCATTCGACATTGGTGCACAGGGGAGCCGGGTTAAACAATATGCAATAGGGAAGGTAATTCCGCTTGGTTCTTCACCTAAAATCATATTAGATTCACTTCGTTCCGTGTTAATAACAGCAAGAGAGACAAAACCATGATGCTTGTTTACACTTCAATAACGAAAAGTTATCTTCCTAAAGCGCGTGTTCTTGCCAAATCACTTAAGCGTTTTCATCCAGATTGGCTATTTGTATTATTGTATTCAGATGATTTGCCTGTTGGTTTTGAACTGGAGCAAGAGCCATTTGACGAAATTCTTTTCATTGAACAACTTGGAATTCCTAATTGGAAGTCCTGGGCATTCGGTCACTCTATTGTCGAACTCTGCACTGCAGTTAAGGGTCCGGCTGCAGAATTGCTCGCAAAACGCCCGGAGGTCAATAAAATTATTTACATTGATCCGGATATCAAGATATTCAACTCACTCGAATCGATTGAATCCTTACTCGATCAGTACGATGTCCTCCTGACACCACACTTGCTCGACCCTGAGCAGGAGTTAATGGCGATACTTGATAACGAAATATGTGCAATGAAACATGGAGTTTTTAATTTAGGTTTCGTTGCTGTCAAAACATCCGGGCAAGGGCTTGATTTTATCCATTGGTGGGCTGAACGGTTGCGTCTTTTCTGCCATAGCGATATTCCAAATGGCATATTCACCGATCAACGATGGTGTGATCTGGCCCCTGGTTTTTTCAGTAAGCTTTATATTGTCAGAGACCGGGGTTGTAATGTTGCTACATGGAATATTTTTCATCGCCGTATTTCCAAAAATGAAAATGATGTATTATTTGCAGGTGATGTTCCATTACGTTTCTATCACTTTACCGGGTATGATAATGGCGATGGTCTTACAATGCTCTCACGGTATGCGTCCGACCAGCCATTTGCATTTGAAGTATGGGATACCTATGGTAAAGAATTGCTTGCTGAAGGCCAAGGTGATAAGCGTTACAAGGGATGGTATTTTGGGAAGTTCGGAAATGGTGAAATAATACCCGACAAAGCAAGACAAATTTACAGAGAGCGGCCTGATTTCCTGCAAGCATTTCCTGACCCTTACAGTGTCACTGAACAGTGTTTTTATAATTGGTGGAAAAATGAAACTGCTCAAACAAATGTTCGTAAGAATATTAATTTCGGGAAAAGGAGTCTGCAACACGCAGTAAAACGGATAATAATAGGATTATCATCACCAAAAGTAAGTATTAAAATTGTTCTTAATACACTTAACCATAAAGGACTGTCAGGCTTAATAAAGGAGTTGATGAGATGATTGTAATTTCTAAGAACCGTAGGTTTTTAACAATACTTGGACTAATAATATTTGTTTTTTTAATATCACAATGGGCATTGATAATTACATCAGCTCGTAAACAGGATATATTAAGTGTAAGTTTTGCAATCAGCATTGCATTTTTAATGGGTGCAATTTATTATTTTTTAATTCAAAATACAATTAAATTTAATTATACAATTAATACACCTGGTAAACCTAATTATGTTTTATATATTGTTTTTTTAATTATAATTACTTATTTCCCTTTTCTAACTGACGGATATTTCTTTTATGATGATTTTTGGGCTTTTACCGGTGCAAAGCAAGATTTTTTAAACTGTGGCTTGCAAATAGGACGACCATTCCACTCTACATTTTTTGAATTATTTTATTTTATGACTCCATCTACTGGATTTTATATAAAATGGCTTTCCGTTTTCATGCTGATTATTTATGGTTTGTTACTTTTTACATGGTTGAAAGAAAAATCAAAAGATGATTTTATATCATTTTTTCTAACGTCTGTTTTAGTCTTGTTTTCCGGATTTTCAGATGTCATTGGGTACAATACGATATTTTCATATTTGCCAGGATTAATTTCAGCACTCATATCGCTCATGATTTTTAATAAAATTTTTCTATGTGGCCGGGGATCTATATTTAAAAAGACCGGGTTCCTGTTGGCATCGATTTATTTTCTTCTTTTTTCATATTTACTTTATCAATTATCTCCTCTTTTTGTTTTTCTTTTTTTAGCAATTTCAGTATATTTTAATAACAATAAAAATAAATCGTTTCCTTTACAGATTATATTATTTTTAATATTTTACTTCATTGTTACATTATTATATTATTTTATTATTAAAGGTATCTCATCTCTGTACGAAGTTAATTTGATTTCAAGGGCTGAACATGTAAATAGTCTAGCTGATGTATTTGAAAAAATCAGATGGTTTATATCAACCATTATTCCATCCGTATTTGATAGAATAGCCGCTTCAATATTCGGATCATTTGAATTTGTTGAGAAAAACTACTATTACTTTATCACATACTCAAAGCCATTCATAAGATCAGTCACTATAACCATTTCACTTTCAATGATAATTGTTTCATTTCTTTTGTTATATTTTAGGAAAAGAAATATAATGGAAATTTTACTTCTTGTCATTTTCATTCCTTTGTCATATTTTACATATCTTATATTGAAGGAAAATGGATATTTGACTTATTATGCAATACCTTTAATTTCTTTGATTTTTTTCTATATTTTAACATTAGGACTCGAGGTAAGGTTTTTTATTTCAAGAGTATTTACACAACGATACGATAAGAAAATAAATCAAATTGGTAAATATATTATGGTTATTATAATATTTGTACTATTAATTCAAAACAATTTCTATATTCGTAATGGTTGGATTGCTGCAAATTTAGAGCCGTATCAATTTCTTAAAAATTCATTAAAGGTGAAAGCAGCTTCAACAAATCATATTCATGTTTATGGTGTTATAACTCCCGGACAAGGGAATATTTATTCTGCTTTTGCAACAAACCTGGCATTAAAGGAATTAGGTTACAACCCGAATGATTTTATAATTACAGTTTCTGATAATGATATGGTAATTTCAATAATTCAGGAGAATGATTTTAAAATTATGTCCAATAAGATCAGTTCAGAGGATGTAGATTATTTGTTGAGTACATATATATACGATAAGGTTTATTCAAGGTTTATTTTAAATAAGTCTGACATTTCTGATATTGGTTTATGTAAATTAAGAACAATTCTCCGGAAGGCAGAATTAATTCCAGGTAATCTTGAACATGTAATTATGGTTGATTTACGATGGGTATCTCCAAATATGAACGAGAATTGGCAAATAAAAACAACAATATCTTGCGATAGTATTATTTCAAAGAATTAAATTACCATATTATTTATGGATAAAACGCTAAGTCCTATTATTTCTATTTTCATTGCGGAAGCATTCATTATGGGGAGTACAATAGATCAAGTATCAATATTGGATATGTAAATTTGTTAACATTGTCCGGAGTATTGCAATCAAAATTCTATTTATAAAAATACCGACAACTAATGATCAAACTTAAATTATCAATAGTTACTCCCGTTTACAATGAAGAGGAAGTAATCAGGTTTTTTCATGCGCGAACTGTTAAAATTCTGAACTCACTTGAAGATGTTGATTCAAACATTTTATTTGTGGTGGACAAGTGTACTGATAATACGCTTAATATTCTGCGAACAATTGTAGCGGAAGATCCTTCTTCCCGGATTATTCTGATGTCTTCCCGTTTCGGACATCAGATGTCATTATTGGCTGGCATTGAAAATTCATTAGATTCTGATGCCATTATTATGATGGATAGTGATTTGCAGCATCCACCGGAATTGATTCCCGCATTACTTTCCAATTTTAGAATGGGTTTTGATATCGTTTACACAGAACGTATTGACACTGAGGAATTAGGGTTAGTAAGAAAACTTGCAGGGAAACTTTTTTATAAAATACTAGGAAAACTCTCTCAAATACAAATTAATGAGAATTCTGCAGATTTCAGACTCATTTCAAATCGGGTTGCAAAGATCCTGGTGTCCGGATTTCATGAGCGAAACATGTTTCTGCGAGGATTGTTTTCCTGGATAGGCTTTCCTCAGACAAGTATTGAATTTGTGGCTGCAAGAAGATTTGCTGGTAAAACCAAGTACTCATTTACAAAAATGATGCAATTAGCAATTACCAGTATTCTTTCTTTCAGTACAAAACCGTTGAAACTCGGAATATTTATTGGAATTAGCTTTGCGTGTATTGCTCTGGTATATCTGGTTTATGTCATCATCATCTTTTTTATACACAAGTCCACACCCAGCGGTTGGACGTCATTGGCTGCCACATTATTGCTTTTCAGTGGTGTACAATTGATTGTTTTGGGCATTATGGGAACATATATCGGTGCCATTTATGAGGAAGTTAAAAAGAGGCCACACTACATTATTGAAGAAAAAATTCCAAATCATTAATGATCATTTATGTTCTTACAATTTCACTTTATTTTTAACTTATGACCAAAATCTTGAACCACAACTGACAAGATAACCTTGTTTATGCAACAGAAAGAAACAATTCCGGATGAACCGGAACTTATTAACTTAAAAAAAACAATCCGTTCCCTCGAAGAGGAGAATAAAATACTCAGGCTCGTTCTTGAATATAAGGATCGGGAAATTGCAACTCATCTGGATAAAATCCAAAAGGTTCTGAGTTCTTTTTCCTGGCGTATTACGTTACCGTTGAGGAAAATTGCTGATGCGTCCATTGCAATAGTTAAACCACACGGAAGCAAAGCAAATCCTTTCATTTATATCTCTACGCTGATCAGGTCCGATAAAATCTTGTCAGGATTCACCAGAGCTGATTTTAAAAAAGTCCGGTGTAGCCTGAACCGTGATACTGCGACAGATTATTTAATCTTCCCGATCATTGATTGGGATTTCCGGTTTCAAAGACCTCAACAAATTGCCACCAGGATTGCCGGGAAGGGAAACAGGGTGTTTTATTTCAAGACATCTTTTAATGTTCACCGGGAGAACATTTTACCCAGGCACCTTGCGGTAAGAAAAATATCCGGCAATATATTTGAGATAGGCCTGACATGCAGGAAAAATATCAATCTTTATAAAGAAGATTTTGATAATCCTGAAGTTCTTTCCGGTATTTTGGAATCTATTGAATGTGTTAAACGACTGTTTGCTATTCAACATACTGTGTCGCTTGTAGATCATCCTTCGTGGTGGCCCGTCGTGAAACACTTGCAAAATAACCGCACGGTGTACGATTGTATGGATGAACATTCAGGCTTCAGCAACAATTATGCAACGACTCTTTCGATAGAGTATGAGTTGACACAAAAAGCGGATCTTGTTATTTCATCCTCAACTGAATTGTTAAATAAAAATTCATCTCTCAACCGCAATACGTTTCTTTGCAGGAACGGAGCTGATTTTGATCATTTCTCAGGAAGTACGGATTCTGATAAATTATCAGATTTTCCACATCCCATAATCGGATATTATGGGGCCATCGCAGAATGGTTTGATATCGATCTGGTCGAAGAATGCGCCAGACATTATGAAACATATCATTTTGTCCTGATTGGTCACATTTCAGATCTGGATATTAAAGGAATTTCCGGTTTAACAAATGTCCATTTCCTCAAAGAAATCCCTTATAAAAAATTGCCACTATACTTAAATTCCTTCGATGTTTGCCTGATCCCCTTTAAATTAAACAAACTTACTAAAGCAACAAATCCTGTCAAATTTTATGAATACTTGTCAGCCGGGAAACCGGTTGTAACAGTTGCTTTACCTGAGTTATTGGAGTTCCGGGATAACTGTTACTTCTCCCACAGTCGTCAGGACTTTATCAATAACATTGAAAAAGCCGTGAATGAAAATAACGGTAAGATCCATCAAAGAATTCAGCTTGCAAAAGCAAATTCATGGGATCTCAGAGTTAACCAGATCAAAGAAAAAATAGTTGATCTGTATCCACTTGTCAGCATAATAATTGTGACGTATAATAACATAAAATACACTAAAGAATGTATAAGCAGTATTTATAAATATTCGAGATACCCCAGATTCGAACTGATTGTGGTGGATAATAACTCCTCCGACGGGAGTGTCGAGTTCCTTGATGAGCTTACTGTAAAGAAAGACAACTTTCATCTGATAAAAAATAACGCTAATCTCGGGTTTGCAAAAGCAAACAACATGGGATTAAAAATGGCACAGGGTGAATATATTATATTTTTGAACAACGATACAATTGTTACAAATGACTGGATAGTGACTTTACTCGAACATTTCAGGAAGGATTCGCATCTTGGTTTGTTGTGTCCTGTTACAAATGAAATCGGGAATGAGGTAAAAATCGATGTATCAATAAAGATCCCAAAGGAAATACAGGAGTTTGCCTGCTATTATGCTATGACTTCTTCAAGTGCACCCCGGGCTATAAAAATTGCGCCTCTTTTTTGTGTGATGACAAAGAAACTTCTTATTGATAAGTTTGGCGGACTCTGCGAGGATTACCACGTTGGAATGTTCGAAGATGATGATCTCAGCATGCAGTATAAAAGATCCGGATATAAGATCTGTTGTGCAGAGGATGTTTTTATATATCATATTGGTAGTGGGTCATTCAAGAAACTTTCAGATTCTGAATATTTACAAATTTTTAATAAGAATAAAGCAATCTTTGAATCGAAATGGGGGAACTGGATTCCTCACAACCAAAAAGCATTTAAAAACTAGAAAATTAAAATAAATGCAATGGGATCTTTTTGCAAAATCCAATCGACTATTAATGGCTAAACAAAAACTTTATGTCCTGGCCGAAAACGGATGGACTAATACCTTTCAGAGACCCCATCATCTTGTTAAAAGGTTTAAAAACGATTATTGGGTTGAAGTTGTCGCTCATTTAAAATATATACCTGTTGTTTACTCTTATGGAGAAGAACAGTTGCAGATACCCGACAAAATACATACAATCTATGGCCTTACCGGTGCAACAATTACGCCTTTTCTTGACAAAGTCAATTTATATCTTCATGACATCCAGATGAAGCGTATCCTGAATTCCCGTTCCTTTCGGTCATCCAAGGTTGTATATTCATGGCGGACCAGTGATATCTCATATCTTAATTATTGCCGGGATAAAATCCTTGTTTATGACGGTATGGATGACTGGGCCGAGTTTTTTTCAGACAGCGATAAGAAAAAGAAGATCAGGGACAATGAACTTGAAATATTATCAAATGCAAAGCTTGTCCTCGCAGTAAGCCAGAAATTATTCGATTATTATAAAGAAAAAAACAAGAATACAATTTTAGTAAGAAACGGAGTTGATCTCGAACACTTCTCTTCCTGTATTGATCATGTTAAAACGCCTGATGATGAGCTTTACCAGTTCAGGGACAGGCCTGTAATCGGATACATGGGGCATATAACCGCCTGGTTTGATACCACCCTGGTTATCGAAACAGCAAAACTGTTACCACATTATCTGTTTGTCATGATCGGCCCTGGAAGCCCGGATCTGCTCGCTGACCTCAAAAAATGTTCCAATATTATTGTAATGGGATACAAGCCCTATCATCAGTTACCTGCTATCGTTTCTTATTTCTCGGCCGGGATAATTCCCTTCAGGCTTAACCTGCTGAATGAAAGCACAAACCCAATCAAACTATACGAATACCTTGGCGCTGGGATCCCGGTTGTTTCAACAAGAATCAAAGAGGTCTCTCTTTATGAGAATGAAGGCGTAGTACACATTGCAAATGATCCTGTCACTTTCGCCGCGGCACTTGAAAAGGCTTCGGCCCTGACAGGTAATCCGCATTACATTCACCAACGTATAATGGTTGCTAAAGAAAATAGCTGGGATACCCGGGCTAATGATATCTTCGACGCTATTAATCGGTTAATATGAAAATCATCTTTGCCAATCGTAACGACTGCCTTTCAAACAAAGGGGGTGATACGGTTCAAATGCTATTGACAAAAGACTACCTTGAAAAAAAATATAACCTCAATATAGAAATTTGCCTTGATCCATCAGAGTTAAAAATTAAGGAATTTGATATTCTTCATGTCTTCAATATCCAAACCTACTCTGAATCATATGATTTTATTAAAGTTGCCCGATCAAGGAAAATCCCGGTTGTTCTCACTCCTGTTTACTGGGACCTTAATTATTGCAATGCTTACTACATCCTTACAAGACTTAAACTATATAAACCGTACCGTTTAACTCCGGGTTTAAGCAATTTCCTGCGGGTTATAACCAATCCATTCCTTCCTGCCGGTTATCTATCAGGGAGTTATAGGCGGAGTATTGCTGAGATATTGTCAAGTATTGACATATTGCTGCCGAACTCCACTGAGGAATGGAATATAATCCGTAATCATTTTCGTTTTGAGTTGAAAAATCCTCCTTCCATTATTCCCAATGCTATTGAATTAAAAGAGGAAATTAATGATCAACTGCCGGAAAAGGATCAGGATCTGATTATCCAGGTTGGAAGGATTTCACCATTTAAAAATCAGGCAGCCACTGTCCTTGCTCTTAAGGGAATGAAAAATAAGCAGCTTCTCCTGATAGGTCGTGTTGAAAATCATGATTACTACAAATATGTTCAAAGACTTTCAACAAAACATGGTGGCATAACATTTATTGATGAAATAAATTATACCGGGTTGGAGGAATACTACCGCAAAGCATCTGTTCATGTACTTCCATCACTTCGTGAATCACCCGGACTTACAAGCCTTGAGGCATTTTTACATGGTTGTGAAATAGTTATTTCAAATAATCTCTATGGGCCGGTTGATTATTATCAATTCTCTCAAATCGGACACATCTGTAATCCTTTTGATCTGGTGTCGATTTCGGATGCAATTAAAAATTCATTCATAAATATGAAAAATGATCCTGATACCAGAATGAGGTATTTTAAGTTCTTTAATTACAATACTGTGGCCGATTTAACTTTTAAAGCCTACGTTTCACTGGGAACACAAACATAACACCTTGATCAACCAAACTGTTCATTTTCGAAACGGTCAGACTTCCTGAATACCTGAAAATGGCATAACTTTGTCGGAAAAAACATGGATGACCTCATAATAAATTTCACTCCTACGGGGATGATCCCGACCAGAGTTCTAACTCCTTACGTGCCGCTTTCCGTTTCTGAAATTGTTGAATCTGTATTGATGGCTAATGAAAAGGGCATTACGGTCGTCCACCTTCATGCAAGAGATAGCGAAGGAAAACCTACGCTGAATCCGGATGTTTATGGGCAGATCATTACCGGGATCAGGAAATATGCACAAGAACTTGTAATATGTGTGTCTTTGAGTGGCAGACTTCAACCGGATTTCGAGCATAGAAGTGTACCCCTTCTTTTAACCGGGGATGCCAAACCAGATATGGGATCCCTGACACTGAGTTCATTAAACTTTATAACCGGCACCAGCATAAACCAGCCAGATACTATTATCAGGCTTGCAGAGAAAATGCGTGAGATGAGAATCCTTCCTGAACTCGAAGCCTTCGACTCCGGTATGATCAATTATGGAAAATATCTCATCAGAAAAAAAATCATCAGGCTACCGTGTTATATGAACCTGATCGTTGGCAATTTAGCCTCTGCCCAGATGGATCTTATGGATATCAGCAACCTCATCAACAGATTGCCTGATCAATGTACCTGGTCTATCGGGGGCATCGGTGAAACACAATTACCGGCAAACACAGTGGCAATCAGTATTGGAGCAGGCATCAGAGTCGGACTGGAAGATAATATCTATTATTCCAGGGGTATACTGGCATCTAATGAGATGCTTATAAGCCGCGTTCATGACCTGGCAAAAATTCATGAAAGAAAAATTATGAATCCTTCAAAATTAAGGTCAAT
>Ga0172368_10003482_pt1 | contig 19048 bp, 10 predicted proteins | sample Lak11m_FD_114540 | JGI IMG/M metagenome (GOLD analysis project Ga0172368, IMG submission 114540) | Freshwater microbial communities from Kabuno Bay, South-Kivu, Congo - kab_022012_11m | ecosystem: Environmental > Aquatic > Freshwater > Lake | place: Democratic Republic of the Congo: South-Kivu...
GAACGACGGTCGATGCCGCATTCGGCGGCGGTTTGCGAAATGTTGCCGTGATTTTTCCTCAGATGATGCGTCAGATAGGATATTTCGAATTCTTCGAATATCCTTTCGCGGGCTTCTTTATAATTCAGATTTATGATTTCGCTCATTACTTTATTATCCGGGCATTCATTTCTTATCGGCAGATTATCGATGTTAATTATTTCGGATGATGAAAGGAAGAATGCACGATAAACAAAATTCTGCAATTCGCGCACATTCCCGGGCCAGGAATATAAAATCAGAGAGTCTTCCGCTTCCCTCGAGAAATAATACGGTTTCCTTTCTTCTTTTTTGCAGAGTTCATGCAGGAAATGATACGCCAGAGGTAAAATATCCTCAGTTCTTTCACGAAGGGGAGGTATTTCAATCTGTATTGTATTAAGCCTGTAATAAAGGTCCTGCCTGAATTTATTATCCCGCACACCAATTTCAAGATTTTTATTCGTTGCAGCAATAATTCTTACGTCAATCTGAATTTCTGAATGTCCGCCGACCCTCCTGATTTTTTTATCCTCAAGCATCCGCAGAAGTTTTACCTGCATCGCCGGACTGATATCACCAATTTCATCGAAAAAGAAAGTTCCGTGCATTGCAAATTCGAGCAAGCCCTGTTTGGTTTTGAAAGCACCGGTAAACGATCCTTTTTCGTGCCCGAAAAGTTCACTCTCGATAAGCTGCTCCGGAAGCGCCGCGCAGTTGACAGGTACGAACGGATCGTTATTACGTCGGCTATGAGTATGAATTGCCCGTGCGATCAGCTCCTTTCCTGTGCCGCTTTCTCCGGTAATAAGGACATTAAGAGAACCAGGGGCGATCTTCGGAATCATGAGCATTATTTCTTCCATCATCTGGCTTTTATAAATTATACCGCTGAAATTTTTTACAGATTCGTCCTTAGTTACAGGTTTTTCCGGAGTTATTGCTTTTGAAATGCTTAATGCGCGTTCAATACAATCATACAATTTTTTCGATGTGAAAGGTTTTTCGATAAAATCGAATGCTCCCTTTTTCATTGCTTCAACGCTTGCCTCAATAGTCCCGTATCCGGATATAAGCACAACTTTTGCTCCGGGATTATTTTTCAAGGTCTCATCAAGAATATCCATACCGCCGATCCCGTTCATTCTAAGGTCGGTAAGAATAAGGTCATAGGAATTCTGGATAACTTTCTCAAGCGCCTTTTTTGCATCCCGTTCAGTCTCAACATGGTATTCTTTTTTCAGTCCCAGAATTTTTTCGAGACTATTTAGCATTTCTATTTCATCATCTATAACTAAAATTTTCTTCATTGATCTTCTTTTAAGATTTTAAAAGTAATATTAAATGTAGTTCCCTCTCCCGGTTCACTTTGGCAATCGAGTGTGGCGCGGTGATTTTTGCAGATTTTCTGCACTATGTACAAACCGAGTCCGGTGCCTTTTCCCGGAGGCTTCGTCGTAAAAAATGGTGAAAAAATATGTTCAACTTTTTCAGCGGACATACCCTCGCCCTTATCAGAAACCGAGAGTCTCACCTCATCAGCCCCGAGTTTCTGAACCGCAATACGTATTTCAATCTCGTTTTGGGATGCGTCAATTGCATTAGTAACAAGATTCGAGAGTATCTGCTCAATCTGCACCGGGTCACCATTGATATAAACAGGTTCATCGGGATATTCTTCAATCAGTGTGCAGGATTTTTTCCGAAGCACAGGTTCGTATATTTTCAAACCATCACTTACAATTTTTGCAAGATCCATTTTCCCGAAATTCCGGGGGAGTTTTTTGCTGTTCCTCAGGATATTTCCTGTAATTTGGGATACTTTGGTGATCTCCTTAATAATAACATCAAGATCGTCCTGGAAACGTAAAAGAGCCGGGTTCGAAGAAGCCTCGAGCAGGATATAATCAGCTCGGGACATAATTACTGCTGAATGGTTGTTAACTTCATGAGCAACTTCAGCGGATAGTTCACCAAGATTAACAAGTTTATCAGCCCTCTGCAACTGTTCGAGGTGGAGGTTCTCAATTTCCTCGCGCGTTTTTTTTATCTCTTCAGCCATTTTGTTTACATGCCGCTGTAGAATCCCCATCTCATCCTTTCTGACTGTTTTTAACCGGAAATCCAGTTTCCCTTTCTCGAAATTTGAAACAGCGCGCATAACTTCTACAAGAGGAGTATTTATATAATAATTGAAGAGCATATAAAATGCCAGAAAAAAAGCAATAATAAATGCAACGCTCAGGAACAAAAGATGGAATACCCCCGTGAAGAAGGATGTTTCAGCCCGGGTGAACCTTGTGTCAACATCTATATAAGCCAGTATCGCTCCATTTGTATGGCAGGTTTGACACTCAGTTGTATTTAATATCGGTTCAGATATGGAATAACTTGCATCGCCTGAAAGAAACTTGACTTTGCGTATTTTTCTTTCCTTAAATCCTTTCTCAATATGATCCGGGGAGACGATAAAAATACTTTTTCCCATTTCATCGGGAATTGAAGAGTATTTAATCTGACCATTTAAGTCGAGAAGGCGAAGATGTTCAATGTTTCTGTTAAGGGCGATTTTATCAACAATATGCTGAACGTTTTTCTGCTCACCGATCATCATTGCATTATTGAGTCCGTACCTGAGCATATCTATAGTTGTATCGAGCAGGATCAGCGATCGCTGATGAAAATTCTCATTTAACTGTTTGACAAGGAAGGCAAAAGGAATACCGAATACCATCAAAGTAAAAATGACAGAAAACAAAATAAACTTACTTTTAATTGTAACCGGCATCCTTAAATTACTCCGTCAGACATTTAAAATCCCTTAAAAAATATCAATAAACAAACAGGAAATTGCGACACAAATATGCGATATTAATGTCACACTGAGACAAAAAAGTCGCACAACTAAATGCAAAATAATAAAATATTTTTTCAATATCCTGAGAAGTTAAAAAAAGGTCCTTTATAATAAACAAGTTAGAAACCCGCTGCGGCAATAATACATAATACTTACAATAAAAATGCTGGCACGATCATTGTATTATTAATACGATTTTTCAAATCAGAAAAAATAATATATGTACATAAACCTATTCGGAGTTATTATGAAAAAATCACTACAGATGTTCGTTTTTGCGATTATGCTGTCTTCCTTTGTACTCGGGCAGCAGGCAAAAATTAAAGTTGTCCCGGTTTCACCTGAAGGATTGGTCGAGATGAACTTGCAGACAAACTCAGTTTCGAGCGGATTACCCATATTTGCCAACGGTACTTTCTGTTATCTTGAAGCAGCAAACATTGCAGATGCAAATCCGGTACTTACCTCAAACTTTACATTTGTTTCGAAACCCTCAGGATCAACAGCAGCATTTACAATATTTGAGCCAGGGTTTGTCTATTTCAAGGCCGACATTAAAGGCGAATACAAAATCAATCTTGCGATTACCACAGCAACAGGCGCAGATGACACAACGATGTCAGTTTATGCAGCCGATTTTGTAGGCGTTGGCGGATTTGAAGGCGTTGCTGCATCATTCCCGCAGTGTATGACCTGCCATGCCACTTCGTTTGCAGATATCTTTAATAACTGGAAAGTCTCAGGACATGCCCAGAGATTCAAAGAAGATATCACAACAGGCGGCGCTTTCTTTAATGAAAGCTGTATGAAATGCCACACAACAGGATATGATCATAATGTTGTTGCAGCCAACAACGGATTTGATGACAAAGCTGCTTCATTAGGCTGGATATGGGCAAACTTTGCTCCTCCGAGCCCGAATAACTGGGACCTGCTTGTCAGCGGTTTCTCAGGACTTGTTAATCATGCTAATATCGGATGCGAAAGCTGCCACGGACCAGGAAGTGAACATGGCGGTTCTGGCGGAAACGTTGCGAAAATTGCGATTTCTCGTGAAGTTGGTGCCTGCGCTCAGTGCCATGGCGAACCCGGACCAACTGGAAATTATCCTTTAGGTCAGTATGAATTATCAGGACACAGTGAAGCAATCTGGTCATCATCATTTGCTCAGGGCGCTTCATCACAGAACAATAACCTCCAGAACTGTATCCGCTGCCACGACGCACAGGGATTTGTCAATTTCACAAAAGGACAGATCACAAATACTACTGGAATGAAACAGCATCAGCATGAAGCTATCACATGTGCAACCTGCCACGATCCTCATGGAAACGGCGAAGAATATGCAATCCGTGAAACCCCGGTTGGTTCAGATACTCTTGGAAACGGATTCTCATATACTGAATTTGGCGGAGTTGGTCAGCTTTGCATGAACTGCCATAAATCAAGAAGAGATGGTGCAACTTATGGATCAAGCACTGTCAGCAGTTCACATTGGGGACCTCATCATTCAGTTCAGACCGATGTTTATCTCGGCAAGAACGCTGCTGATTTTGGTGTAACTTATCAGTCAAGCAATCACAGATATGCAGTAGGCGATGCCTGCGTTACATGTCACATGGCAGAAACTCCTGCTTCACCCGATCCGAATCAGAATAAAGTCGGTGGTCACTCATGGTCAATGCATAATGCCGAGACCGGTTACGATAATACCGCTTCATGCGAAAGCTGCCACGGACCAAAAGAGTCGTTTGAAGATTTTGTCGCTCAGACAGACTATGACGGCGATGGAACTGTTGAGCCCGTTATGGAAGAAGTTGACGGTCTTATTCATCTTCTCAGCACCTGGCTGCCTCCGGTTGGAATCGATTCAATCTCCTGGACAGATATCAGAGATGCTGGAAACGTAATGTATAACAAAGCTTATTGGAATTATCAGTTGATTGCTTATGACGGATCAAAGGGAATGCACAACACCAAATTCGCTATTGATGTTCTTACCAAATCAATTGAAGCTGTAGGCGGAGTTGTTCCGGTTGAACTTATCAGCCTTAGCGCAACACCTGCAATGGGCAAAGTAACATTAGACTGGCAGACTGCTACCGAAACAAATAATAAGGGATTTGAAGTTGAAAGAGATCTCGGTCAGGGATGGCATCAGTTAGCTTTCATCGAAGGTCATGGAACCACAACGGAACCAGTTAAATACAAATATGTTGATAACCTTACAAACGTTACCTACGGAAATGTTGTTAACTATCGTCTGAAACAGATTGATGTTGATGGATCGGTAAATTATTCAAAGGCTATCGAAGTTAATTTTGAGGGTATTCTTTATGCTTATAATCTTGATCAGAACTATCCGAACCCGTTCAACCCAAGCACAAAGATAACCTTCGCCACACCTGTTGAATCAAGAGTTACCGTTAAAGTTTACAATACGGTAGGACAGGAAGTTGCTGAAATTGTCAATGGTAAATTTAATGCCGGAGTTCATGAAGCTACATTTAATGCTTCTGCTCTTACAAGCGGCGTTTATTTCTATGCTATCGATGCCAAAGGCAATGACGGGACAACTTACAGCAGTGTTAAGAAAATGGTTCTCATGAAGTAATTTTCTGAAAATCAGAATTTTCCCGGAACAGCCCCGCATTTGCGGGGCTGTTCTGTTTTTAAATGGATGACAAGCAAGAATAATAAGATGTAAATATTCTTTTGCGTTCTCATTTTTCCTGAACCGAAGCTATCACCGAAACCCCGCAAAAACAGGGTGATTCCCTTCCCGGTAGTGGGTGCCCGCAGGGCAGCCCGACACATAATTATTAAATGATTTTGGTCGTAACGGACGGGTTTATCGGGATGTGAGTTGCAAAGAGAAAAGATATCTGAACCAGGATTTACATGATTAAATTGATTAACATGATTCTTTACGACCACGAAGGGCATGCTGCATAATTGTTAATTATTAATGGTTAATTGTGAATTATTCAAACATGTCATGGCGGCAGGGCAACACGTTTGTAGCCAAAACCCCCGGCAAAAGATCAAAGACCCCGAAGGGGTCAAACGTTTGTAGAATGATCGCGTAAAAAACAACGAGAGCCTTACATTTTATTCAAAAAAAACCTGCGCCGATATTCCCGCAAAATATTAATTCCCTTTATATTTATACAGATAAAATAATGCGGTTAATCTTATGAGAAAACGACTAATTCTTTGTCTAAGCTTTCTGGTATTCGCCGGATATTCAATTCTTTCTGCTGAAAACATCAGCTCACCGGATGGGAAAATCACTCTTGAGTTTTTATTGCACAATGGAAGCCCATTTTACAAAGTGCTTTATGAAGGAAAAACGATAATAAGTGAATCAGCGCTAGGATATAAATTCCGGAATCTGCCGGCGCTTGAATCGGGATTTACTGTCAGTTCTTCGAAGAAAATCAGTTATGATAATACCTGGCAGCAAGTATGGGGAGAGAGAAAACTGATCCGGGAAAATTATAACGGGCTATATATGGAAATTGAGCAGAAGGTTTCGGGGAAAACACTCGGAATCTCTTTCCGCATATTCAATGATGGGGTTGCTTTCCGTTACTTTTATCCTGAATCCAATGGCGATGCTGAGATTCTTGTTTCTGATGAACTCACAGAATTCAGACTTGGCGCAGATCACCAATGCTGGTGGATACCTGGTGACCATGATAGTTACGAGTATCATTATAATACGACAAAGTTTAGTGAGATTGATGTTGCTCCATACAAGTATTATCAGTCGGGCGACAGAAATATCCCGGATTTGAAAGCTGTGAATACACCGCTTACAATAAAAACCGTGAACGGACTCTACTTATTATTTCATGAGGCAGCCCTGATCGATTACCCCGATATGACATTGAAAGCGCGTTCAGATTATTCACTAAAAGCCGAGCTTGTTCCCTGGAAAGACGGCGTTAAAGTAAAAGCAGGCGGTTCTTTTGAATCTCCGTGGAGAGTGGTTCTTATCAGTCCCGCCCTTTCAGGTCTGTTTGAATCGAACACTATCCTGAATCTGAACGATCCTAATAAGCTGGAAGATGTCTCATGGATTGAGCCGATGAAATATGCCGGAGTATGGTGGGAGATGCATATCGGGAAAAGCTCATGGAGTCCCGTAAAAGTAGAAGGTTCCTGGGCGAATGATGCTCCGGCGCATGGAGCGACTACCGAAAACACAAAAAAATATATTGATTTTGCTTCTGCAAATAACATAAAAGGAATACTTGTTGAAGGCTGGAATACAGGATGGGAATACTGGGGAAAGGATACAGCCGGTTATTTTGATTTTGTTACACCGACAGCATCGTTTGATATTGAATGGCTTATCGATTATGCCGGGAAAAAAGAGGTTGAACTTATCGGGCATCATGAAACCGGCGGGCAGGCGGATAATTATGAATTGCGGCTCGAAAATGCTATGAAATATTACAATTCTCTTGGAATCAGGGCTGTAAAAACAGGCTATGCCGGTTCAATTTCACCGAAAGGCGAACGCCATCATGGACAATATATGGTGCGCCATTACAGAAAAGTGCTTGAAACAGCGGCTAAATATGGGATTATGGTTGATGCGCACGAACCAATAAAGGATACCGGTGAACGCCGCACTTTCCCTAATATGCTGGCGAGAGAGGGAATGAAAGGAATGGAGTGGAATGCGTGGAGCGACGGTAATCCGCCGGAACATGTTACAATTCTGCCATTTACCCGCGGCATTGCAGGACCGATGGATTATACTCCGGGGATATTTGATCTGACATTTGACAAGTACAAACAGAAAGAAAGAGTTCAGTCAACATTGGCAAATCAGCTTGCTCTTTATGTTGTGCTATATAGTCCGCTGCAGATGGCAGCCGATCTGGTTGAGAATTACGAAGGAAATCCGGCATTTGAATTTATCCGCAAAGTTCCTGTTGATTGGGAAAATTCTCTGCTGGTTGCCGGTGAAATCGGTGACTATTGTGTTATTGCCCGCGAGAATTCCGGTAAATGGTATCTCGGGGCTGTTACCGATGAGAATAAACGCGAAATTGAAATCGAATTGAATTTCCTTGAACAAGGCGCTGAATATAGTATGAATTATTTTGCTGATAATGAAAAGAGCGATTATCTTAATGCACCGTATGAGATAAGTATTGGAAAAAGGAAAGTAACGGGCGGCAGCAAGATTATTATCCCATTGGGAAGGGGGGGCGGATTTGCCGCTGAATTTGTAAAATAGATAATTGTGTAACGGGTTCAGGGATTTAATTTCTTCTTTGAAGCGAAAGCCCGGGCAGGGCATCATCAGATTTCTGAACTGATAATTGTGCAGTGGAATTATCGTCTTACTCGTATAAGATTGATTATGGCGCCCGCAATGAACAGAAAATTTGCCGCCCATGCGGTAATGAAAGGCTGAAGCACTCCGTTTTTACCGAATGCCTGACTGATCTTCATAAAAACAAGATAGATAAAAGTTATAAGAATATTTATGCCGAATTGAATGGCGAGGCTTCCCTTTCTTTTATTTGTCGAGATAGGGACGCCAAAAAGTATAACAATAAGGCATGAAAAAGCAAAGGCAATTTTCGAGTGGAATTCAATAAGAACGACAGTCGGGTCATTGCCGGAGCGTAGCTGTTCATCGGCAAAATTCAGAAGTTCTGCAAGGGACATTTCTTCGGGTTTCTGCTGCTTCTTGAGGATATCTTCCGGCTTAAAATTGAGTCCGTGAAGCTCTTTTGAAGAAAAATCCGCTGAAGTTTCAAAATCGCCGCTGAAACTGCGTTCGGTGCCGTTATTAAGTATCCACGAGGATTTCGCCGAATCATAGACCATTCTGTTTGCATCAATTCTCTTTTTCATAATCGTATGATCATCGGGATCAAATTCCTGAATAGAAACCCTGTTCGCCTGATTCCTTTCCTTGTCATAGAATGATACGCTTACAATCCTTGTCTTATTATCCTGAAAATAAATGTTGCTTCCTGAAAAAACGATTCCTTTTTTCATAAAGGTCTGCTCTATGAAAATTTTATGCTTGTTTGCTTCCGGGACAATATATCCCCCGAAATATACCGCAGCAGTTGATATAATAAACGACACAATCACAAAAGGAATAAGGTAGCGGAAAATGCTGATACCCGCTGATTTCATTGCGGTAAGTTCATTCAGATTAACGAGTTTTCCGGTTGTAAATAGTCCTGAGAGCAATATTGAAACAGGAAGCATAAGCCGGATAATTTCAGGAATAAATACGAGGTAGAATTCGAAGATATACTGTCCGGGCACATTCTGATCAATAAAATCATCGAGATTCTCCATCATATCGATAAGGACAAAGAGCAGGGTAAAAGCCAGCAGACCGAAAAGAAAGGTCTGGACAAATTGTTTAATCAGGTAGCGGTCAAGAATTTTCATAATTATCGGAGATCTGCCGCAGTTTTTTTGGCACAAGTTTGATCAAAAAGTCGAAGCTGATTGTTGTCCTCTCGCGTGCACTCTTGATCATAAGCAGGATACCGAGTCCGCCAAGGAAAAAATTAGCGCCCCACATTCCCCAGAAAGGAGAGAGCAATGCGCGGTCGGCGAGTTTTTCACCGCCGATCAGAAAAGCCCAATAAACAAGGAAAAACAGCATACTAACCCCGGCAGCAACACCGATTCCGCCTTTGCGTGTCATAGTTCCGAGAGGTGCGCCAATTAAAATAAATACAATACAGGCAACCGGAATAGAATATTTTTTATGAATTTCAACCCAATAGCTGTTGATAAGCGTCTGATTATCTTCAAGCCGCTGAATATCAGCGAGGACAATATTCCTGACAGATTTAAGCTGGTTTTCAGCGCGTATATATGCAGTGATCAAATCTCGCGAAGGGTTCCGCCCCGAAAAACGGAAACGGACTGTGTCGGCGGAAAAATGATCGGCAAGACTTTTTGAAAGTCTTTCATTATAAGTTGCCCTTGTTAACATTAGGCTGTCAATAATACTCTTCATTTCAGCGGCGCCGAGTTCCCGGTCCCCGCGTTCACCTCCGAGAGCAGACTGCCTGAAAAGGAACTGGCTGCCGGGCATACCAATTTTGTGCTTATTAAAATGAATTTTCCGATAATCATCTCTTTCGAACATATCCGAAGTGTGAATTTCGCCTTCCCAGAGGTCGAGTATCAGTTTTTCCCTGTCCCGCGAAAAATATATAACACCGCGGTTTGCAGTAATGATGTTAATTGATCCGTGATCAGAATAATCATAGATTGTAAGGTCATGAAGTTCATTTGATATCGGATCAATTTTGCGGGCAAGGAGAGAATAGTTCGGCACTTCCTGCGAAAAAACTCCTGGAACAAGGGATAGTGTCGGCTTTTTCCTTGTGATATCCTGCATAAGGATTCTTGCCGCATGGTTTGCATCGGGATAAACTTCGTTATTGAACTGAATTAACAGGTAAGCAATTAGAACTGCGCCAATCAGGGGTGCGATTATCATTTTATAGAGGCTCATGCCGCTTGCTCTGAGAATTGCAACCTCATTATTCTGGCTCATTGTTCCAAAAGCCATAAGAGTGGCAATAAGCACTGCCATAGGAACCACCAGAACAACCATCCATGCGAGATTATAGGAGATGAGCTTAATAATAACCCATGCACTCAATCCTTTCCCGATAAGCTGATCAGCAAATTTCATAAGAAATTGCAGAAGGAATACGGAAATTAGAACAAATACCGAAAGTAGAAAAGGAACAATATGATTACGAAGGATATACCTGTGTATAATCAACTCAAAAACCTGCCCGGAATGAACATCGGAAAATTTTATAATTAATAAACATTGTTAATCTTACGAAGAAATCACTTTTTTTTATTATCTTTTGCAAATATACTGAGAAATATATTATTAAATCATCGGCGGTAAATCCCGGCTTCCTGATTAACTACGGAGTAAAAATGGAAAAAATTATCAGCTATCTGGAAAACAATTTTGATAATTCAGTTAAGGAATTTTTTGAATACCTCAGAATACCCAGTATAAGCACACTTGATGAAAGCAAAGACGATATCCGCCTTTGTGCTTCTTATCTGCAGGAGAAATTTAAAAGTATCGGTTTTAAGCACACTGAAATAATTGAAACCGAAGGACACCCTATTGTTTATGCCGAATCTATGGAGGCGCCCGGTAAACCGACAGTGCTGATCTACGGGCATTACGATGTTCAGCCTGTTGATCCTGTTGAATTATGGGATAGCCCGCCCTTTGAGCCGGAAATAAGAAACGGAAAGATTTATGCCCGGGGGGCGAACGACAATAAAGGTCAGAATTTTGCACATATTAAAAGCCTCGAAGCCTGGAATAAAATTGAGGGAAAATTCCCGCTGAATATTAAACTGCTTATCGAAGGCGAAGAGGAGATCGGCAGCCCGAATCTTGAAAAATTTCTGCATACAAATCGCGAAAAACTGGCTTGCGATGCAGTGCTCATCTCGGATACAAGCATGTATGCCGATGGGGTTCCCACCATTAATTACGGACTGAGGGGATTAGCATACATGGAAATTGAGGTTACCGGTCCGAACCGCGATCTTCATTCCGGCAGTTTTGGAGGCGCTGTTGCCAATCCCGTAAACGAACTTGCCCGTATGATTTCCAAACTTCAGGATGAGCGCGGCAGGATTCAGATACCCGGATTTTATGATGATGTTCTTCCGGTTACTCCTGCCGAAAAGGAAAACATGACTTCCCTCGATTTTTCTGACGAAGAATATAAAAAAGAACTTGATGTAAAAGAATTATTCGGCGAGGCGGGATTCACAACACTTGAAAGGCTCTGGGCAAGACCCACTCTTGACTGCAACGGTATTTTCGGCGGATTTACAGGCAAAGGTGCTAAAACGGTGCTGCCTTCGAAAGCTACAGCGAAGATCAGCATGAGACTCGTTCCTAACCAGGATCCCAAAAAAATTGCTCAGCTTTTTACCGATTATGTAAATAAAATTGCACCCGACCGCGTGAAAGTAAAAGTTACTGACCTTCACGGAGGCTCTCCCGTTGTTATTCCTATTGAAAGCAAAGCGATCGGGATTGCTTCGGCAGCCCTCGAAAAAGCTTTCGGCAAAAAGGTTGTTTATACAAGGGAAGGCGGTTCGATACCGATTGTTGTCGAATTTGTACGGACACTGAATGCACCTGCAATTCTTATGGGCTTTGGACTGGAGACTGATGACATACATTCGCCGAATGAACATTTCCGTATAAACAACCTGAAAATGGGTATGTTTAGCAGCGCTTATTTCTTTGACGAATTCGCAAGGAACTTTTAAGCGCCGGAAATGTATCTTGTGTAATGAGCCGTTAAATCAAAGGAGGAGGAAGTATGATTAAAAGGCTTCTGCTGTTTATTATTACTGCCGGAATTATTATAAGCTGCGGTGATGATACTCAGGTTAAGGAAGAACAATCTGTTCGTGAGAGGAATCTCCGGATTAAGAAGGAGCAGGCTAAAAAACGCGAGCCCTGCGACACGCTCTCTTTTCAGGAATATTTTATTGCCAATGGCGGAGCGGGTAATTACATTGTTGAATTCGATCAGTCGCTTGACAGAGTTGTCAGCAAACCGGCTGTTTTTTATTACAAAGAAGGCGGTAACTTCATTTTTTCAGTAATTGCCAAATCGAAACAGACTGAAAGGAATGTTGAAGTAAAAAATATTGTCGGGGTTGATGCCAGTTTTTTAAATTATGACAGTACGAGACTTGGAACAGCTTTTTTCTTTCTGACTCTTTACGAGTGCGATGGTCAGGGGAATTTCTCGATGATCTGGGAGAAAGAGATACCAATTCACACCGGATTTAATTCGATAAAGATGAAAAAGTGGAAAAACATCAGTTATATCGAATTGAACTTCATCGCGATGTATATTTCCGGAAACGTCAGTTTCAATTTGTTCTTCATCGACGGTCTCAGAAATCCGCCGCATCTTCTCGAAACCTATGAGGCAATAGCCAGGCAGAGAGAAATTGCTGATGTAAATAACGATAAATGGCCTGATTATTTTGAATGGCGTTTCGCTCAGAATGATTCCGCTATGTTCTGGCGGAAACTCGATTCCATTCCATTTATCTGGGATACTACAAAAAATATTTACCGTGACCTCAAAGGTCGGCGCTGGACAAGAAAATATTAGCGTGATTTGTTATTTGCCGGGCGATGCCCGCTATCGCCCGGAATCATTTTTTTTGCCACTTCTTGTCGTTAATTAATTTATCTGAACCTGAGAAGGGTTTAATTTTTGAATTTTTACTATTATTTAATTTGAAAAAAATTAAACGCCTGATCTGATCTTGTTGTTGTGCTATTAAGGATTTTAAGGAATTTATGCCGAACGAACATATAAAAGTTGATTATAATTGCCTGAGACATGGAGCCGGGATTTTTGTACATTCCGGAGCCGGGGTTTACAGGGTGGAAGGCGCGGAGCTTTTCGATTTCTTCCACAGGGTAAGCACTAATTCATTCAGGGATGTGAAGCTGTGGCAGTCGGTGACAACTCTTTTTCTGAACAATAAGGGCAGGATTATCGACAGGGCAGCAGCTCTTAATATTCCGGGAAATATTCTTGTTGTCGGGAGCAGGGATGAGGAGCGCAGGCTGATCCACTGGATAAAAAGGTATATAATCACTGAGGATATATCTGTTGAGGACAAATCGGATGATTACACTCTGATTGAGATCGCCGGGGAATATGCTGCTTCTTTCGTGCCGCTTCTGCCCCTTCAGGATGATCCTGAAAATATGATTGACAGAGTATTTCCTCTCACAGAAACCTTTCCCGGTAGCTGGTTCTATACTGTAAAAACTTCAAACGGAAGGACACGTTTTTTTATCCTTAGCAGGAACGAAATTGCAGGACTTATTATCGCACATCTTGTTAATGCCGGAGAGATATACGGTACAAAAATTATTTCTGAAGAGGCTTACAGGGTTTACAGGCTTGAAGAAGGTATTCCCGAATTCCCGGATGAAATAAACGATGATGTTAATCCTCACGAAGCGGGATTTATGCACGATGTCAGCGCCACTAAAGGCTGTTACATCGGGCAGGAAGTTATTGCCCGTCTCGAAACCTACGGTAAGGTGCAGAGAGTTCTCAGCGGAATTATTTTTGAGAACGGAGTTTCGCAGAATAGTGAGTTTACTCTTCAGACAGGGGACGGGGAGGAAAGCGGTTATTTTACAAATATTGTCCGGTCGGAACTGCTCGGCGCCAATATTGGTTTAGCTTATGTGAAAAAAAAATATATCGGCACTGATAATGAGATCTTTGCCTTTGACGAAAAAGGAAATAAGCACAATATTAAAATAACGGGTTTGCCTGTAAGACTATGAAAATTTATACTAAAACCGGCGATGACGGTACTACCGGACTCTTTGGCGGACAAAGGGTAAGAAAGGATGATCTCAGGATCGAAGCATACGGCACAATTGATGAACTCAATTCAATTCTTGGAATTGCTCATTGCAGAATTGAGGATGAAGAGATAAAAGCCGTTATCCTCCAGGTGCAGAATCAGCTTTTTACAGTTGGATCCGATCTTGCAACTCCGCCCGATACCAACACACATAATTTTGAAATACCTCGTGTGGATGAAAGTTTTATAACATTTGCCGAAAGCAGAATAGACATCTTTGAAGCGCGGCTTCCTGAACTCCGTTCATTTATTCTTCCCGGCGGAAGTACAGGTTCATCCTATCTCCATCTGGCGAGGACTGTATGCAGGAGAGCGGAGCGGCGCATCACAAATCTTCAGGCTGAAGCTGGCTCAGTTGAGTTAATTTTAGTATATTTGAACAGGCTTTCTGATCTTTTTTTCGTGCTTGCCCGTTATGAAAATTCAATTACCGGCACTCCTGATATTAAATGGACAAATTAGGGGGTGAAACTGGTCTCGACGGGGTTATTTGCTCTTTGAACAGCGTGCCGTGTTATCCGCAGACACGATAAACAGCGGTAAAAAAAATAAACAACGAATATACATATTCATTAGCTGCTTAATTAAACATTAACAGCCGTTCGCTCCAGCCGTTCATATCCGGCGGGAAACGGACGTCGCAAATGGTATGATAGTCTGGGCTTATGTTCCGGGGGCACAGATGAAATTCACGGAACTGGTCAATCAGGAGCCTTTCAGCCGGCACCGGAGAGATAAGAAAACAATAGACTGAATACGCACGTAGAAATTCTCTGAGAGGTATCTTCGGACGCGGGTTCGACTCCCGCCACCTCCACAAGTCTTCGTTTTGTTTGTAAAATGAAGACTTCTGCTTATCTGATTTTATTCTCCCATAATAAAAAATTCAATCCTTCGACAAGCGGAGCGGTACGTCCGGCAGGGCGGGTGTATTAGGGGGGGCATTTCTATAATAATTTCATCCCTTCGGGATTAAAAAGAATCATGTTAATCATTCACAATTAACCATTCACCATTCACAACCGCTTTTAGAATGGGATTTCTATTGTGAATACTGAGCCTTCGCCAAGTTTGCTCTTCAGGGAAATTTTCCCTCCAAGCAATTCCACGCTTTTTTTCACAATGGAAAGTCCAAGCCCCGTTCCCTGAAATTGCCTTGTCGCTCCTTCGCTGACCTGCCTGAAAGCATCCCATATAAGATCCTGCTTGTCCTCCGGGATACCAATGCCTGTATCAGATACTGAGATAATAAGATAATTGCGTTCACCACGCTTCCCGGTGTCAGCCGCAAGTTCCACATATCCTTTTTCCGTATATACTATTGCATTGCTGAGCAGATTATGGAGAATATCAACGAGAAGCCATTCATCTGTTTCAATCCGCAGGTCGGTAAAATTTATTTTGAATGATAATTTTATACCTTTCTGGAGCACACCCCCTGTAAATTCTTTTTTAAGATCAGCGAGTAATCCGTTTACGTTAATTAGTTTCAGTTTCATAGTAAAGTTGCGTGACTCAAGTTTGGAGAGATCGAGTATTTTACTCAGAGTAGTCTGCATCCTTTTTGAAGCGGAAATAATTCCATCGACCATCTCGAGATCATCCTTATCGGCGAGGGTATCGTGAAGAAGTTCGGAATAACCAAGAATCGCAACGAAAGGGGTCCTGAGCTCGTGACTCATATTTGCAAAAAATATTGATTTGACCCTGTTCATTTCTTCAGCGGCTTCCTTAGCGGCAACCAATTCCTCTTCATACTGCTTTTTCTCAAGATAGAGGCTGATAAGGTTTGCAACTGTCTGGAAAGCGTCTTTGGCATAATCGGCAATATTATCAGTTTTTTCATAACTCTGTGCGACAATTATCCCGCGGGCAGCGCCTCTGATCTTCAAAGGTATTCCCATCCAGTATTCAGCTTCGGATCCGGTTGGTCTCATGCCCCTTTCCCGCATAAGAGCCTGAATTTCAGCTTTATTCATAAATAGAGGTTTTGATTCCTTTACTACTATTCCCGAAAGCGTTCCTTCCGCTTTCCACTGCTCGTATCGGTCCTTAACATCACTCCAGTAAACACTTTTAAATAGATCGGTATTATTATCATACAGAGCCACAAAAAGATTCCGGAAATTGATAACTTTTTCAAGTTCCAGTTTTATTGTGCCGAGGAGTTCCGCAGCGCTTTTCGATGTGAGGATTGCTCCGGCAATATTGTATTCTATTCTTCGGATGACTTCAAATTTTTTCTTTTCCGTGATGTCTTCTTTTACGGCAATAAAATTTGTAACATTATTATTCTCATTTTTCATGGGGGAGATAAGTGCAGATTCCCAGAATAGTTCTCCGCTCTTTTTCCTGTTCTGGAATTCGCCCTTCCAATCCCGTCCGGAGGTAATTGTGTCCCATAATTCCGCGTAAAATTTATCGGAGGAATAACCTGATTTGAGGATCCGGGGGTTTTTCCCAATAACTTCCGCCGATGAATAGCCGGTGATCTGTGTAAACTTCGGATTAATATATTCAATGATTCCATCATGGTCTGTGACAACAATACTGACCGGGCTTTGTTCAACCGCCCGTGAAAGTTTCATCATCTCTGTCTCGGCTTCTTTACGCTTTACAATTCTCCAGATACTGTTCATCATAAGTCTTAACTGAACGACATCCAAATCATCGTAATCGGTTTCCTTATTCGCAACGCCAATAACAGCGACTATTTTTTTCTGATCAAAGACCGGGATCGTCATATACTTTTTTATTCGTACATGCCCTTCCGGGTAACCTTTTTTCAAAGGGTTTTCTTTTTGAAAATCATTAACGATGATCTCTTTCCGCTGCCTTACAGCTTCGCCCCAGATTCCGGTTTTCTGAAGTTCATAGCAGGTTTGAGGATTAGTCACGGAACATTCTTTCATAACATCATTAGACCAGGAATTCAGAATAAACTGTTCTTTTTCCTCATCGTAATAATAGATGTAACCAAATCTACTGCCTGTAAGGATTAAAGCCTGGTTCAGAGCAAAATCCAGAAATGTTTTTATATCATCAATATCTTGTTCGTAAATTTGAAGCAGAGCAGTTAGTCTTTCATTATTCTGCCTTATCTTCAGTTCGGCTTCTTTCCTCTCAGTAACATCCCTTACGAGCGCAAGAATAAAATCCTCTTTTTCAACAGTGAACTTATTAAGGTTGATTTCAGCAATAAAAGTCGAATTGTCCTTTCTCTAATGAGTCCATTCAAAAAACTGCGGCTTTCCGGCAAGCGCCGAATTTAATTTTTCGGTAGATGCCTCTTCTGAATTCCTTCCATCAGGCTGAAGGGGAGGGGAGAGCTGAGATGGTCTGCGGCCAAGCACATAGTCTCTGCGGCAGCCGAAAAGCAGGAATGTTTTTTCATTACATGTAATAAATCTGCCGGATTTTAATATCATAATTGCATCATTCGCCGATTCAAAAATTGTCCTGTAACGCATTTCATTTTGAATAAGCAGGGACTCAGCTCTTTTCTTTTCGGTGATATCGTGCACAATAGCGTGAAGGTATTTCTCTCCGGAAATATCTACAGTGCTAACAAAAACTTCCACATCCGCAACAGTTCCATCGGCTTTTCTGTGCCTGAATTCGTGATGAACATTTTGCTGCGATAGCGCTTCACCCATCAGTTGCTTTATTTTTTCTTGAGGCAGAGTATTTATCTCAGAAAGATTTTTTTTCGTTAATTCTTCTATAGTCCAGCCATAAAAAGCGGCAGCAGCAAAATTTGCTTCTACTATGGACCCGTCATCAGGATCAATAATAAATTTTACAGCTGCATGACGCTCAAAAAGATTACGGAATTTTGCCTCGCTAACAATAATCGCCTTCTCGTTGCGTTTTTTTTCTGAAATATCCTGGATTGCCCCCTGTAACTTTACTATATTTCCTTCATCGTCGCGAACCGCTTCGCCGATAGTACGCACCCAAACCAGGTTACCTGCAGCCGTAATTATCTGCATTTCCTCGTCATAAGGAATTCCCTCAGTTGCACAGGCAGTAAAAACCCGTGTGATTATTTCCCGCCAGTCGGGAGCATAAAATTCAATTCCTTCGTTTACCAATGGAGAATAACCGTGCGGCATTTCATGAATATCTGCAACGGTATCCGACCATTTAACTACGTTCGTTTTGAGATCTACGCTCCAGCCGCCGATTTTGGCAGTATTCCCGGCAATCCTTAAAAGAGAATAATTTGCGTTCAGATCATCCTGCACTTTTTTTCTCAGCAATTTTTCTCTGGTCTCATCCAGCGCCCTTTTAATTGCAAAAGGAAGCCTCTCCGGACGGTCTTTCAGCACATAATCATCAGCCCCCTGCATTAAGAGTTCGATTGCAGTTTCCTCGCCGATAGAACCTGATACGCAGATAAACGGAGTTTGGGGACAAATTTCCTGCTTAAGTTCAAGCGCACCGAAAGCGTTAAAACCCGGAAGGCTGAAATCCGAAAGTATCAAATCGAATTGCTGTTCTTTTAATATTTTTGCAAAACTTGTCTCATCGCTTACGAAAAAATCCGTGAATTTATAACCAGCCGCAGTCAGCATTTCCCTGATTATCAGGTAATCCATTTTGGAATCCTCAAGTATAAGAATCCTTAAATGGAGTTCTTCATTTATTATTCCTTTACTCATTTATAACCTTTCATTTGGCAATTCA
>Ga0172368_10003485_pt1 | contig 19031 bp, 15 predicted proteins | sample Lak11m_FD_114540 | JGI IMG/M metagenome (GOLD analysis project Ga0172368, IMG submission 114540) | Freshwater microbial communities from Kabuno Bay, South-Kivu, Congo - kab_022012_11m | ecosystem: Environmental > Aquatic > Freshwater > Lake | place: Democratic Republic of the Congo: South-Kivu...
GTGAAAGCAGAGAGAAAGGAGGGTGTGAGCAGCGTGAAAGCAAAAATCCAGATTTTGACTTATTTCATTAATTATCAATATCTTATTTAAAATCCTGCTTTCTCTTCGAGGGTGAAAGCAGAGTGAAAGCAGGGTGTGAGCAGAGAGAAAGCAGGAAGCGAATGGTGCCGTAAGTAATCAATAATATCAAAATAAAGCTGTTTAATCCATGTCTATTGACCTTAAAATAATTCGGCAAGATTATTGCCTTTAGAGATGTTTTAAATTAAACCTTTCGCATCGCAGAAGACTTGACACTGTCAGGAATTTCCTGTAAGTTAGAAGGGAAAAAAACTAATAAAATAAGGAGCATAAGATGCGCGTTGCTTTTTACACCAGGATCAGCACCGATGAAGACCATCAGAAATACAGTCTGGATGCACAGAAAGACCGGCTCAACGCTTACTGCGTTTCCCAATATGATGAATACGAAATAGTGAAGATCTACCGCGATACTTCCACCGGCACCAATATGAACCGGCCAGGCTTGGAAGAAATGCTTTTCGATGCGGAAAACGGACTATTCGATGTTCTGGTGGTTTTCCGGGTAGACCGCCTTTCCCGAAATGTTCGACAGCTCGCGCAAATGGTGGAAATGCTGACCGAATGGAAGGTGATTCTAAGAAGTTCATCAGAGCCGTTTGACACTTCCAATTCCGCCGGAAAAATGATGTTGCAGATGTTGGGTGTTTTCGCCGAATTCGAACATGCTACTATCATTGAAAGGACAAAGGCAGGAATGGAGCGCAAGGCTCGCAACGGTGAGTGGGGCGGCGGATTGGTTCCATACGGATATAAACGGGAGGAGGGGATGCTGGTAATCGATGAGGAGGAATCGGTGATTGTGAGGCGGATGTTCCGGGAATATGTCTTCGGTAAAAAGGGCGCGACAAAATTATGCCGGGAATTGAACGAGGCGGGATTGAGAAAGCGCAGTGGTAAGAAATGGGAAAACCGGGGATTAATCAAAATCCTAAAGAATCCGGTTTATACCGGTGTGATTAGCTGGAAAGGTGAAATCTTCGATGGCAAGCATGATCCAATTATTTCTAAGGAATTGTTTGATAAAGCGCAGGCTGTATTAGAAAACCGCAACCTTGCTTCAAACGGAAAACGCTTTAAAAACGATAGCGACTTCTTCTTGACTGGCTTGATTTTCTGCGGAAAATGCGGAAAGGGATTAGTAGGCACCGCCGCCCACCGGAACGGACACCGGCTCAAGTATTATTCCTGCTCGAACCGGACATATCAGAAAGGATGTGATTTGCCTTACATCCGCGCTGACATTGTCGAAGTATTGACTATAAAGGAAATCCAAACCATTTTCCGTAATCCAGAATTGCTTGACAAAATTTATAATTTGGTCAAGACCGAGTTGGCGAAACGTCAGCCGGATAAACTCAAGGAAATAGACAAAGTCGATTCGGATATTGAGAAAACCAAGAGCATACTGCAGAAGTATTATGAAGCCTTTGAATCGGGAGAAATGTCTCCCAAATCCTGCCGTGAAAGAATTAACGATTTGGAAGGGCGCATTATGCAGTTAGAGAATGAAAGGATTAGAATTGGGAATGAAATGGAACAGCTGCAGATAACGGAAGTCGAAAAAGAAAAATTGGAGGAATATATCGATGCGTTGGAAGAGATTTTGAAGGAGGGCAAGAACGAGCAGACAAAGCATTTGCTCAAAATCCTGGTGAAGAAAGTCGTGGTCAATGACAAGGATAATATCGAACTGACGCTTAGACTTCCCGATGGCGATGAGATGCGGCAGTCATTAAATCAGCCGGAAAAAGAAAAGCGCCAACCGGAAAATGTTAACCAGTTAGCGCCAACCGTTCGCAATCAGGAACATAAAGCTCCTCGAGAGGGACTCGAACCCCCAACCTAGTGGTTAACAGCCACCCGCTCTGCCGATTGAGCTATCGAGGAATATTTTATATTTATCTATCCGATCTTTGTCTTGCAGGTCTGACTAATACATATCTTTGACCCGGTCTTGGAGTCGGTGGAAAAGGTTCACCGCGAACAACTGTTCTTTCGCTTTCATTTGTAGCTCCGCCCCTTGGACCGATAATTCTATAGATGCCTGAATGCGGAGCTAAATTGCCCGGTCTATGTGAGGATTTATTAGACATAAGAACTCCGAATATCATTATAGATATATCTTTCAGACATAAACCATTGTATATACTTTACAATGCTAGTAAAATCTGGCCAAATAGACTTGCTATCCACTCCTAATCTGCTAAGTTCGAATCTAATATTCTTGATTGCATCTTGAGGGATTATTACTTCATCTAATTTACCATCCTTCCTCTCTCTTATATCAAGGTAGGGACTGTTGCAGACAAGAAAAAGAGATGATTGACTTATTATTCTTTTATGAATAATGGGTGGATAAAATTTGGATATATACTCAATTTCATCTGAAAAAACCTTTTCTATTTTGGCAATTCTATCAGTATCATAAATATATATGCGACGATCTACTAGATAGTCATCCTCAACTGCGAAATATATAGCAACCAATATATTCTCAGTCCAATCCAATAATCTGGTCGGTAGTCCATAGTGTTGACCAATTATGAGAACCTTGAATTCGTCTTCGACATCAACATTGTCAAGATAGGGTTCACAATATCTTATGAAGTCAGTATAAATTTTATTTCATAATCTGTGAAAAGTTTCGACAGGTCTCTAATATTAGCTTTATCATTATTAGTACAGAAATTGTCGAATAATCTTCCATTTTTTGGTTTCAAAGAACTATAAATGTTGTTTTCTCCCCTAAATATTACAGATTCGGGAAACTGCTTGACAATGCCAATAATCTCTTCAATGCTTGTTACAATTTTGGGTTCTCTGTCCATTGTACTACCAATTTTAACCAATCACCAACAGAAGACAACTATAACTAATATAATACTTTTTTCATAAAAAATCAAAATTCCTACGGCAGCGAAAACCTTTCCAATCCTACCGCCTTCCCCTCGCTCCCCCTTATTTCCACCACTACGCCTTGTATCCGCACATCGTTCTCCGCCACTTCATATTTGTGCGGGGTCTGCATTAAAAAGCGCCGGATGGAAATCTCCTTCTTCATCCCAATCACCGAATCATGCGGCCCGGTCATCCCCGCATCGGAAATATAAGCCGTGCCGCCGGGAAGCAGCCGTTCATCCGCCGTCTGCACATGGGTGTGAGTACCGATAAAGGCGGTGACTTTGCCGTCCAGATAATGCGCTAACGCCTGCTTTTCCGCGGTAGCTTCAGCGTGGAAATCGACGATGATATTCTTGGTTTCCGGAGTAATTCGTTCCAGCAGATTCATCGCGCTTTGGAACGGGCAGTCGATGGTCTGCATAAAAGTCCGCCCCTGCAGGTTCAACACCGCGATTTTCGCCCCGCTGCGAACCGTGTGGACAATATACCCTTTCCCCGGCAGGATTTTCGGATAATTCGCCGGACGCAATATGTGCGGGCTTTCTTTCAACAGATTGAAGATCTGGTAGTTATCCCAAGTATGATTGCCGCCGGTGATGACATCGATGCCCAGCGATTTATACTGCGCCGCCACCTGAGGTATCATCCCTTTGCCCTGATAAGCGTTTTCCCCGTTGGCAATGACAATGTCGGCGTCGTATTTTTTAATCAGTCCGGACAGATACAATGTAGTTATATCCAATCCCGGCTTGCCGATAATATCGGCGATGAAGAGGACGATTAAGTTGTCGTTTTTCAAATGAGTCCGAGTGAAAAATTAGCGTTCCCCCGCCGGAGCATAGGAACAAGAAAAGAAACTTCTATCTACATTGATTGGTGTCAGGCGAGGGCGCCTGACACCACAATTAAGAAGCCACCAGCTATCAGCTACCAGCCACTGGCTATTTCGCATAATCAACCGCCCGGAATTCCCGCATCACCGTCACTTTAATCTGACCAGGGTATTCCATCTGCTCCTGAATCTTCGCGGCGATGTCGGAAGCCAATTGTTCCGCCTGAGCGTCGTTGATTTTGTCATGTTCGACCATAATGCGGATTTCCCTTCCGGCTTGGATGGCGAAAGTTTTGCTGACGCCGTGGAACGATTCCGCTAATTCTTCCAATTGGTGCAGACGCTTGATGTAGCCTTCCAAAGTTTCCCTGCGGGCGCCGGGGCGGGAACCGGAAATGGCATCCGCTGCTTGAATCAACACGCCGATAAGTGAAGTGAATTCCACATCTTCGTGGTGCGAAGCGATGGCGTCTACTACATTGCGCGGTTCTTTGAACTTTTTCGCCAGTTCCACGCCCAGAGCGGTGTGAGTGCCTTCGGTACCGCGGTCGACCGCTTTGCCGATATCGTGCAGCAGACCGGCGCGTTTGGCGACTTTGACATCCAACCCCAATTCCGCCGCCATCAATCCCGCCAGATGCGCCACTTCTTTGGAATGCAGCAGAACATTCTGACCATAGGAAGTGCGGTATTGCAGTTTGCCCAGGATTTTTATCAATTCCGGATGGAGATTGAGCACACCTGTTTCCATCGCCGCCTGTTCGCCGAGTTGCACCAGCTTCTCTTCCATCTCTTTTTCCGACTTTTTGACCATTTCTTCGATGCGTCCGGGATGGATACGGCCGTCGGCGATGAGTTTTTCCAAAGTCATCCGGGCGATTTCCCGCCGCAGGGGATCGAAGCCGGAAATAATCACCGCTTCCGGAGTATCGTCGACGATGATTTCCACCCCGGTGGCGGTTTCGAAGGAACGGATATTCCGGCCTTCCCGGCCGATAATCCGCCCTTTGATTTCATCCGAAGGAAGGTTGACTACCGAAACGGTGTTTTCCACCGAATGATCGGCGGCGCTGCGCTGGATGGCGGATACGACTATTTCCTGAGCTTCGCGGTTAGCCTGCCTTTTCGCTTCATCGCGGATTTCCTTGATGGTTTCCGCAGCCTGTTGTTTAGCCAATTCGATTAAATTTTTCTTCAATTGTTCCACGGCTTCTTCAGCCGTCATCCTGGCGATTTTCTCCAGGTTTTCGTTTTCCTGTTTAATCAATTTTTCCAGATTGGTCTCTTTGATTTCCAGGATTTTGCGTTTGTCCTCTAATTCGCCTTTCAGCTGGGTGATTTCTCCTTCACTCCGTTCCACCTGATCGATTTTCCGATTAAGCAAATGTTCGTGCTCGCGGAACCGCTTCTCGGATTTGATCAACTCATTGCGGCGGCGCTCTAATTCCGCGTCGTTCCGCTGTTTAATCTTCAGCAGTTCATCTTTGGCTTCGATCAGTTTTTCTTTTTTAAAGTTTTCGGCGTCTCTTTCCGCGTCGGCGATAATTTTTTTAGCTTGTTCCTGAGCCGAATTGAGATGTGAACGGTCTATCTTAATGCGAAGGAACCACCCCGCGGCGAAAGCGGCTGGCGCCGCCAGCACCAATATTATAATCAGCGCAGTCATCGGGGGCTCCTGAGTTTCCGGTTGAATTTTTTAGATTGTATCATGGTAAAATTAGATTATTCCTTTTGTTAATAGTAGAAAGCAGTGTTCAAGTGCGCAAGTGTTCAAGTGAACAAGTAAAAACTCGAAATCCGAAACGAAAGCAATTCACAACAGATATAACAGATAAAAACAGATAAAAGCAAATCAAAAGCAAATTAACATCGGATAAACAGGATATTCAGGATTAAAAGTAAAAGCGTTATTCCCGCTTTCGCGGGAATAACGCCTTTCGGGCGTTTGATATGTGTCAGGCGGGGGCGCCTGACACCACTATACCGGTCAATTTATCGACAATTTGTTGTCGATGTGGTGTATGTTAACGCATCATTATCTGCGGATGCTTTTTAACTTGCTACTTGTAACTTCTTTTGACTTTCGACTTGCAGACTAAATGAAAGATATACTGTTTCTTAAAAGTCTTTTCGCATGTTTAGGCGGGGACAGAACAGTGTTCCGTCCCTACAATCGGAAAATATTAATCGGAACGGGTATAAATGTGTATATATTGAATTGTTACTTACAAAAAACAAAAAACCCCACGATAGCCGCCGAGTATGATATAAAGGTAAGAACCTTTATGATCACAGTGGGTGTCCTCCTAAACGCTTTTGACTTCCCCTGTAAACTTCCCGCCGAAACGGGAGGAATGGGGCGTGTCATAGACGCTTAGAGTCGAACTCCCTATAAGATACTGTTGGTTCTTTTTATGACGCGGCGGCTACCGCAGGGTTCCATTGAATATCTGAAATTCTTGGTAATCCAGCTATCGAATATATTTACCGGTATTTATTACCGGTAAATGTCAACATTAATTTTCCGATAGTTTTCTATCAATTTTATCGAGCAAACGGCGAATATTCAGTTCAATGTTTTCTACTAAATCCGATTTTTCCTGTTCCAGGGAAAACAACTCGTTTTCTAAGTTCAAAGCGGTTAAAACGGCGGTTTTTTCCAGCGAACGGCTAAGCAGACTGCGGGAAAGTTCGGACATTCGCGCATTCAGATCGTCGGCGATTTTTCTTACATGTTCCGGCTCGAAGCCGGCTTTCAGCGGGTAATCGACCCCCATTATGTTGACAATGATGGGTTTTTCGGAAGTCATGAAAAATAGCTTTTATTAAAATTATCGGTGTATATGACCGCTAGCTATTATCTGTACCACAAGCTGTTGCAGCAGCAGTTTGCCGCGGTCATCGTTCAATAATTTTGCAGACGATCTGCCAATTCCTGCAGTTTTTGTTTGATAATTTTCTCTTTTTCGGGAGAAATGGAGCGGGTTTTCGCTTCGGCCAGATTATCTTGCAGCTGAGCGATTTGTGTTTCACGGCGGCGGAGCAAAGTTTCCAACTCCGTTTTTTGCCGCACAGCGGTATCCCGTTCTTTTTTCATCTCTTCATAGCGCTGGAGAAGACGGTCGATTTTAGCTTCCAGCTGAGAAAAAATTTCCAGCTCGGAATCTAACATCGCAGGAGGATTTTTGGAACTCAAGATTTTTACTTAGTAATATTTAATTAATTGATTTCCAGCGAATTAAAGAGGATCAGGTCGATCGTTAAAGTTTTCTCAGTACACCGCCCAGCGCTTCCAATCCTTTGACGATAACCTCGATACGGGCATCGACTTCTTCATCTGTCAAGGTGCGGTCGTCAGCTTGAAAGCGCAGGGAAAAGGACAGGCTTTTCTTACCTGCCGGCAGCTGTTTGCCGCGGTATAAGTCGAAGAATTCGACGCTTCGCAAATGCTCGCCGCCGCAATCCATAACCGATTTTTCAATCTGGTCCGCGGCGAGTTCTTCCGAAAAGATCAACGATAAATCACGCTTGACCACAGGGAAACGGGAAAACTCACGGAATTTTTTCTCATTCCGGCGGTATTTGCGCAGAAGTTCATAATCGAAACTGAAGAAATAGACCGGTCGATTTATATCGTACCGTGTCAGGATTTCCTTGCCGATAGCGCCGAAAATCCCCATTTCTTCGCCTTCGATTTTTACTGCGCAGGCGTCGGTAAAAGAACCATAGTTAAAATACAAATAATTTCTATCATTGTCAAGCGAAAGACCGGAAAGGAAGTTTTCAATCAGACCTTTTAGTACGAACTGGTCGTATTCCGGCGGTTTGGCGCTCCAATGGATTTCCTCGGACAGTCCGGTGAGCAACCCTGAAACCTGTTTATATTCCACCACCCGGTTTTCCTCCCGGTGAAAAACATTGCCCATTTCGAAGATGCGCACGGTTTCGGCGCCGTGATTAAGATTGAAAGCGGCGGTTTCCAGAAGCGGCGCTAATAAATCCGTGCGTAAAAGTGCAAAATCGGCGCTGATGGGATTGCGGATCGCCGCCGGGATTCTTGCGCCGATCCCCGTCCGGGAAGGATGACGCATACTGTGGGTGAGGACTTCCTGCAATCCTTCGGCCGTCAGCGCCGACCTGATAGCGGCGTCCAATTCTTCCCGCTCCAAAGGCTGAACTTCCAGCGAAACCAGCGAATGTGAAGCGCATTCGATTTTATCATAACCGTCGATGCGGGCAATTTCCTCGATTAAATCGATTTCTTTCTGTAAATCGGGGCGGAAAGTAGGCGGAGTAACTAAAACCGTATCCGCCAGTTCCGCTATATTCATCTCCAATCTTTGCAGGCAATCGACCATCACCGATTTCGTAAGTTCGCCACCCAGCATAAAATTGACGCGTTCCGGGCGCAATTCGATGACGGAAGAAACGATTTTCCGGGGGTAATCATCGACCATCCCCTGTAAAATCCGCCCGCCGGCGGTTTCTTTTATCAAATAGGCGGTTCTATCGACCACCCGGGGCACGCCGTTAGGGTCGACAAATCTTTCAAAACGGTGGGAGGAATCAGTGGCAATCCCCAGCCGTTTCGAAGTTTTGCGGACGGAAATAGGATGAAAACCGGCGCATTCCAGCAAAATATCTTTAGTATCGTCAGCGATTTCGCTGTTCAATCCGCCCATCACTCCGGCGAGGGCGACGCCTTTTTCGGAGTCGCAAATCAGCAAATCTTCCGCGGTCAAAGTGTGCTGCCTGCCGTCGAGAGTAGTGAATTTTTCCCCGGCAGCGGCGGTTTTGACAATGATACGCTTTTCCGCCAGCATGCGTAAATCGAAAGCGTGTAATGGATGACCGTATTCCAGCATCACATAGTTGGTGGCATCGACTACATTGTTGATGGGGCGGAGTCCTATGGCGAGCAGGCGTCTCTGCATCCAGCGGGGGGATGGTTTGACTTTAGCGTCGAGGATAATCCGCGCGCCGTAACGCGGGCATTTTTCCGCATCGAGGATTTTCACGCTGGCGAGGGAAGATGCGGGCGTTTCATCTTCGACAAGCTGGAATTTGGGGTATTTCAATTCCCGGCCGAGTCCCGCCGCCAGCTCCCGGGCTAAACCGAGATGGCTTAAACAATCGCCGCGGTTGTGAGTGATTTCCAAGTGAAACACCGCATCGGCGGGGAAATATTGCCGAAAATCTTTTCCGACAGTAAAGTACCCGGGCTGAGGGAACTCTTCTTCCAGCAGCCAAATCCCGCTATGGTCAGCCCCCAAATTTAGTTCGGCGGAAGAGCAAATCATCCCGTATGACTGTTCTCCGGCGATAACTACAGCTTCAATCTTTTTCCCGCCGGGCAGACTGCCGCCGGGAATCACCACCGGGACTAAAGCGCCCTCTTTCGCATTAGGCGCGCCGCAGACAATTTTGAGCGTTTCACGACCGGTATCGACCAGACATTTTTTATTCTTGCTATGGTGAATAGCTTCGCAGGAAACGATTTTACCGACGACCACGCCGGTGAAATCGTCGGGATATTCCACCGCCTCGACTTCGTGCCCCAGCATAGTGAGCTTGTGAGCAACGGATTCCGGGTTTTGGTCGGATAAATCGAGGTAATCTTTAAGCCAATCGAAGGAAAGAAGCATTTATTTCAATGATGAATGATGAGTGATGAATGATGAATTAAAACATTTGGCATCTGGCATTGGGCATCTGGCATTAGGAAAAATAAACATTGTGGTCGACCACAATTAGACATAAATTAAAAACTATAGCCTATTGTCATATTAAAATCCAAGCCGGAAAAAATTATATAGAAAGATTCGGCAAATTCTTTACCTAGCGGACCTTCGTTTTTCCATTTAATATCAGCCATTATGGGAAAACCGTAACCGAAACGATATCCAAGTGAAAAGCCGGAATCCCAAAGGCAGGTTTTACCAAAGTTCGCTCCTATATAATAGCCGGAATAGTCGAAGTAATATTTGACTTTTTCATCATCTTCTTGCATTTCCATCATGCCGGAATAATCGGTGTTTCTGATGAAAAATCCCAAAAATCCTACGCCGACTTTGGAAGTGAAAAAAAGATATTTTGCGCCTAATTTCGGCTCTTTATAACGGCGGTAATGCAGGGTAAAATTATAACCGTCGACCTGGTCGGAATTGGCGATGCTGCCTTCGGCAAAGACGCCATTCTTCGCATCGAACCGGTGTTCAAAATTGAGAGTGTAGCTTTTTGTTATTACTCCCAAGGGACTCCATTGCAGGGAATTTTGGTAATACATCTCCTGCGCCGAAGCGGCAAGGCTGAAGATTATTAATGCCAGTAGAAAAATTATTTGTTTCGACATTTGTGTAAATATTGTGTGGTGTCAGGTGTCCTCACCTGACACCAGCATTGGATTGATAAATAGTTTGTATCATAGAATCTAATTAAATGATATCATTGGATTTGTCTATCAATCCCCCCCACCCCCATTTTCATAAAAGGGGGGAGACAAGCAAACATTAGTAGCGACTATAGTATACCTCACACGCCGGAGCATAGGAACGAGTGTGTTTGCTTTTTCTTGATACTTGGCACTTGATACTTGATACTCTCTTAATTCAATTGCCCTAAAAACCGCAAATCATTTTCATAAAACATCCGAATATCCGGCACGCCGTATCTCAGCATCGCCAATCGTTCAATCCCCAGCCCGAAAGCGTAACCGGTGACTTTTTCCGGGTGATAAACTTCGTCCCCCCGCAGTTTGCATACCGACAGGAACACATTGGGATGCACCAATCCACTGCCGCCCATTTCCATCCAGCCGGAATTTTTACAGGCGCGGCAGCCTTTCCCTGCGCACAGGAAACAAGTCACATCCACTTCCGCCGAGGGTTCGGTGAAAGGGAAATAATGCGGGCGGAACCGGATATTGGTGTTTTTGCCTAATAGCGCTCGGTAAAACTCCAAAAGCGTCCCTTTCAAATCCGCCATGGTCACCCGGACATCGACATACAATCCTTCGACTTGATTGAACATCGGCGAATGGGAAGGATCGGGTTTATCGTTGCGGTAAACCCGCCCCGGGGCGATAAAACGGATGGGGGGAGCTTTTTTCAGCATTCCCCGGATTTGGGAAGGGGAAGTTTCCGTGCGTAGCAGCAAATCATCGGTGATATAAAAAGTATCGGTTTCATCCCGCGCCGGATGCCATTCCGGGGTATTCAAAGCATCGAAATTGAACAAAACGCTTTCCACTTCGGGGCCGCGTTCGATGGCAAATCCCATCCGTTTGAAAATGGAGGTGATCTCATTTTCTAACTGGGTAAGGACATGCAATCCCCCCCGGGGACGGTGTTTACCCGGTAAAGTCAAATCGACTTGCGGGCGGGCGGCTGCCGCTGCAGTCAATGCTTCCCAGCGGGCGTCGAATTTGGCTTGAAAACCGTCTTTCAATTCCTGCAAAGCTTTGCCGACGGCAGGACGCTTTTCCGCGCTCACCTGCCCCATAAATTTAAATAATCCGGCGATTTCGCCTTTGCGGGAGAGATATTTACCTTTGAATTCTTCGGCTTTCATCCGATTGTCCACTGAGGACAAAGCCGTATCCATCTCCTGCGAAAGTTTGCTAATTTCCTGTAAAATCGACATATTAAGTAATTTTAAAATTAGTCGTTAGTTGTTGGGCTCAAGGCTCAAGGCTCAAGGCTCAAGGCTCAAGGCTCAAGACTTAAGACTTAAATGTGACTTTGGAATAATTCTTTAATATAGCAAATGAACGGTTAAGTTGCAAGTTGCTTTTCCGGGATTATTGGAATACGCGTTCCCCCGATGAAGCATGGGAACGAGAATTATTGGTATTCTGTCAGGCTGGGGCGACTGACAGCACGGTTCGGGTAGGGACAGAACAGTCAGCTTGTCCCAAAACGCCCAAAGGGCGTCATACTGGCGCTGCGCAGTAGTCCCTGCGGGAAAAGCCAGTGTCCATATCTTCATATTTTACAAATATCTGGATTCCCGCTTTCGCGGGAATGACGCTCTCGGGTCGCATTGTGGGACAGGCTCGGTTTTCTGTCCCTCTACGATCAACCATCAACTATCTACCATCGACCATCAACTATTTGAACCTGATTGATGCTTCTTTCAAACGATAATATAAATAACAGCTGGCGGGTAAGTAAAGACCTGGTTTATCACTTCCTTGGTATCGGCGGAGTGGCGATGGGCAATACCGCCATCGACCTGAAAAGGGCGGGATTTACCGTTACCGGTTCCGACTCCGGGATTTACAGTCCGATGAAAGAGATGCTGGCGGAGGCCGGCATCGCAGCTTCCACTCCCTTCGCCCCGGAAAATCTGCCAGGGGACGGTTTTATCATTGTCGGCAACGCCATTTCGCGCGACAATATGGAACTGGAAGAAGTATTGAACCGGCGGATGGCTTACACTTCTCTGTCGGAATTCCTGCGCTGGGGGATATTGCAGAGCCGGAAAAATTTAGTGGTCGCCGGCACGCACGGAAAGACCACCACCACCGCGCTGCTGGCGCATTTGATGCAGACGGCCGGTATGATGCCGGGGTATATGATCGGCGGCGCGCCGCTGGATTTCCCCACCGGCTTCAGTTCGCAGGGGAATGAATGGTTTGTCATCGAAGGCGATGAATACGACACCGCATTTTTCGATAAAAGACCCAAGTTTTTGCATTATTTACCCTATGGATTGATTATTAATAATATAGAATATGATCATTCCGATATTTACCATAATGTGGAACAAATACTGGACGGTTTCCGCAAATTGATGCGGATTATCCCGCAGAATGGCGTCATCATGGCTAATCATAACGACCGCCGGGTAATGACTATCGTGGAAGAAGCCCGCTGTCCGGTGGTGACTTTCGGGATGGGTGACGGAGCCGATTTTACCTGGGAATTCCGGCCGAAGCGTCTGATAATATCTAAAAAGGGAAACTTATGGGGCGAGTGCGAGTTTAAGTTGCCGGGCAGGCATAATTTCCAGAACGCTGTCGGCGCTGCGGCGCTGATGGATTATCTGGGGTTAGAGCGGGCGGCCATTTTGCAGGGTATGGCATCTTTCCGCGGTGTCCACCGCAGATTGGAATATAAAGGCGAAAACCGCGGTGTGATAATCTATGATGATTTCGCGCATCACCCCACCGCAGTAGATGCTTCGATCCGGGCAGTGAAAGAAACTCATCCCGGACGCCGGGTGTGGGCGGTGTTTCAGCCGCGTTCCAATACCAGCGTCACCAATGTCTTTCAAAAGGAATGGGCGGCCGCGTTCCGGCAGGCTGATGTCATCGTCCTCGCCGATTTATACCGTAAAGAAAAAATCCCGCCCGAACGGAGACTGAACCGGGAGCTGCTGAAAATCCAGTTGGAACATCGCGGCCGGGAAGTTCATTTATGGAACGATGCGGAACAAATTCTCCGCGAAATAGTAAACAAGCTTAAAACTAACGAATTGGTGTTAGTGATGAGCAACGCCGATTTCAGCGGACTTGCCGGAAAGATTTTGGACGCATTAGGGAAATGATAACTATCATAGTTGAAATTCAACAGGCAAACTTGTAAACTTGCTAACTTTTTGAGGAAATAATGGCCTATATACGAGATAAATTTGAACCTAAGCCGGTGGATTCTCCCGAAGTCAAAGGAGTTTCCATGCAGGTTTTAATCGGCAAAGACGAACAATCGCCCACCTGCATTATGCGGCGTTTCCGGGTGGAAGCGGGAGGCTATAGCCCGCATCATCAGCATAATTACGAACATGTGGTATATGTACTGTCCGGCAAAGGGACTTTGCTGGCTTCGGAAAAAGAGCGGGAAATTACCTCCGGAAATTCCTTGATTGTTCAGCCCAATGAAATTCACCAATTCCGCGCCGACCAGGGGGAAACGCTGGAATTTCTCTGCATCATCCCCAAAATGTAAAACAGGCATTGGGCATCTGGCATTGGGCATTTACTATGCGCACATCGACAAAAAATTGTGGATAATTTGACAGCAGGCATCGGGAAAATGGAGTTTCGTGAATCCTGCAGTTATTTGAACCGCTGATAAAAACTGATTAAAAGCTGATTACGCTGATTAAAAAACCGTTGTTCGCTGTTAGCTTATAGCTTTAAGCTTGACGCTTTGAGCTTTAAAGAGCTGCACCGCCCCCTTTTCCGGGCGCAGTCCCGAACAAGGCGTAGTTTCTTACTTTTCAAGTGTAAGAGCGTATCTCTTACATTTGCGTATGTATCTGTAATAAAAGGTGTTATGTAGTTGTTTGTTATAAATCCCCCCACCCCCCTTTTAAAAAAAGGTGGTGTCTGTGATTCGTTGAGATAGCAGTGAATTGTATAATCTATACCCGGTTTTGTAGGGGTTCGATATATCGAACCCCTACAATAAAAATAGCCAATCTCAACGATAATATGACACTACCTTGAAAAAAGAGGGGAGAAAGAGACGGTTTTTGCCGGTTCCGTCCGGCGGCGGACGGCTATTCACATGCAATCCCTTCGGGATTGAGATTTTACTTTTCCTTGAGTCTTGAGCCTTGCGCCTTGAGTCTAAAGCCCAAAGTCTAAAGTCATTGAAAATTTCAAATATCTTTGGCTAGGTATTAGGAAAAGCAAATACGCAGAGGATGCAGAAGAAGTCATGCTTGACGCCTCTGCTTTTTACTTGCGCACTTGGACACTTCTTTCAAGTTGCAGACTTATTTTCAGGATTAAACCTATAATATATTTTCGAGGATATTATGTCCAAGGGATTGAATATTTCCCGCTTTGGTGAAAATTTTACCATAGTCAAACAGATGGGGGGAAAATACCCGCCCAAAGAGCCGTTGACTTTGGATTTAACATATCTGTTCAACTCACCTAAAGATCCCATTCCTATGAGCCGGGATGATTTTGAAAAAATCGCTCCGGTCGTGGTGGAAAACCACCGTAAGTTGAAACGCGGCGAAGGCGATTGTCTGGACGGAGGCGTCCCGATGCTGGGCTGGCTGAATTTCGCCGAAGAAATCACCGATGGGCATATCAACGAGATTTACCAGACGGCGGGTATGTTAGCCGATCAGATCGACGCTTTTGTTTCGCTGGGCATCGGCGGTTCATATTTAGGTCTGGATGCGGCTTTCCGGGCGCTGTCGCACAATTATTGGAATCAATTGGATTTACGGGAACGCGGCGGCTTCCCCCAGATTTATTTTCTGGGGCAGAATATGGACCCGGATTATTTCCGCGATACTTTGGATATGCTGAAAGGCAAACGGGTGGGAATTAATGTGATTTCCAAATCTGGAACTACCACCGAAACCGCCATCGCTTTCCGCATCCTGCGCGGGCTGCTGGAAAGTATGCTGGGCGAAGATACCAAAGATTTCATTGTGGTTACCACCGATGCGGAAAAAGGCGCTTTACGGAAATTAGCGGAGGAAAAAGGCTATAAGACATTTGTGGTGCCCAACAATATCGGCGGCCGGTTTTCCGTGATTTCGGATGTGGGATTGTTCGGTTTAGCGATGACCGGTATCGATTTGGACAGTTTTATCGAAGGCTTCAGCGAAATGAAAAAGCGCACCGATACCGACGATTTTTGGGCGAATCCTTCGATGTTGTACTCAGCGGCGCGTCATATCGCCAATACTAAAGGTAAAAAGGTCGAAGTAGTGGCGGCGAATTCCGCTTCGATTTATCATTTAGCCCGCTGGATGGAACAGCTTTTCCCCGAAAGCGAGGGTCATAAGGGCAAAGGGATGTGGGTATCGCCTTCGATGTATTCCGAAAAACTGCACGCCAACGGACAAATGGTGCAGCAGGGTGAAAGGAACATCTTGGAAACTTTCCTTAAACTGAAAAATTTCGACAATAAGATAAAAATCCCCCGCGATGAAACCAATGCCGACGGACTGAATTATTTAGTCGACAAAGGTATGACTTTGAACGATTTAAACCGTCTGGCGGTGGAAGGTCCCGCTTACGCGCATTATATGGGCGGCGTGCCGAATATGACCATCAACATTCCCGAACGGTCGTCTTACCATATTGGCAGTCTGTTTATGATGATGGAAAGGGCGGTAGCGATTTCCGGCTATTTGATGGGACATAATCCCTTCATTCAGCCCGGGGTAGAAGACTATAAACGCGCTATCTTTGCTTTGGCGGGTAAACCGGGATTCGAATCAGCAGGAGAAAAAATCCGGCAGGAGATTGCGCAGATGACAAAGTTTGTCATTTAGTATTTCGAGAATATTGCTTCCTTAATACTAACAAATGAACAGTCTTTTCCTGTCATATTTGGGGTTTGGCAGAAAAAAAGTGAGAAAAAGCACATTTTTTTAGTGATTTACTTGACATTTTTGTTCTGATTTGTTATAATATGCTGTTAATCGTACTCAAATCTCAAAAGGAAGACCTTTTTTAATGCCAAGTCACCGATTCAAGCTCATATATTTGCCGGAAGGACGCTCGGCAAAGCAAGAAATCAATCTCACCCGCGCAAAGGTTATTGTTCTGGCGGGGGCGCTTTGCGCGGTGATGTTGATTACGGTGACTGGTTTAGGTTCTTTGGCGGCGGCTTTATTTCCCAATCGGCAAATGCTGGAATTGAACCGGGAAAACAGTGCATTATCTCAGCAGGTGATCGATACGGAAAAGCGGCTGGCCGGATTGGAAAAGGATTTAAAGCGTCTGTCGGAACGCGACACCGAATTACGACTGATGGTAGATTTACCGCTGATCGATGAAGCCACTCGTCAAGCCGGTATCGGTGGTAACTTACCTTCTCCCGGCCTCGATCCGGCGGAAGATATGCGCAATTTGTTGAAGCGGCTGGAACAGCAGGCGGCTATCCAGAAGCAAAGCTATCCTGAAATTTTGAAAAAAATCGAGGAGAATAAGGAGATAGCCTTACACACTCCGGCGATCAGTCCGATCGCCAATATGCGGATTACCGGCCGATTCGGCTGGCGGCCCGACCCCTTCACCGGCGTCCGCCGTCCGCATAAAGGGATGGATTTCGGCGCTGTCCGCGGCACCCCGGTTTTGGCTGCGGCTGACGGCAGAGTGGTTTTGGTAAAGCGAGTTCCGACTTTTGGGAAAGTTATCGTTATCGATCATGGTTTCGGTTATGAAACTGTCTATGGTCATTTGCAGTCTTTTGAAGTGGTGACCGGTGAAAGAGTGAAACGCGGTCAGGTTATCGGCGGCGTGGGCAATACCGGCCGTTCCACCGCCCCTCATCTGCATTATGAAGTCCATGTCAATAATAAAGCGGTCGATCCGCTGGATTTTGTCTTCGATGAAAGTGTGGCTATTTTTAGATAGGCGGTGAAGTAAGCTGCGCCAAAGGGTTCTTCGGTTGGAGAACCCTTTTTTTTGTATACTAAAAGGAGTTGACAAGTTTGCAAGTCTACAAGTCTGCAAGTCGAAAGCAAACCCGTGCTGTCAGGCGCCCCCGCCTGACAGCCTTGCAATGCCCTGTCAGGTCTTTAGTGAAGCGGAGACCTGACAGAATCACGATTCATTGTGGTGTCAGGTGTCCTCACCTGACACACCTCATCAGTATAAACACTAAAGTCTCCATGAAAAATCCGACTTTCCCGTTTCTGGCCTTGACTATTATCTTACTGGGCTGCTCCGCGAAACCAGACCTAAATAAGCTTACTATCTTCATCACCGGCAATGAATCAGGTTATGTCGAACCCTGCGGCTGAGGCGGCAAGACCCGCGGGGGCTGGACTCGGCGAGCCCGGCTTATTGAAGATGCCCGGAAAAAAGGACAGGTACTGCTGATTTCCACCGGGGATTTCCTTTCGCCAGATGATGTTTTAATGGAATATCCCGATGAATTCGTCCTTGAAACGATGAAAAAGTTGGAATATGATGCGGTTTACTTTGGAAGCAATGAAATCGACCGGCGGGAAAGCCATCAAGGAAAACACTTTGAAGAAAATAAGGTAAAAGAAAAACTTCACAGCGTTATAATCGATACTTTCCTCACCATATTTCGCAGAGGCTCGTTTACCCTTGCCTGCGTTTATCTGAATCAGCAGAAGCTGACGGCTGAATTTGACAGCAGTTCGATCGATTCGCTTAAATCCGCGTATGAAAACATTATCGCCGCCAGTGAAAAATCCAATTTAAATATTTTAATTCTAAGAGGAAAAGCTGCAACCGGTAAAAAGCTGCTGGAACGATGCAATACTATAGATATTTTAGTCCTTGCCGGATGCCCCTTGGCCAAAGCGGCGGAAAGAATTGGTCAGGGCATATTAGTTTACACCGGGCAGAAAGGATTGTATCTGCCCAAGCTGAATTATTCCATTTCCGGCGGCGAAATTTCCGCGGATTCCCTTCAATTACTCGAAATCACCCCTGATTTACCAGAAGCCAAATGGGCTGCCCGGCAAATCTCACATTTTCAAAAACAGCCGCCGGACATTAAATACTCTATCGGTGTTGACGCTTCCAAAACCCGCCTTTCCCGCAATTTCATCGGGTCTTCGCATTGCCAATCCTGCCACCCTCAAGAATACGAAGGCTGGAAAAAGGGGAAACATTCCCAAGCCTTCGCTTTACTCGACCTGCAGAAAGAGCACGGTAAAAAGGACTGCCTGAATTGCCACGCTTTAGCGATTTGGGAAGGTTTCACTTCCAAACCGGTCATTCTACCCGGCGTGCAATGCGAATCCTGCCACGGCCCGGGATTGAAACATGCTGAAGAAGGTGCGCCTCCGCCGCAAATCGGCAGCTGGACCAGATGCCTGCACTGCCATGAAGCTAATAGCGGAGTGGAAGAAGCATTTGAAATAATCGCCAAGTCGGAACATTAGTTCTGCTATCGCAAGATGCGGGATAGTGGAATGTAACTGATTGATGTGGTGTCAGGTGAGGGCACCTGACACCACCGTTCAATGTCTGTCTCACCCCCTCCTTGTCTGCTCAATAAGTGTAACTCTCTTTTATCGCGATTGCATTAACATTTCAATTCGCATTATCTATCAATCTTAAAAGTAAAAATCACAGCTTATTGTAATTGCGGTATAATATTTGCTATATTGAGAAAACATTTTAATTCTAGTATCATTTTAGCATTATCCAAAACCTTCCGTAAATGGTCATGCTGAACTTGTTTCAGCATCCAGTGCATTAAAAAGCGCATAAAAAGCAAAGGCGCTGGATTCCGAACCAAGTTCGGAATGA
>Ga0172368_10003486_pt1 | contig 19031 bp, 11 predicted proteins | sample Lak11m_FD_114540 | JGI IMG/M metagenome (GOLD analysis project Ga0172368, IMG submission 114540) | Freshwater microbial communities from Kabuno Bay, South-Kivu, Congo - kab_022012_11m | ecosystem: Environmental > Aquatic > Freshwater > Lake | place: Democratic Republic of the Congo: South-Kivu...
TGACCTGAAGTGAAACTTCAATTTCATGCAAGGATTTTACCTCCTTTTTGCTCAAATCAGAGGTAATCTCCTTTCATGAGAGAATATGAATTTTAGCCAATCTTTTTACACGACCAAATTATTGACGAAGCGATGGATGCAGTGGAAAGAGACAATCCTTCCCTGAAAGGTGTTCTTTCTTCCATGAATTATGCGCGACCCGCTCTTGATAAGCAAAGGCTGGGGGAGCTGATAGACCTTATTGGCACTATAGGTCTTGGGGATTATGAAAGCAGATCCAAAGACATCCTGGGGCGAGTTTATGAATACTTTTTGGGGCAATTTGCAGATGCAGAAGGCAAGAAAGGCGGGCAATTCTATACACCAAGATCAATAGTCAAAACCCTCGTCGAGATGCTTGAACCGTACAAAGGTCGTATCTATGACCCATGCTGCGGTTCAGGCGGCATGTTCGTGCAGAGTGAGAAATTTGTAAAAGCTCACGAAGGAAGAATTGGAGATATCGCTGTTTATGGACAAGAATCCAACCAGACCACCTGGCGCCTTTGCAAGATGAACCTTGTGATTCGGGGTATTGATGCAAATGTCCAGTGGAACAACGAAGGGAGTTTCCTGAATGACGCCCATAAGGAGCTGAAAGCTGATTTTGTGATTGCTAATCCGCCTTTTAACGACAGCGACTGGAAAGGCGAGCTTCTTAAGGGAGATATCAGATGGAAATTTGGAGTTCCTCCCACAGGCAACGCAAACTTCGCATGGGTGCAGCATTTTATTCACCATTTATCGCCAACAGGGATTGCGGGATTTGTGCTTGCAAATGGCTCTATGTCTTCCAATACTTCGGGAGAAGGTGAGATACGAAAAAATATCATCGAGGCTGACCTTGTTGACTGCATGGTGGCGCTGCCATCGCAATTATTCTATAATACCATGATACCTGCCTGTCTCTGGTTTGTTTCGCGGGATAAGAAAAACCATAAATTCAGGGACAGGCGCGGAGAGGTTCTGTTTATTGATGCGCGAAAGATGGGGGTTATGGTGGATAGAAGGCACAGGGAACTTACTGATGAGGAGTTATTGAAAATCACATCCACATATCATGCCTGGCGCGGGGAGGGTGGGAAATATGAGGATGTTGCTGGATTCTGCATGGCAGTTAAACTTGATAAGATCAGAACGCAGGGGCATATCCTGACGCCGGGGCGGTATGTGGGCGCAGAGGAGATTGAGGAGGATGGCGAGCCGTTTGAGGAGAAGATGGCGAGGCTGACGACTGAACTTGCGGTGCAGTTTGATGAGAGCATGAAACTTCAAGGAGATATAAGACAGAATCTCAAGGATTTAGGCTATGAGTTCTGAGATGAAAACTTTAATTGTTTTTGATACTAACATTTTGATAATTAAAGATGGACGAGGCGTGTCTTATAGCTCATTTGAATTTAACTCAACATTTGATTCTATAAAAAAGTTTATCGAGTTTAACAATTTATCTGAAAAAGTAGTCCTTGCGATTCCTAAGTTGGTTATTGAAGAGCTTAAACAAAGCAAATTATATTGGTATAAAATGGAGTCACAAACTTTAGAAAATAAATTTTTGCCTTTTAATAGGGTACAAGGTGCTTCTTTAACTATCCCTAAGAGGAACCCAGAGTATGAAAAAATGTTTGAGAATTTTGTCAATGAATATTTTGAAAAATTAAAATTTGAAATGATTGACTACCCTTACAAAGATTGTTTAAAAGATATAATATTTAGAGCGATTCATAAAAAGAAGCCATTTATTGTTACTGATAAGCACTCGGATTATGGATTTAAAGATGTTGTAATCTGGGAATCGATATTGAATTATGATGGCATAAAGAACTATGATAAAATAATTTTGATGACTGGGGATAAGAAAGGGTTTGACGATTCATGTATTGATGAGTTTAAAACAAAATTCAATAAGTATATATTTATATTTGATTCTCAAGAAAAGGCATTAGAAGAATTATCCAAAGATTATGAAATAATTTTAGAAGAGAATGAATATTTGAAATTCGCAAAGGGGGATTATTTTAGAGAACAATTAGAATCAGATATCATCAACAAGAATATTACAATAAACGATAAAGAATTCAAAATCAATAGATGTGAAATCGTTAGCCAATGCGATTCTTTTGAAGAAGAAGAAAATGAATTTCAGGAAAAAACAGGAATATATTTAATTAAATCTACAATAATTGTATATTATAATGTGGATGGTTCTGAGAAAAAAACCGAAATAATTGCAGCAACTTACATAGATGATGCTAAAGATATCCAGAAAATAGAATATGAACCGGAGCTATCATAATGGATTCTGAAAACAGAAAGATTCCCGATGACTGGGAATTAATGACCATTGATAAAATAAAAGCAAATGATAAGAAAGCGATTATCTCTGGCCCTTTTGGTTCAAATATAGGTAGTAGATATTTTGTAGAATCAGGTATTCCAGTTATAAGGGGAAATAATTTAAAAGCTGATATGACAAGATTTATCGACGACGGTTTTGTTTTTTTAACACTAGAAAAAGCAACTGAACTCAATACTTGGGCTGAAAGAAATGACTTAATATTCACAGCTGCCGGAACTATAGGTCAGGTTGGAATAATTCCAAAAAATTCCAAATATGAAAAATATATTATTTCAAATAAGCAATTGAGGTTACGTGTGAATGAAAGTATTATCAGACCTCTTTTTGCATTTTATTGGTTCTCATGTCCAATTATGGTCAGCTATATTCAGCAACGAAATACTGGCTCAACAATACCTTTAATAAATTTATCAGTTCTAAGGAGTTTGCCTATTCCTGTTCCACCTATTGATATTCAAGACCGAGTTATCAATATTGTGGGCTCCCTTGATTCAAAAATCGCCCTCAACCGCTCCATGAACACCACAATCGAAGCCATCGGACAGGCGCTTTTCAAGCACTGGTTCATTAATTTTGAGTTTCCGGATGGGGAGGGCAGGCCATACAGGTCGAGCGGAGGGGAGATGATAGAGACGGAGTTTGGGTCGGTCCCGAAGGGATGGAAGACTGAAAAATTAGGTGAGCATATTGATGTAGTTAAAGGCTGTTCTTATAGGAGTGAAGACCTTCAGAGTTCCGATAAAGCATTAGTAACCCTAAAATCGATAGAAAGGGGTGGCGGCTTTAAGTTAGACGGATTAAAACCTTATACTGGAGAATATAAACAAGAACAGATCATTTCTCCTGGAGAGCTTGTGGTCGCTCATACTGATCTAACACAAAAAGCTGAAGTTTTAGGTAAGCCAGCTATTGTTAGAAAAGTTCCTTCTTATTCGTCATTAATTGCTTCACTTGATTTATCTATTGTTAGATCTAAAAATGAATCTACAAACATACCATTTATTTACTATTTAATAAAAACGGAAGATTTTCAGAATCATGCTTATGGATATGCTGATGGCACTACTGTTTTGCATTTGAGTAAGAAAGCAATTCCAGAGTACAAATTCGTTCTACCTGAAAAAAAATTAGTAAAAAAATTTGGTGAACTAATAATTAAATTGTTGAATAAAATCCAAAATAATGAATTAGAGTCAGAGATAGCTGTTTCTATTCGTGATGCGCTTCTACCGAAACTGATGTCCGGGGAGATTAAAATTAGATGAAAAAAGAAATATCTTTCGGAACAAAACCCATAATATCTAATATTGTTGCAAGTGGTAGATTCTCTAAAGAAATCGATATTAGCAAACTCTATCAAGAGGTTGACTTTATCGAGGCAGAATATGAACCAGAAACATATCCTGCTTTATTAATAAAAATAATAGTTAATGGTAACAAAAGGCATGTTACTCTTTATAAGAATGGAAAATATATAATTACAGGTGCTAAATCAGAAACGGAAGTAAATGATATTTATTGCGCAATTATTAAAATATTAAAACAACATAGTTATTTATAATTTTAATTACTAATATAATTAATGAATCAGATATTGAATATCTGATGTCAGGCGAGATTCGAGTTATATAATAATGAAAGCTAAAACAATAATTTAAAAAATGAGATTTGATTCACAAAAGATTATAAATAGATAAAATCTCATTTTGATAAAGGTAAGATGGTCACAAAACCAAATTTTTTATTAGAATATACTATTGATTCTTTATTAAAGACCTTCAACCAGGAACGGAAACCTGTAATGAAAAAGGCTCATTTCTTCAAGCTAATGAATTTGCTTGACACCCGTCTGAAAAAACAGGGGGTAGATATAGAATTGCCAGGTTATTGGTATAAATATGGTTTTTATGTTGAAATTAATCATCTCAATAGCGTTCTTCCAAGAGATTTCAACAAATTCTATATGATGAATGAATTTATTGTTCCACCCTTGAATCCAAGGAAAAAATATGAAATATTAGATGAAATAAGAAACAAAATTGATTTAACAATTCGTTATCTTTGGAAAGAATTTGGATTCAAATCAGGATATGGAAATGCTGTCAAGAAGAAATCTTACGAAATTAATGCACCATACAAATTTAATTCTATTTTTCAGGAATATATTGATATTGTAAACAGGACAGAAACAGGATTTGTTCCAAAGAAAGACCTTTTAGAACCTATACTTGATAATTTACTCTCAGAGTTTCCCGATAAAGAATTTTCTGAATTGTATGATACTTATCTAGAATGGGACGATACCACGCGATTATGCCTTGATCTTTTATCTGGAAAGAAGCAATATGAACTCATTAAGGAAATGGAAGAATTATTATGGGAAACATTTTCAAAAGGAATTCGAATACTACATAACCAGAATATACCGGATCCTGAAATCATAAAGCGCTGGAAAATAGAATATGGATCTGAAATTCCAAAAACTCATAAGCATATCGAAAATATTCGAAATAGCCTTCTCTCAGAAAAATATACAGCATCGATTAAAGATGAAATACTTGTTAAACAGTTAATGAAAAAGGCATATGAAATGTCTGTGGAGGCAAATTGATTGCCTTATTTTCTTGATAATAATGTTCTGATTGGTTATATTTTTGAAACTGATAACTGGAATTCAAAATCCCTAGAAGTAATGGGGTCTCACATCCCCAAAATCTCAAGCGATACTGTCAAAGCAGAATGTTCTGACATATACCAAAAAAATATTGGAAAAATTAAAAAGGAAATTCTGAGGAGTATTGGCGAGATAAATAAATCCAAACCTATAAAAATTGTCGATCTACAATTGTTCACAAATACTTTTTATTCAAAAGATGTAATTCTCAGTTTCTTAAACAGCAATCTGAACAATGACAAAAGTAAAATTATTAATGGATTAAGGACCTTATTAAGAGATACCGAGTCACGCTGCCTTGTCAATTTTAATTCCATTGATAAATTAATTACATTTTACAAAAGGGATAAGCCATATAAAGATATTTATAATATTTTTGAAATTGACGGATTAACACGAATAGACCTTGTGGATGTTGAGATTATTTTAGATGCTCATCATATTGGTTTGCAGGTTGCAGAGTTGTTTTTTATAACAGGAGATTATATGCATATTATTCCGAGAAGAGATATAATTAAGAAAAATACTTCTTTAAAAGACGTAATAGGATTGGGAGAGTTTCAGAGCTGAAAAGAACATCGCCTGATATCTTGGAGCAAAATCATGACCTATGGAATAACTGAATCAGAACTCGAAACCGCAGCTCTTGAGATAATCTCAGAACTGGGATATAAAATCCTTTATGGACCTGATATTGCTCCTGATGGAATCTCCCCTGAAAGAAAAAGCTATTCAGATGTTGTTCTTGTAAAACGGCTGAAGGATGCGGTTGATAGAATCAATCCCGATTTACCCGGAGAAGCAAGGGAAGAAGCAGTCAAAAAGGTATTACGAACAGAAAGCCCGCAACTCATAACTAATAACCAGAACTTCCATACGAAGCTTGTTGAGGGTGTGGATGTTGAATACAGGCGTAAAGATGGAAGCATTGCCAATGACAAGGTCTTGCTATTTGATTTCAAAAACCCGCACAATAATGAATTCCTTGCTGTAAATCAGTTCACTGTTGTTGAAAACAACAATAACAGAAGACCTGACATAATCCTTTTCATAAATGGCTTGCCTCTCGTTGTCATTGAACTAAAAAACCCTGCTGATGAAAATGCAACTCTTTGGACTGCTTTTAATCAGCTTGAAACTTACAAGAACCAGATCCCATTGCTCTTCCCTTACAATGAGATCATGGTTATCAGCGATGGAATTGAAGCAAGATCAGGAACTATAACCTCGAACAAAGAAAGGTTCATGCCATGGAAAACGATCGAGGGAAAAGAAATTGCATCTTCGGCTATGCCGCAGTTAGAAGTGCTTTTTCAGGGGATGTTTAATAAAAAAATATTGTTAGATCTGATAAGACACTTCATAGTTTTTGAGCAGGAAAGGCAGGATATCCATAAAAAATTAGCCGCATATCACCAGTATCATGCTGTGAACAAGGCGCTTGAAACAACACTCAGAGCATCAAGCCCGCAGGGAGATAAGCGCTGCGGCGTTGTCTGGCATACACAGGGTTCTGGAAAAAGCCTGACAATGGCTTTTTACACTGGAAAACTTGTTCTGACATTAGACAATCCCACGATTGTCGTGTTGACGGATAGAAACGACCTTGATGACCAGTTATTTGGTACGTTCAGCCGATGTCATGAACTTCTAAGACAAAAACCGGAACAGGCAACTTCAAGAGATCAATTAAAGGATCTTCTCAGGGTTGCATCAGGTGGTGTAGTCTTTACAACGATACAGAAATTCTTCCCTGAAGAAAAAGGTGACAGATACCCCCTGCTCTCTGAAAGAAGGAATATTATCGTCATAGCAGACGAAGCCCATAGAAGCCAGTATGACTTTATTGATGGGTTTGCCAAACACATGAGGGATGCTCTTCCCAATGCCTCCTTTATCGGATTCACAGGGACGCCCATCGAAAAATCAGACAGGAGCACACCTGCTGTATTTGGAAATTATATCGATATCTACGATATAGAGCAGGCGGTAGAAGACGGCGCAACCGTAAGGATATATTACGAAAGCAGACTTGCAAAACTTGAATTAAAGCAGGATGAGCGCCCCAGGATCGATCCTGAATTTGAGGAAGTCACCGAAGGCGAAGAAGTAGAGAAGAAAGAAAAGCTGAAAAGCAAATGGGCAAGACTTGAAGCAATAGTGGGCAGTGAAAAACGCATAAGAATTATCGCCAAGGACATTGTTGATCATTTTGAGAAACGGCTTGAAGTCCTCGATGGCAAAGGCATGATAGTCTGTATGAGCAGGCGCATATGTATCGACCTTCATAATGAGATTGTCAAATTGAGACCCAAATGGTACGATCGGGATGATGACAAAGGAATTATTAAGGTTATCATGACAGGTTCTGCAAGCGATGATCTAAGCTGGCAGGAACATATCCGGACTAAACCGCGGCGAAGAGCTCTGGGAGACCGCATGAAAGACCCAGATGACCCCCTTAAGATTGCGATCGTGAGGGATATGTGGCTAACAGGATTTGATGCTCCAAGCCTGCATACAATGTATGTCGATAAACCCATGCGCAGCCATGGTTTGATGCAGGCGATCGCAAGGGTGAACCGGGTTTTCAAGGATAAACCCGGAGGACTTGTTGTAGATTATCTGGGAATAGCGGATGAGCTAAAGAAAGCGCTGTCTGAATATACAGAAAGCGGCGGAAGGGGTAAAACCACACTTGATAAAGAAGAAGCTGTTGCATTCATGCTTGAAAAATATGAGATGACTGCAGCATTATTTCATGGATTTGATTATCTAAAATTCTTTGATGCATCGCCAAGAGAAAAAATGTCTCTTATCCCTGCTGCGATGGATTTCATAATAAAGCAGGAAAATGGAAAAGAGCGATATCTGGAATATGTAACCAGATTATCACAGGCATTCGCTCTTGCTGTACCGCATGAGGAAGCTTTAAGGATTCGTGATGAAGTAGGATTTTTCCAGGCCATAAGGTCAGGTCTTGTTAAAACCACAGTAATTGCAGGTAAAGCACAGGAAGAACTGGATTCTGCTATCAGGCAGATTATTTCAAAAGCCATTGTCTCAGATAAAGTCATTGACATCTTTGATTCTGTCGGATTGAAAAAACCGGACATCTCAATATTATCCGATGAATTTTTAGATGATGTTAAAAAGATGCCTCATAAGAATCTTGCTTTTGAACTGCTCAGAAAACTCCTGAATGATGAAATAAAAACAAGGTCAAAAAAGAACCTGATACAAAGTAAATCTTTCGCAGATATGCTGGAAAAAGCAATCAAAAGATACCAGAATAAGAGCATAGAGACCGCGCAGATCATTGAGGAATTAATAGAACTGGCCAAAGAGATGCGCGAGGCAAGACTCAGGGGGGAAAAATTAAATTTGAATGAAGACGAACTTGCTTTTTATGATGCTCTGGAAGTAAATGATAGCGCGGTTAGTGTTATGGGAGATGAAAAGTTAACAATAATCGCAAGGGAACTTGTTGATACGGTTCGTAAAAATGTGACGATCGATTGGACTTTAAAAGAAAGTGTCCAGGCAAAACTCAGGGTAATGGTCAAAAGGATATTGAAGAAATACGGTTATCCTCCTGATAAACAGAAGAAAGCTACAGAGACCGTATTAGAACAGGCAGCTTTATTATGCAGGGATTGGGCTGAGATGTGAAATTCAACCACATCTCGTTCTTTATGAACAACAAAATATTATTATTAAAGACAGATTCATGTAAAATAAAATTAAAAAAATGGTGGTACCTATTACATTAAACTCCCTCCTCTCGACCCTAAAACCCCGCCAGCTTGAAGCCATAAAATACACACAAGCCCCTCCAACTCATCCTCGCAGGAGCAGGCACTGGAAAAACTACGACTATAACTGCAAAAATAGCATACATGGTCGAAAAAGAAAATATCGACCCCTATAATCCTCGCGCTCACCTTGTAATAAGAAGCTGCAAGGAACAAGCATGAAAAGGTCAAAAAACTCCTTCATGGAAAAGAAGTGACAGTCAAGACATTTCACTCCTTTTGTGCAGAACTCATAAGAGACCAATGCCGATAGATGCAAGGTTCCCGAGGACTTCAAGATATTTTAGGAAATATATTTATCAATTCATACTCATGGGTAAACACCTCTTCAGAATTTAGCAACAGACAGTACTATTATATATTGATGAAGTACTATAATATGCTGAAGAAGGAACTAAAAACTTGTTAAATCTTTCAATGTTCAACATTGCGCTGCTAGGTTGGATTTAATATGAAGAAGAAATGCGGTTTGAAGCCATTTGTTTCCATCAATGCTATACCTCAATTCCCCTTGCATCAGCTACGCGCCCGATCAGCTGAATTCACTAGACTGAATGGAGTGTGCCCTCATCATACAATGTTCCCCCTCGATATTGCATTTAAACAGCTCTATAATGCAGAAACTGGTGATTCGGAATATGAACTTTTTTGTGATAATAGAGCCACTAATTTTGCAGCCAGACTATGGTGTCCAAAATTTGATGGTTCTGGATTGACTTCACGGGTTGTAATAAGGAACAAGAATGTGGTGTTTACCTATGAAAAATGATTGTAAAATCAATTCCCAATGCAAGCACGATTTGCCACACAAAGTAGTTTATATGAATAACAAAGAATGGGATGATTCTTTTCTTCAATATTATTCAAAGAGCAGAACATTTAGTAAAGCTGCAATTGAAGCTGCAATTTCAACGCTGACTTCAGATAGCAAGGAAAGAGATAAAATATTGAAAATTTCTGAAAAGGAATTAAACGAAGATTCCGGTGGTAAAGGGAACTTAGGGGTAGCACATATAAGTTATTATTTAGAAAATAAAAAAAATATTTTTCTTACACAAGCTGGATGGAAAACAATTCCATTTACAACAGTTCAAGGTACTGATCTCGTTGGAGTATGTCTCAATGAATTAATAATTATTTATGTCGAAATAAAAACAAGTCTCAGCGATTCTTTTAAATCAAAAATTTTAAAAGATTTAAAAAAGCAGATTTCTTTGGATTATGTAGAAAAAAAATTCAAACGTCATGTTGGTGAGTCTTCCTACCAGTTTGTCACATATATGTTTAAAAAACTTTTAAGAGAGAAAAGATTATTATCTAATGAAAATTTTCCCGGGTTAAGAGAAGATATTTTCTTCAGATTAGGTGCTGTAGTAGTAGGGACAAAGGAATATTGGAATCCTATCATTGATGCTTGCCCATGCGATCATTCGGATGAGAGACCATGTCAATTAATGTTATATATAATAGAAGATTTAAATAAGAATTTAGTGAAGTTAACTGCTTTAGAAATTGTTGCTACGGATGGTGGTCTTAAAAATAATGTTTGAAAGAACTGCCCCTTTAATACGAGAACTTCAAGAAATATATTCCACCAAGGAAAATAAAAAAATAAAAGATATTCATTCTAATGTCATTAAACTTGGCCTTAAGCTTATTGTCGAATCAGATATTAGATTTAATCAGAAAAGTGATTTAACAGCGGAATGGTCAGATATAGGCACAGAAGGCGCATCTGCCATTGTAAAAGCTATTGAATTAGCGGAAAGATACGATCTCAAAGAAAAAATTATTACCAAGATCGAACGGACATATTTGTTGAACCTCGCTGCTATCGAGTATTATCGCTGTGGAAGACATGGCATAGCGTCGGCAATTTTTAAGAGGAAGGATGCAAGCATACCACAAGAATTTGAAAACTCACCTACATCAAGAATTATCAAGTTATTACAATGTTTTTGCAGCCTAAAATTTAAAGAAACTTGGGAACTCTGCAAAAACAATAAAATAATAATCAAGGAAGAGATTCTTCATGTTGAAGAAATGAATCAAGATGAAGAAACAACAAAACGCACTAATGTTCAACTTCTACTTTCATTGGTATGCTTTTATGAAGCTATTTTTACAATAAAAGATCATTTTGAAACCGGAGATAAAACAATTCTAAGAAGTGGGAATTTATGGCTAAAGCGTGCGCTTCATTTAGGAAAAGATTGTGGTGATACAGAATATTCTCTGTTTTTAGAATCATTTGCCCGGACTTTTCATAGTCTAAAAAAATTGTCTATTTGGAACATTGGAGATCGTTTATGGAGCACTAATGATTATCCAGTTTTGTTTAAACAGTGGGTCGCTCATAGAATTAGTAAGAATAAACCATTCCTTTTCCCAACCCAATATGAAGCAATAATCATGCATAGTGCGTTGACTAGAGAGATAGAATTGATTACCATGCCAACTGGTGGGGGAAAGAGTCTTTTGGCTGAATTATTTATTTTAAAAGAACTGATAGTAAAACCAAATGATAAAATGTTTTTTATTGCGCCTTCAAGAGCACTAGCAACGGAAAAAAGAGAAGAACTCCAAAATTCTTTTGGATGGAAAAACTCCCCTATAACCATTTGTCAAATGACAGGCGATGTTGCATTTGACGTCCAGGAGGCTCTTAACAAAAATAGTGTGATTATTGTTACTCCGGAGAAATTTGACATATTGTTACGGTCTAACTTTTTCAAACACTCAATAGGCGGTTTGGTCGTTGACGAGTTTCATACTATTCGAACATCATATCGTGGTATCAAATTACAGTTAGAGATCAAGAGGTTCCATAAAATATATCGGACACCGATTCTATATATGAGCGCTATTATTCGGTCTGGTGATTTCCATGCTCTTGCGAGATGGGTGTATTCTTCTCAACCATTCTCTACAAACTGGAAACCAACACCTGCCAGAATAGGAACCGTTTCACTCGAAAACCGTCCGTTAACAACAATATCTTTTAATGATGGAACTTTTAGAGAAGTTCAGCTAGGAAAGACTCGAAAAAATGCACCTCGGTTAGCTGGTGTTAAAATTGTAAGGGAATTTCTCCAAGAGGATCAGGTTTTGCATTTTAACTTATCATGGAGGGGTTATAAACAAGGGGAGAATAGTCTGATAGATCTTGCAAAAGAATATATCAACTTAATACCAAATATCCCAACTGATAATCCAGTATCTTTAAAAAAATTAACCCAGCGGTTTGCTCGTTTGGTTGGTCAAGAGCACGATATAACTAAGGCATTTGGAAAAGGAATTGCTGTACATTATGGAGAACTGCCTCATATTGCCAGAAAACTTGTGGAAGAAGGAGTTCGGAGTCGGGCAATTAGATTAATTCTTGCAACATCTACACTTGCCGAAGGAGTAAATTTACCTATAAAAACAATATACGTTCCGAAACTTTCTACTAGAAATCGCCCCATGGAAATTGGATTATTTCTTAATGTAATTGGAAGGGCTGGAAGACCTTTTTTCCATTCAGAGGGACAAATAGTGATTGCGAGCTATGAAATGGGTAGAAAAGATGATCAGACTCCACAAAAAAAAGCAGAAAAATATGCGAAAGCTGATTATAAGGACATCGAACCACTTGTAACAGCAGCTTCTATTACTGCTGAACTATTCGAAGAAGCAATTGAATTGGGTGTCTGGAAAATAGAAGATATTCGCCCATCAATTAATTGGGAAAAAGAGATAAGTGACGAAGATAAAATAAAAAAAATACAGACGTTACTAGCAGAATTAGAGGGTTTATCTTCCAATCTACTGGCTTGCTTAGTAGAAGGATTAGTCTCTGAAATTGATTGTAATGATATAGATGAAACTATATTTCTCGGTCCTGAAACAGAATTGCAACGAAAGCAGATAAAAAAATTATTAAAAAAAATAGAGGAACGATTGATTTTTTTCGGTGCTGTAAAGAAGATTGAAGATTCATTGATAGTGACCGACTGGGGGAAAATCATTTATAAAACAGGATTCGGTCCAGATACTTGCTCAAAAATTAAGGAATATATAGACAGTTTTATTATCAGGTATGATCAATTTAAAATAGATGGAAGGGATATTACAAACAAAAACTCTCAATCAAATTTGTTCTTTAACCATATGTTAGAGACCCTAAATCTTCCCTATGAAAGATATAAAATTGGAGATGGGACATTTGATGATACCGATTTTTGGCTATTACGGGGATGGGTATCTGGTGTTCCCACACAGTATATAGCAGATAAAAATTCAAAATTAAATGGAGACTTTTTAAGAGCATATACAAGAATTGATGGATTGCTTTCAACTTATTCAGCTTGGGTCTTTCTCTCAAATTACCTGATTGCAAGTTATATCAGGGGGGATTCTCCTGAGACCAAAAGTATGTTCACCCTTGCGAAATATGCCCTATATGGACATTATAATCCAGATGTAATAAAATTATTGGAATTAGATATAAATCGAGAATTACTAAGAGATGATGTGATTGTACTCAATAATAATTTCAAGGGGTTAAAAAAATTACTCGATGGAGAATATTCCCTCGATTACATTGAGAGTATCTTAAGAAAAAGTTTAGTAAAAACTAGGGTAACTGAAAATGAGGTAGCAAGGGTTGTAGTGAAGTTATGTAATAGATAAATCTAATGACCATTTCAATTAAGAACCCGCAACCTTCTTGTGGTTAACTTTTCGTAACCCTTTAGACTGCTTTGGATATCACTGCCTGCTCAATCCCATACCAGATATATAATAAGCATGGTTTTATCCTTCATGAGATAGCATCAACCGAATTCTTTACCGTACTTCTCGTACTTGTTGATTTCCAGATAAAAGGAGCAAGGTCTTCAATCAGAAGAGGATCATAACCCTTCAAATCAAGCAATCACTTTTTTCCTCTTGCCAGCCGTCGCCATTTGACCCAAAACAAAATAATTTTTGCAAAGTATTATTATTCCAGATGTATTATAACCCTAATAAAACGGTGGTGTATATTTGTTAAACTCCCTCCTCTCAACCCTAAAATCCCGCCAGCTTGAAGCCATCAAACACACACAATCCCCCCAATTGATCCTCGCCGGCGCAGGTACAGGCAAGACCACGACCATAACTGCAAAAATAGCATACATGGTCGAAAATGAAAATATCGACCCTTCCCATATCCTCGCCCTCACCTTCTCCAAAGAAGCAGCAAGGAACATGCGCGAAAAGGTCGAGAAACTCCTTCAGGGAAAAGAGATCCATGTAAAAACTTTCCACTCATTCTGCGCTGAGCTTATCAAGGATCATGCTGAAAGATGCAAAGTTCCCGGCGACTTCAAGATATTCGAAGAGATGGATTCAGCCATTTTCATATTCAGGGAACTTGAAACAGATGCAAGGACCGCCAGCCTGTACGCAAACACCATCGGAAAAGCTAAAGACCTGAATATCTCAATAGATAAATTCAAAGAATTTCTGGAAACTCTTAAAAAACGGGTTCAGGTTATTGAAAAAGATGAGAGCACATGGAAGGAACTGTATCGCGAATCTAAATTCAAACTCAATACCTTCCACCTTCAGGAATTCAAAGACAAAGAGGATAAGAAGGGAAAACAGGCAGAGAAAAAAAGATACTCAGAATTCATAGACCTATATGAAGAATACCTGAAATATTCAAATTTCATATCAGCCTGGGAGAAATACGAAGAAAAGAAATCTGCTATTGGCGCCCTCGATTACGGCGACTTGAATAAGATCGCCCTCTGGTATCTTGATGTTTATGGCACGGAAGAAATAAACGACACATTCCACTACATCATAATTGACGAATTCCAGGATACCAATTATGTCCAGTTCGAACTGATCAAAAAGCTCACGGCAGCAAATAAGAACATAACAGTCGTGGCAGATCCCAACCAGACAATATATGCATTCAGGGGAGCTTATACCAATAATATTGAGGAGTTCAAAAAACAATTCTCTCTTTCAAATAAAGACATTGTGTCACTGGATGTCAGTTTCAGGTCAACCAATAAAATCCTCAGAGTCGCGCATACCCTGATCGAAAAGAACTATTCTGAGGAGAAAAAGCAAGAATGTCTACTCCTCAAAAATCACACAGACACTGAAGGAGAGAACGTCAGTATCATAGAAACAGAGGACGATAACGAAGAAGCAAGAGCCATAGTTGAGAAGATCGAGGAATATCTGAAACAGGGAATTCCTCCAAAAGAGATCGCCGTATTATACAGGACTCATGCCCAGGGACGAAAGGTAAGACTGGCTCTTGAAAACAGGGGTCTTCCCTTCCGGGTCAAGGATGATACCGATTTCCTGAAACAGCCTGAGATTAAGACCGCTCTGGCTTATTTGTATATTATCAACAATATCTCTCACACCACAGCCCGCGGAACAGAAGGCTGGTGGAGGATATTCCATTACAATAATGCCCTGAGCCAGGAAGATTCCATCAGGATAGGAGAATACCTCAAGAAAAAATGGGTCTCATTCCAGGAAGCCATATATCATCATATTGGAGAACTTGGACTTTCAAAGAGCGGTCTTGAGACCATAAACAATGTGAAAAAGAGAATTGAAACACTTTGCGGGAAGAAGAATCTGGATGTATCAGACCTCATCCTTGAGGTATATGACCAATCCGGCCTCTCAAGGCAATTTGCCTACACTGACACAAAGCGCAGCAGGGAAGCGCTGTTGAACCTCAGGCAGCTTCATGAATTAGCCAGTAATTTTGAGGAATTTCATGGAAAAGACCTGAGTTTTTTCATTGATTATCTTGAGATACTTGACGAAATGGATGGCAACCCTGCGCCTGCAAGAATAGCAGATGAGGATGCCATAAACCTCATGACCATACATTCGGCAAAGGGGCTTGAGTTCAAAGTGGTATTTCTCACAAATCTTGCAAAAGATAAATTTCCGCTGTATCGGGGAGGCGCAGAGCCGCTCATCCCGCCAGAATTGATGGAACAGTACAGGGACATTTTTGAGGACGAATCCATTAAAGATACTGAAAAAGCAGTCAGGGAGCGCAAAAAAGAGATCAAAAAAGAAGAAGAAAGGCGGCTTGCTTATGTGGCACTTACGAGGGCGAAAGAACATCTTTTCCTGACTCTGGCAATAAAATACGCTGACGATGAAAGAGAGCCGTCTGAGTTCATTACGGATATTGGATATGACAACTGGAGAGCTGGCGGGAATATCACATCTGGAGATATCAGTTATCTCAGGGATACTGATACGAAAGTCAGGGAGATGGTAAAAGACAGCGCGCTTGAGCGAGAAAAGGCTATGCGTAAGAGGCTTCTCATCGAGTCGCTTGATTCTGGCGATTTTAATGAAATCATGAAAAATACGCTGCTGTATCAGTCTTTGAAGGTGGGAGAGGCGCCGGATTTCAAGGAACTTTTCGTTTCCAACTGGTCAAAAATAAATCCTGCAGAGGACACTGAAAACATCCTCAACAAAATAAAAGATAATAAAAACGGATTGAAATTCAATCCTGCAACCATGACTTTCAGCTATTCCTCAATAAGTACTTATGAGAATTGCCCCAGGCAGTATGAACTCAAGGAACTTCTCAGGATGCCAACACGCGATTCTGAAGATTCTACGGGAGCCATGAACAGGGGAACTTTTGTTCATAAGGTTCTTGAGATAGCGGTGAGTGAGAAAATAACCACGAAGGAAAGTCTGTATGAGATCAGGGATACGGTCGCAAAAGAACCTGATTTCAGGGGTGTTGATGTTGAAGCTGCAACTGGAGCGCTTGATGTATTCTGGGAGCGGAACAAAAATAGAATTGCCAATAACCTGATGGTTGAGCAAAGATTTGCGGTACCGCTTGGAGGGTTTACTTTCAAGGGAGCCATTGACCGGGTGGATCTGATGCCTGGGACCAAGAATGAAATTGAGATCATTGATTACAAGACCGGAAAATCTGAACCTGGACCCGATGCACGCTCAAAACAACTTTTGCTTTATACCAGGGGGATTGAGCATGTTTATCCTCAATATAAAGTGAAAAGACTTACTCTTGAGCAGCTTGGTCTTCCCAATCCCAGGACATTTGAGCTGATCGATGGGAAGTTTGAGAGCGCGGGTGGTTCACGGATGGAAGGGCTTGATGAGAAGGCTGTTGAGGGGATGATCGAGATTGCGAGGAAGATCGCCCGTGATTATGAACATGGGTTTGGGAGGACGAAGGATGAGAAGGTTTGTGGGGAGTGCGGGTATGGATTGTATTGCGGAGAATGATACTTTTTTAGTATTTTGAGTTGTATCATAGTTCCAGATTTGTTCTTTGTACCAGAAGGGTGCTCGGTGGCTTATAAAGAAGAGACGCAGTTGCTGCCCTGGGCTGATATGTAGACGGCAAATGTGAGGGAGAGGGAACAGGAACATTAAAACGCAATCCAAAAATATTTAGTTATTGAACACATGCTACTATTGAGAGATGGAATAATATACCAGAATGAAGGATATGCGAACTTGAGTTCGGATATTAAGGAGTTGTGCGAAAGGCAGAGCACCCAAACTATATGATACATAATTACATTTACAATTCAAATTCTTTATACCCCACCCAAATAGCGTGCCACGTTCGTGTGGCTTGCGAGAAAAATTAATTTATTTATATGGGAGAATATATGCAAACTCAATTTCAATACATAATAGAACAGGCAAAAAAATACAGTCAAATTGCAGAACATCCAGCCCTATTATTCAAAACCATAAATGAAATACCTCAAAACATTGTTGGAGACATTTACAAGGAGTATAACGACCCTGATAGCAATTTTCAACCGGTAAATTTGTTAAGGGCAGAAATTGCACGGCAATTAATGAATAGCGTTGAAATTAATGAAGATTTAGTAGAAGAAATAAAGGAGAAAATACGAAATAAGGAACTAACCTATTTTAAGCATTTACCAAAAAATTTTCTTGATAAATTGGAAGCATACCCTATAGGGAAAAGAGATATGTTTGCCAATTGGAAGCCTTGGCGTGTCTTTCATACTTTTTTTTATAGGGGAAAAGAAAAAGAGACCGTTCTAAACTATTTGAAGCAGATAGCAAATGACTTATTAGTTCAACTTGATTTAAAAGATTACACCTCTCACGAAGTAGATTTTCAGGGTGCAACAAATTTTGGAAGTGACGAGTGCTGGATTGTTTTATATCCTGTAACCAAGGGTTCACACACAGAAAGTTTTCAATTTTTTATTAAGTTAAGTGCTGAACCTAAAGCAGGAATGAAATCAGGACACTCTATACGTAATAAATCTGAAAAATTAGAAATGGTAGATTCTTATGATAAAGTGCTTGCATATCTGAAAGAATTAAAACCTGAAATTGTGAAACTGAATATAGAAAGTAGAAACTATTTCAAATTTTCTCCGGGGCCTCAGGCTTCTGAATGGGGTAGATTTTATTCTGATGGGATTGCAGCAATCAGTTTCAGTGATTTAAAATTAGGTGATCTTAACAATTTTAATTCACGAGAAGAAATAAATGAAGCCATTGGTAAAGACTCCAATAGCCAATCCAATAAAACTTGGAGTCTATGGTTATTTAAAAATGCAAATATTGGTGATGTGGTTTTTGCTACAAAGGGAGTCAACACCTGTATCGGAATTGGAATAATCGAGGATAACTACTATTTTGATAGTGCAGATAAAAGTTATAAAAGTTATCCTCACCGAAGAAAGGTTAATTGGATAACAAAAAAAGAATATCAATTAACAGAAAATTCTTTAAAAACTAAAATAAATCTATTCAGAACCGATGCTTTCAGCCCTTCAAAAGAGTGGAAATTTATATTGAATGAATATGCACGAATGTTTCCTGATTTGGTAACGGTATTTGAGAAATATAATTTAAAATACAATAATGAAACAGGATCAACTCCCACATATACTGAAAAAATCGAAGTAACGCCTAAAAATCCCCCGCAAGACAGTGGTTTTTTGATGGACACTCTGATTGAAGATTCCCACTTAAAATTGACCCACTTTTCCCATCGAAAATTGACCCACCTGAATTACTAAAATACTCCTGATTAATTGCAGGAGGTTTTGAGGTGTGATCTCAATGGAAGATTGGATAA
>Ga0172368_10003487_pt1 | contig 19030 bp, 23 predicted proteins | sample Lak11m_FD_114540 | JGI IMG/M metagenome (GOLD analysis project Ga0172368, IMG submission 114540) | Freshwater microbial communities from Kabuno Bay, South-Kivu, Congo - kab_022012_11m | ecosystem: Environmental > Aquatic > Freshwater > Lake | place: Democratic Republic of the Congo: South-Kivu...
GAGACATGATGCACGGCCCAAATGCTCACGCCAAGACGCAAAGAGCGCCAAGATAGTGATTCTTTGCGTCCTTTGCGCCTTTGCGTGAGATCGTCGCCCGGCAGCATGTCATTGACTCTTACAGAAGCTTCGATTCTTCGTCTCTAGGCACCTTCGTGGTAAACTGCATGAGAGGAGTGACGCAATGAAGGTGACTTATGATCGCGAAACTGATACGCTCCTTATCACGCTGCGGGACCAACGCATCCGTGAGAGTGACGAGATGAAGCCTGGCATCATCGCCGATTTCGGCTACGATGGCGGTATTGTGCGCTTTGAGGTACTGCGCGCCTCGCAGGTCGTCGAGAAGACAAACGAAATGCAGTTCGCGGTCGCGGCGTAGACTTGAAAGGAAAGCGTATGACTGGCAAATTACTCACCGGCGCTGAGGAAATCACCTGGAATCTCACCGATCTCTACGCAGGCATGGACGACCCGCGGCTCAACGCCGATCTGGACGCGTGCGACGCGGAGGCGGACGCGCTGAGCGAGACTTATCGTGGCCGCATCGCGAGCCTGACCGCCGCCGAGCTGGCCGGGCTGGTCGGCCGTTACGAGCCGCTGGTTGAGCGCGCCGGGAAGGTCGGCTCGTTTGCGTCGCTTAATTGGACGCAGAACACGCAAGACCCTGCCCGCGGCGCGCTGATGCAGCGGGTCACCGAGCGCGGCGCGCAACTCAGCCAAAAGCTGGTCTTTATCGACCTTGAATTGGCCGCTGCGCCGGATGAGGTCGCTGCGGGCTGGTTCGCCGATCCGGCGCTGGCCCGGTGGCGGCACTGGCTGGAAGTTGTCCGCATGTACCGGCCTCATCTGTTGAGTGAACCGGAGGAGAAGATCCTGTCCGAAAAGGCCGTCACCGGCCGCAACGCGTGGGATCGCTTCTTCGATGAGGTGCAGGGCGCGGCGCGCTTCGACCTGGACGGTGAGAAGCTCACTCGCGACCAGGTCCTCAGCAAGCTCTATTCCCCGGATGGCGATCTGCGCAAGCGCGCTGCGGCAGTAATCACTGCCGGGCTACGCGACATGCAGCGCACTACCACCTACATCTTCAACACGATCCTGGCCGACAAAGCATCCGACGACCGGCTGCGCAAGTATCCCACCTGGATCAGCGCGCGCAACCTGGCCAATGAAGTGGGCGATAGCACGGTGGATGCGCTCGTGGAGGCTGTGACTTCCCGGTACGACATTGTAGCGCGTTACTATCGGCTGAAGCGGCGTCTGCTGGGCCTGGACAAGCTGTTTGACTATGATCGCTATGCGCCGTTGCCCGCAGCCGACCGGCACTATCCCTGGGATGGGGCACGTGAGATCGTGCTTAACGCCTATGGCCGCTTCCATCCGCGCATGGCCGAGATCGCCGGTTGGTTTTTCGACCGGCGCTGGATCGATGCTGCGGTCAAGCCGGGCAAGATGGGCGGCGCGTTCAGCTCCGGCACCGTGCCATCGGTGCACCCGTACGTCCTCCTGAACTACGAAGGGCAACCGCGTGACGTGATGACCCTGGCGCACGAGCTGGGTCACGGCGTCCACCAGAAGCTCTCGGGCGTCCAGGGCGTACTGCAAGCCAATACGCCGCTCACTACCGCTGAGACCGCCTCGGTGTTCGGTGAGATGCTGGTGTTCCAGGACTTGATGGCGCGGGAAGCCGATCCTGCTGTGCGGCTGGGTATGCTGACGACCAAGATCGAAGATTCGTTCGCCACCGCCTTCCGGCAGATCAGCATGAACCGCTTCGAGCACGCCATCCACAACGCGCGGCGGGAAGAGGGCGAGCTGACGACCGAACGCTTCTCGGAGCTGTGGCTGGAAACGCAGCGGGCGATGTTCGAGGACAGCGTTACCCTCACCGATGATTACGGCCTGTGGTGGAGCTACGTCCCGCACTTCATCGGCACGCCCGGCTACGTCTACGCGTACGCGTTCGGGGAGCTGCTGGTGCTGGCGCTTTACGCCCGGTATCAGCAAGATGGCGGCGACTTCGCCGATCGCTACGTCGCCATGCTGACCAGAGGTGGATCGGATTGGCCGCACGAGATCGTCAAGCCACTGGGGGTCGATCTGACCGACGCCAGCTTCTGGAGAAACGGCCTGGGCATCCTGGAAGAGATGGTCGGCGAAGCCGAGAGCCTGGCTGATCACAGATAGACCCTTTTCCCGTCACCTCCTTCGCAGCAAAGCGTCTTTCTCTTTGAACGCACCTGCGAAGGAGTCCCATGCCACATTTTTCCTCTAAACGCTTCTGGGTCATACTGATAGGCGTCCTGCTGGTTGCCGGGCTGACCGGCGTGCTGCCGACGTCAGGTCGCGGGTCGGATGCCGTCCGGGCGGCGAGCTTCGGCCCGCAGCTTTACCTGCTCAGCCCATCGCCGGATCAGGCCGAAGTCCTGCCCACGCTGCCGGCGACCGTCCATGCGGTGCTTTACAGTGACGGGCCCGAACGTTATGTCGCCAGCGGCGGCCCCGACCTGCTCGACCAGGCCACTGCCAAGGGCATCCCCGTCCGGCTCCTGGACGCCGACACGGCCGGCAAATCGTACTACTTCGCGGACGCGCAGGCTGATGACGCGAGTGCGCAGGCAGGCCAATTCGGCACGGTCATCTACGGCGACGCCTGGCAACTCTTGCTGGCGGCCCCTACAGACAACGAGGCGGCGCTGGTCGAAACGCTCCCGGCGCACGGCGTCGGCCTGGCGCTGTTGAGTCCCGATGCCATCGCGCTGGAGCCGGCGGCATCCCCTACCCCGGAGGATGGAAGCCCCGGACGCACGTCCGCCGGCGAAAGCCCCGATCCCGCGGTTGAGGCCCTGCTGGCCCAGGTGTCCCCGCAAGCCATCTCCGACCGCATCGCCGACCTGAGCGGCGAACGACCTGCTGATATCGGCGGCAGCACCGCGACGCTCGCCACACGCTATACCTTCGCGCCCGCCATCCGCAACGCCGAAGCGTATCTATATCAACGTTATGTCAATCTTGGTATACCGGTGAGCTACGCCAGTTGGACGTATTCCAGCTACAGCGGGCGCAACGTGGTGGCCGAAATCCGGGGAAGCGTCCACCCCGAGCGCGTCTGGCTGGTGGGCGGACATTTCGATGACACTTCCGAAAGCCCATACACCCGCGCGCCGGGCGCCGATGACAATGCTTCGGGGACGGCGGCGACACTGGTCATCGCCGCTATCTTGCGAGCCCACGGCTTCGGCGACACGATCCGCTTCGTGCACTTCTCGGCCGAGGAACAGGGGCACTGGGGCAGCCAGGTATACGCCCGGAGCCTCAGCAGCGCGGGCGCCCAGGTGATGGGGTACATCAACCTGGACATGATCGGCTGGGACGGGGACGGCGACCGGACGGTGGAGATCCACAGCGGCACACGCGCCAACTCGGTCGACCTGGCCTCGCGCTTTACGGCCGCGAGCCAACGCTACGGCCAGGGCTTGCGGGTCGAAGTCAAAGGCAGCAGCGCGAGTCGTTTTTCCGACCATTCGTCCTTCTGGGATTTCGGCTACCCTGCCTTCATGGCCATCGAGAATTTCTTCGACGATGCGATCCCGCGCGACCGCAACCCCTGGTATCACCAAACCGGCGACCTGCTGAGCCGGGTCAATCTCGATTACGTCGTGCGCAGCACCCGCACCGCCCTGGCGATGCTCGCCGAAGGGGCGGGGCTGGACCCAGCGCCGGCGCCGACCGCTACGCCGACCAACACGGGCGCAGTGCCCTCGCCGTCGGCCACACCCACGCCGGCCGCGGCGGCCTGCACCGAGCTCGTCGCCAACGGCGGGTTTGAGGCGAACGCCTCCTGGTCGTTCGCCGTCACCGCCAGCACCGGCGGCTACACAACCGCACAAGCCCACTTCGGTGCCCGCTCCGCCCGGCTGGGAGTCCTTCCAACCACCCCATACGAAGCACCAGCGCAGTCGAGCATCCTGAGCGGAGCGATAGCCCAGCCGAGCATCCCGAGCGGAGCGATAGCGCAGTCAAAGCATGCCCCGCCTGGCGCGCCCCCGGCGCTTCGCGCCGGACAGGGCGTGAGCGAAGTCGAAGGGGATGCGGCCTCGCCCCAGGATCCCCCCGCTCCCGAGCGCAACCTGCTGGGCGAGCTGGCACCGCTGGGCGCCAGCTATTCTACGGCCTACCAGACGATCACGATCCCGGCCAGCGCCCGGACAGTCACCCTGACCTTCTGGCAGCGGCCCGGCACGCAGGCGACTGGCGGCGATTTCCAGCGAGTCTTGTTGCTCAGGCCGGGCACCTACAGCCTGATCACCACGGTGATGAAAACGCTGGCGAATGCCGCCTCCTGGCAACAAACGGCCTTCGATCTGACCCCCTACCGCGGGCAAAGCATCGTGCTTTACTTTGAAGTCTACAACGATGACATCACCGCGGGGCCGCGCACCTGGATGTTCGTGGACGATGTCAGCGCCCAGGCGTGTTCCGGTGCCGTCCCTTCGCCGACCGCGACGCTCACCGCGGCGCCAACGGCCACGGCAACCTCCACACCGACGCGAACCGACACACCTACGCTCACACCCAGCCCGACGCCAGGCACGCCGGCCCCGACGATGACGGTGACTCCAAGCCCGACCGCCTCCCCGAGCGCGACCGCGACCCCTACCCACACGGCGACGCCGGCTCCGACGCCCACCCTCCCGGCTTCGTGCAGCGAGCGCGTCGCCAACGGCGGATTTGAGGCAAACGCGTCCTGGGCGTTCGCAGTCACCGCCAGCACCGGCGGCTACACCACGACGCAGGCGCACAGCGGCGCACGTTCCGCGCGATTGGGCGTCGTTCCGAGCACAGCCGGGGCAGCGCAGGATCATCCGATCCCAGGTGACTTCCGGGGAGAGGAACGCAACCTGTTGGGCGAGCTGGCAATTGACGGCGCGAGTTACTCCACCGCCTATCAGACCGTGGTCATTCCCGCGGATGCTGACACCGCGATGCTCACGTTCTGGTATCAGCCGGGCACACAGGCGACGGGTGGTGATTTCCAGCGCGTGCTGCTGCTGAGGCCGGGCAGCTATAGCCTCCTCGCGACCTTAATGAAGACCCTGATCAACGCGGGAGAATGGCAATTGGCCAGCTTCGATCTGTCGGGCTACCGGGGACGGAGCGTGGTGGTGTATTTCGAGGTATACAACGACAACATCAGCGCGGGGCCACGCACCTGGATGTTCGTGGACGACGTGAGCATTCGAGCCTGCACCTCGCACCCGGGCCGGATCGCACCCAGCGACGTGCAGCCTGGCGTGTGGCTGCCGCTTCTGATGGTGACGATCGATCAGTGAAACAATGCAACGGGCACGGTGTTGACCGTGCCCGAACTCCCCGATCGGAGGTCCGACCGGCGCTATTCGCCCCCTGATTCACCATGCTGGCGGGGCAAAACAGCCAGGATCAAAACAACCACCCCGGCGCCGATGATTATCAAGGGGAAGAGAAGCCGTCCGAACAGCCCGCTCCGCAAGCCGCTGATGTTCAACAGCAACTCAAAGAAGACGGCGAAGAACAGGAACACGATCAGCCCGATACCGGCCATCACCGTGCCCGTTCTTACGGTCTTGGGCTCATCGCTCCACAATCCTGTGATCGCAAGGCCGATACCAACGGAAGTCGGAAAGACCAGCGCCCAGGCGTATGCCCAACTCGCCCAATGTCCTGTGATCACCTGACACAGGAGGATCATCCCTACTGTCGTCACAATGCTGCCCGGAATCGCCAGAGGCGCGCCGTTCTTGCCCAGGGCAAACATGCCGGCAAAAAAGAACAGGCCGGGCACGATGATGAAGAACGGCCAGATGAACCCCCAGACATCCAGGTGAAACACGTTCCCGGCAAGAAAGAGGATGCCCAGGCCGATCAGGCTGAGGCCCACGACCGCGGTCGCCAGGCCCTGCATCCGGTATTTGTTCATACCCCACTCCTTTCGCGCCACGCTGCGTGTGAATTCACCCTCACTACGCACCGGCAGCGGATAGGTTTCAAGGGGTATCTTCGATCTTTTCGACGACGATGGTCAGGTTGGCCGCCAGCGCGGCGATGGCTCCGACAGCCGCCCACACGGGTATGAGCAGGACGCCCACCACACCGACAGTGAGCGGGATTTCGATCAGCGTCTCGCCTGCTTCGTTCTTGAGGGTGATCCGGCGCACGTTGCCCTCGTGCACCAGGCGCTTGACCGTCGAGACAAGAGCCTCACCGGTAACCTTGAGTTCTTCCTTGAAGACACGTTCTTCTGCCACAATGGCCTCCTGTAGTTGCGAATCGACTGGCTTTCATCCTGCAATACGCAGGCGTTGCGCTCCGGTTGCGCCGCGCGGATCGGGCCGCTCGCCGGTCGCCGGGGTGACAAAAGTCGCTGCCTTCCCCCGTCAGGGCGTGCTATAGTAAGTCAGATACAAAAACATTTCACGGAGACTGAGCCAGGTGTCGGTGAATCGCATCGAACTGACCAACCACCACCCTCGCATGACCCGCGAGGCGCGCACCATTGATGTGATGATCCACATTTATTGCCACGACCATCACGGCATTCGAGGGAGCGAGCTGTGCCCGGATTGCGCGGAGCTGATGAGCTATGCCGGCCTGCGGCTCGAAAAGTGCCCGTTCCAGGAGAATAAGACGACTTGCGCCAGGTGTCCGGTGCACTGTTACAGGCCGGCGATGCGTGACCGCATTAAAGCGGTGATGCGCTACGCGGGGCCCCGAATGCTGCTGCGGCACCCCGTCCTCGCCCTGTTGCACCTCCTCGATGGGCGTCGCGAACAAGCCGTGCGCACAAAACGGAAAACTGAAGCCACCTGATCCCCGCCCAGGATCTCGCCTCCCCTTCCCACCCTCGCTCGCAACGCGCCAAGTGTCACGTGCGATGGCGGCCTCGTCCGCGCTTGATGTGCTCCCACACCCTGGCAGGATAAGACCGTCCGGCTGTCCGGCTGCCGGGCTATTTGACAACCCCCATCCCGGTCATTACAATGTCGCCGCTAACTGACCCGCTTCGTTTTGAGTCTCAGGCTCAATTAAGGAAACCAACTGCATGAAGAACGGCATGCTGGCCGCGCTGGGCGCGTACACCTGTTGGGGACTGCTGCCGGCCTATTGGAAAGCGATCGAGCATGTCCCGGCACCGGAAATCCTCAGCCATCGGGTGGTTTGGTCGTTGATCGTCGTGTTGGTGCTGTTGACCGTGCAGCGACGGTGGGATTGGCTGCGCACGGCTTTCCGCAAGCCCGTCATTCTGGTCCCGTTCGTCGGCACCGCGGCGTTGTTGACCATCAACTGGCTCACCTACATCTGGGCCAACAACAACGGCCATATCGTGGAAACCAGCCTTGGATATTTTATCAACCCACTGGTGAACGTGCTGCTGGGGGTAATTTTCCTCCGTGAGCGCATGCGCCCCTGGCAGTGGGCCGCCGTGGGGCTCGCGTTCGCAGGCGTGGCCTATCTGACGATCAGCTTTGGCCGGCTGCCCTGGATCGCGCTGACCCTGGCGCTCAGCTTCGGATTCTACGGCCTGATCCGCAAAACCGCCTCGCTGGAATCGGTCCAGGGCCTGACGGTCGAAACCGGGCTGATGTTTCTGCCAGCAGTCGCATTCCTCGCCTTGATCGGCGCCAAGGGGAGCGGCTCGTTCATCCAGGCTGGCCCGCTGACAACGGCGCTCCTTGCCCTCGCCGGCATCGTGACGGCCATCCCGTTGATCATGTTCGCGTACGGCGCCCGCCACGTCCAGCTTACGACCCTCGGCGTTCTGCAATACGTCGCGCCGACCCTGCAATTCCTGCTGGGGGTGGTCGTCTACGGAGAGAGCTTCACGCAAGCCAGGCTGATTGGGTTCAGCTTGATCTGGACCGCCCTGGCGGTGTACTCCGTTGAGGGCTACCTGACGCACAAACGTCAGCCGGCGATTGAAATCGCCGGCTGACACTGAAAGTGCGTTGAAACGCACTGGGCAGCCCATCGTGAACCTGTTTCAACAGGTTTGTGGGTTGCCAGACTACGGTTTCAACCGTAGGCGGCCCGGCGACGGCCGTCGTGCTTGGCGTACCTACCCAATCCATTCCTTAACCTGCATCAACGTACTGTGCGCCCTGACGTCAACCTGTTTCAACCGTGTGTGGCCCAGGTCGCCGGGCAATCAGCCCCGGGCCAACGCCTCAGCGCGCTCCTTGATCCCCAACATGCACTTGCGCATCATGACGATATCGCCCGCGTCCAGCAACAGGTTGAAGATGATGGCGGGCGACAGCCAGTCGTAGCGCAGTCGCACGCGAGAGATCAGGCGAGTGGCGTGCTCATCCATCGGGTATAGCCCCCACACCCAGGTTGTCTTCCCCTGCCCCCTATCATCCCACAACAGCCAGCGGTGCATCTCAAAAGCGCGGACGTACAGGCCCAGCTCGCCGACGGGGCTCATCGGGACGAGGCTGCCAACCTTGAGAGCCTGCCACTCGGGGAGGATGCGTCGCGCACTGGGCTGTCCCAGGTTATCGATGATGTCGTAGCTGTACCACCCGGCGCGGCCGATGCCCATTTGCGGCAGCCAGGGCCAGATGTGCTCCGGTCGTGCGTAAACGGTGACCGCGCGCGTGGCGTGGAAGTGCGGCCGGGCCACGATCTCGTCGCCCGGCATGGCCCGCGCCACTTCCGCATCGGTCGCGCCCCACCGTAATTGCCAGGGACGCAGCCATCGCCAATATGCAGCCAGCCCGGCGGCCCCGGCCGCAGTGATGCCAAGCAACGCTGTCGTTCTTGAGGAGAGCTGCTTCATTATGTTTATATCACTCCCTTGCCCATCAGTTCTATTCCCAAACTTATACGCACAACCAGTCGAAAGGTTTTCTTTACACCTCTGCCCGCACAACTTGCACCCTCAGTGTGCCCTCTGGCCGATGACATTGCATCCGGTTTAGCGATACCCTGTGCACAGGTTGGCCCACAAGGGGCCAGCGAATCCAGTGAGCACGTCAGGGGTGAATCATGGCTTCTTCATTGATCGGCAAGACGATCGTTGTGACGGGCGCCACCTCCGGCATCGGCCTGGCGACCGCTGAAGCGTTGGCGCGGCAGGGCGCCGAAGTAATCGGGGTGGGCCGCTCGCCCCAGCGGTGCCAGGCGGCAGAGCAGCAGCTCCGCGGCCTCAACCCGGCCGGCCGCGTGACCTATTGTGTTGCGGATTTGACCCGGCAGGATGAGGTGCGCCGGCTGGCAGAGGCCGTGCGCGGGATCACCGCCGCGGCCGGGCGACCGGCGCTGGACGGGTTGGTCAACAACGCCGGGACCTTCACATTCTGGCTGGCCCTGACCCCGGAAGGCTTCGAGACCCAGTGGGCGCTCAATCACCTGGCGCCGTTCCTGCTGACGCAGGAGCTTCTGCCGTTGTTGGAGGCCGCGCCCGCGGCGCGCGTCGTGACGGTCAGCTCCGGCTCGCACTATCACACCAGCCTGAATTGGACCGACATCCAGTTGCGCCGGCACTACAACGGCTTGCTGGCCTACCAGCAGACGAAGCTGTCCAACGTGCTCTTCACCGTCGAGCTGAACCGGCGCCTGGGCCCGCAGTCCCGCGTGCGTGCGTTTGCCGCCGATCCCGGCCTGGTGAAGACCGACATCGGGCTGAAAGGCACGCCGGCGTTGGTGCAATGGATCTGGGAACGCCGCCGCGCAGGCGGCATCTCACCGGCCGAGGCTGCCCGGGGCATCGTCTTTCTCCTGAGCGAGCCATCGGTCCGGGATTCGAGCCAGGTGTACTGGAAGCATGGCCGGCCCCAACCGCCCAGCCGCCAGGCGCTGGACGTAGCGGCGGCACAACGCCTGTGGGCGATCTCCGCGCAGATGTGCGGGATGGCATGAGAGGAGTAACCCATGCAGAGTTACGTGATGATCAGCGGCGCGACGGGAGGCCTGGGCAAGGCATTCGCCGTCGAGTGCGCCAGCCGAGGATACGCCCTGTACCTGACCGACCTGCGCGCCGAGCCCTTGGCGCTTCTGGCAGCCGGGCTGCACCGCACCTACGACAACGAGGTCCGGTGGCAGGCGTCTGATCTGACCGATCCGGCCCAGCGGGCGAGCCTGTTCGAGGCGCTGGTCGCGGAGCGGCTGCGGTTCTGGGCGTTGGTCAACGTCGCAGGCATCGACCACGAGGGGCTGTTCTGCGAGCAGCCGCGCGAGCACATCCGCACGATCCTGCGCCTGAACATCGAGGGGACGCTGGAGATGACCCACGCGCTGCTCGGCCTGCGCGATCCGGCAGCGACCTTCCGGGTGATCAACGTCGCCAGCCTGGCGGCCTTCTATCCCATGCCCTACAAGGCGACCTACGCGGCTTCCAAACGGTTCCTGCTGGATTTCTCGCTGGCGCTGCGCGAGGAGCTGGCGAGGGAAGGCGTGACGGTGACCGCGTTGTGTCCGGCTGGCCTGCCCACCACGCCCGAATGCCTGGCGGCGATCGCTGCCCACGGCTGGATGGGGCAGATCACGACCCAGGACATCGGCGCGGTTGCTGCCGGGACGCTGGACGCGGCCCTGCGGAGCCGTTCGATTTACATCCCCGGCACGCTCAACCGTCTGCTGGCCGCGCTGGGGGGACTGGTTCCGCCTGCGCTGATCGCTCGACTTGTCGGCGATCGTTGGAAGGCCGCTCGCGAGCGACGCGTGAAACCTCTCCCCCCAACGCCCTCCCCCTTCGACAAGCTCAGAGCTTGCCCTGAGCGAAGTGAAGGGGCAGGCTCTACAAAGGGAGGGGGCGCCCGGCTTCCCCTTCCCTCGCAGGGAAGGGGGTAGGGGGTTAGGTCTATTCCAGCAGTCCCAGGGTACGCGCTTTGGCGATGGCCTGGGTGCGGCTCTCCGCGCCCAGCTTGCCGTAGATGTTGTTGATGTGGCGTTTGACGGTGCCGATGGCGATGTAGAGCCGCTGGCCGATCTCGGCGTTGGAGCATCCCGCGGCGATGAGGCACAGGACTTCGATCTCGCGCTCGCTCAACGGCTCGACCGGCGCACCATCCTCCATGGTGCGGTGGCCGGCCGTCCCGGCCGCGTCCGGCGGTCGGGTAATCATGCGGGCGTGGCGCAGCGCCAGCTCGCCCCACCCGTTGGCCTGAAACCACCGGGCCGCCTGTCGATGCAGCTCGTCGCGCTCCGCGGCGGAGAGGCTCAGGCGCAGCACTTCGGCAAAGAGGACGTGGTAGCGATACCACTCCCGCCGGTTGTCGAGGGGGATCAAGAAGAGATTGGCCGCTTCGAGTTGTTCGAGCACAGCCTGCGAGTCTTCCCGGCCGGTGAGCGCATCGCACAAAGACGCGCAAAGACGGTCCAGGATCGCCGTCCGGCGCAGGAAGGCGCGCAGCGGCGCCGGCGCGCGGTCCAGAACCTCGGCCATCAGATAATCAACGACATAGCGGTCATCGCCCGCGAAGGCCGCGACGAACTCGGCCGCGGTACGCTGATCCGCTGACTCGCCGGTGCGTTGGCGGATCGCCAGCGCCGCGAGCTGGAGCCCGGTAATCCATCCCTCGGTGCGCGCGGCGAGCGCGGCGATGGCTGCCGGGTCGAGGCTCAGGCGCATCGTTTGCGTCAGAAAGGTGGCCGTTTCCTCCGTCGAGAAACGCAGGCTACTCTCACGGATTTCGGTGAGCTGGTTGCGAGCACGCAGGCGGGCCAGGGGCAAAGGCGGATCTTCACGCGTCCCGATGACCAGGTGGAGGCCGGGCGGCTGATGCGCCAGGAGGAAAGCCACCAGGTCGTGCACGGCAAACGCCCGGATCGCGTGATAATCGTCCAAGACCAGCAGCAGCCCGGCTCCAGTTCGCGTAAGCTCATTGATGAGCGCAATCAGCCCATCGTGCGGGGCGCGAAGATCAATCTCATCGGCCCACACCTGCCCGATGCGGCCATCCGCCTGGCGAAGCGCGGCGGCCAGGTAGCGCAGAAAACGCTCGGGGTCGTTGTCGCCCTCGTCCAGTGAGAGCCAGCCAACACATCGCTCCGCCGCGCCGATCCATTCCCGGATGAGCGTCGTCTTGCCGAAGCCGGGCGGCGCGCAGACCAGCGTGAGCTGGCGGCCGCAGCGCATCCCGTCCGCCAGGCGGACCACCAGGCGTGGCCGCGACACCAGGTCGGCGCGGGCTGCCGGCACGAGCAGTTTAGTGGAGAGCAAGACGTCCGCGCTCATCGGGCCAACCGTTCCACTCTCGACGTGTAATGGTCAATGACCTGCTGGACCTGGAAGAGCATCACGCAAAGGCGCAAAGGGCGCAAAGAATCCATACCGAGGGTGACTTGGCGTTCTTTGCGTCTTGGCGTGAGCCATTCAGTCTGTCTACCACGTCTCTCACCAGTACACTCGACGCCTCAGGGCGCGTCGGACGCGTCGCGATGAGAGATGGCGGTGCCCGGGGCCGAATCCGCCGATTCCGGCGTGCTGCCCGGGAACGCAGCTCCGGGCAGCCGCGCCCGAATCTCCTCAGCATAACGTCGCAAGCGGGAGACAGCGTAGACCAGTGCGCCCGCGATGAGGAAGAGCAAGATCGCGATTCCCAGCGCCGTCGGCAACAGGCCCGAAACGGGGATAAAGATCGCCAAAGAGATCGCGGCGGCGGGCCAGGCAACGTAAGTAACCCAACGCCAGGCGGCCTGCCCGCTCCACACCCAGAACGCGTGTGCCAATCCGCCCAGCAGCGCGAACAACAGCCCCAATGCCAGCGCCGTGTTGATGATCGGCGCGAGAAAGACGGTGATTGCGGACAGGCCGCCCAACAGCATCAGATAAATCACGGCCAGGATGCCGTTGATCAGCAGGTCATAGCGCCGGCTTTGCTGGGCCAGCCTGTGCTGAGCCTGGGCATCCAACACCTTGACGGAAATCAGCGGGATGGCGAGATCACGCAAGCGAGCGAGCAACCCGTACAGAGCGGCGTGATCGGGCACGCTCCCTCTCAGCGTGGATTCACCTTTGACCGTCGAGATGGTCAGATCCTCGAACCAGGCGGCCCACTGCTCGCCGGAGAGACGGCCTTTCACCCGGATCTCGTACAGAAAAGGTGGGCGGGCGAATTCAAAACTGGCGGTAGTAGGGTCGTGATCATCGTTCATAGGCCGTGACTCCCATCCGTGGCGGCCAGGGATGTGTTGATGCCGCTGCTCACGTATCGGCTGTGCATACATTCAATATCATATGATAGCAGGTGTAGCGTCATCCACCAAAAGGCCCATTTCCGGTTTGACAAGACGGCGTCAATGCGTATAATGTCCATCGTTGGTTGCAGGTTCAAATCGTAAGTGCATTCATGCTATGTCTACTTCGATTTTATGGCAAACCAGCGGGAAGGGTGTCTTCCCAAACGATCGTGGCGCACTCCTCTCCACGATCATAACTGTTGTTCCAACGACCAGATTCTGTCGCGCACATCGGAACCAAGTCGGCAGCCTCTCAGGTCAAACGTGGCCGGCCTCGTCGGCATCGTTTTATTCGCGCACGGAGCGCTGAGCCTCGACCAACTCGAAACCGATTGAATCCTTCAAGCGAGCGCGCGGATGCGAGAAGCCGCACGCCACTCATCGTCGATCGCTCGCCCAAAAGCCTCATCTGTCGTAGCGCCAGCTCCAGTGGGCTTCATCGCCATTGTGTCCCGTCACCGCCTGCCAGCAGTGGCATGGCGGAGCGCGGCCCGTGGCAACCTCAATCTTCACTGTGACCGGTCAGAAGCTGTGAGAGACGTCAGCGCCCCCAGCCTGGCGATGCTATCGCCCAACGCCGGCACCGTCCCGTGACCCTGATATCCACACACCCCTAGAGGCGCGATCGCCCAGGGTGTGTTTTGTTACCTGCGTTTTCACGTACAGGATACGTCGCAAAGACAAGGCTCGAACCATGAACCCTACTACTCCCTCGGGCCCGTCGAGGTTGATGACTGGCGGTAATTCGCCCGTCCTCGGGCCAGCCATCATCCAACGGATCGAGCAGGCATTGGCCCGTGTCGGTGACTTCGGCGAAATCCGCCTGGTTATCGTCAAGGGGCATATCAAGTTCATCCAGATCACCTGCAGCGAAAACCTTACCGACAGACCGGGGGCATATTGAATCGGACGCTGATGACGCAGATCAACGCTGACGAACGCGGAGAAGAAGAGAATCACGGGAATATCAGCGCCCGTCAGCGTGGTCAGCGTGCCATATGCGAGTACAAGCGGGAAAAGCTGGGTCGAGCTTTCAATGAAGGCGGCCGGCTGTGGGATGTCTGGGCCGAGATCAAGCCAGAGGAGTTCGAAGGATCAGTGAGCTGAACCGGCATTCGTTTGGCAGATAATCGGGCATGAGTGTAGAATGGTGGCGATGGTGGTGGGAGGATAGCTCCTGTCGAAGGTTGTTGTGTTCGGAGCAAGGAGTGGGTGATGTCCAAGGTTAAGACACTATCACTTTCCCAATATGTACAGGCAGCGTTGAATCGGGCTTTCTATGAGGTCGATGAAAACGGTGTGATTGTCGCACGGGTTCCCGGAGCCAGTGGCTTCTTCTCCCAAGGGAGTAGTTTCGAGGAGGCGCGCGCGAACCTACGCGACGCCATCGAGGGTAATGTCGTTCTGGCGTTGCAGCTTGGACTTTCTATTCCCGCACTGGAAGGAGTTGTGATCGAGGAGCAAGATGTCCCGGCTTACACCGCTTAAGCCTGCCGAGGTATTTCGTAAGCTGCGCTTGCTGGGATATGTTGGTCCGATTCCAGGTGGACGACATATGCGCATGGTCAATCCGCAAACCTGGAGGATCGGACGCTGATGACGCAGATGAACGCTGACGGACGCAGAGAAGAAAAGATTCATTGTGGGGTAATTGGGATTGCAGTGCACAAGTCCGAAAGCCCGCTCAATGAAGCGTATTCTTCATGTCGGGGGTATACGGCCGCCTAAATGAGGATTGCGCCGATCATGCCGGTGCGGGCGCTAAAGTATAAGAAGCTGATTGATGTGACCAGGAGTGCCGCGGGCGAGATGGCAATAGGGAGGTGATTGTCGTGGAGCAGTCTATAGTTTTGGACAAACTGGATATTTTGGTCGAACAGCGCGTCTATCCTGATCGCGCCGCGCTCACTAGGGACGCCATGCAGGCGTTGCTGCGCAGCCGGCCCGAGTTGCGCCAGTATCTGGCGGTAGAACTCTACAGACGCGGGGAGGTGTCGTTGGCGCGCGCGGCAGAGATCGGCGGGGTTGACATCGAAACCATCAAGGAGATCTTGCGCGAAGTTGGCGTCGAGAGAAGCATCCCAACGGTCGGTGCTGCCGTCCACGAGGAGGTCGAATGGCTCAGGCGGATCCAGCAGGACAGATCATCCCGATCGTCATCATTGATACCGACATCCTGAGCATGTTTACCAAGGCGGAAGCGCTGGCTATCCTGGGCCGATTGTTGGGGCAGGATCGGCTGGCGACAACGCCAGCCATTCGTGACGAGATTGCCGTACCGCTGCAATACGGATACGACTTCCCTTTGCAGGCGCTGGCTCACGCTGCGATTGCACCTCTGTCGGACCAGGCGTGGCTAGAGCACGAACGGTTGCGGGCGATGGGCGCAACGCTGGGGAGAGGCGAACTCGAAGCGATTGCATTTTGCAGGACCGAAGGTGCGTTGTTTACCACCAACGATCTCGTTGCCCGACGGTTTGCCCTTGACCAGGGGGTGCATGCGATTTCGCTGCAGGCCATTCTGCGCGGTCTCTGGGTCACTGGGGTGTGCAGCAAGTCGGAGGTGCGGGAGTTGTTAGAGCGCCTCAAGCGGGCCGATCGGCTCGAAGTGCCGTTGGAGGTCGAGACGGAAATCTTCAGCGAAGAAGCACCGAACTGACTCATGAATCACCGGCATGAGCGATGTGTGCATCGATGTCGGTTACCGCATCGACATGATCGTCGAGCTTAAATCGGTAGAGAAGCTCGCGCCGGTGCACGGGAAACAACTGCTCACCTACCTGCGCCTGGCCGACAAGCGCCTGGGGCTGCTCATCAATTTCGGTGAAGCTCGCATCAAAGAGGGCATCCAACGGGTCGTCAACCAACTCCCGGAGCAGGTACGCCCTGAATCGGCTGCCGGCCAAGCAGGACCATGAAGGTCTTACATCTTGGCGGCTTTGCGGCTTTGCGTGAGCTCTTTAGACCAGCCAAAGGGTCTTTCATTCACGCCAAGGCGCAAAGATGCAAAGCTTGATCTTAGCGTCTCTGCGGCTTTGTGTGAGCTCCTCATGTGCTCGGTGCAAGATGTCGACATTGACGTGGACGGCCGCAAGGTGGGGGCGCGACAAGGTGGCCCCGCTGAACCACGGCGAGTCGTATGCGCAGGATATTCCATCGGCCAGGTTGGCAGGGAACAGGTGTCAGGGGGCAGGCGATCGGTCGCGATGATGTGGCTAGCAACGGCCCTGTTTGGTGGTAAAATGAGGTTGCCATGAGCCGGCCGCGTGCGGACTACGATAATCCCTGGCAAGAGGTGCTGGAGCGTTATTTTCGGGACTGCCTGGCGCTGTTCTTGCCGCAGGCGCACGAGGAGATAGATTGGAGCCGGGCGCCGGTTTTCCTGGACAAAGAGTTGCGGCAGGTGACGCCGAGGCCCCCCAGCCCCCAATTCTGGGGGTGAGCGGTTCCCCCCAAGATTGGGGGGCAGGGGGGCGCTTCAAGCTGGCGCAGGTGTGGCGGCAGGATGGCGCCGAGACCTGGGTGCTGGTGCACGTCGAGGTGCAGAGCCAGGCGGACGCGACATTCGCCGAGCGGATGTACGTGTACAACTATCGGTTGAGGGAATCACCGGCGCTAGCCGTGACGGCAGTGTGGGTGGCAGTGGCCGATCATTCTGGTGGTCTTGTATCATGGTGCAGCGCGCTGGCCTGTCGCGGTGGACTTTCATGCCCAGTTCGATCGTGCTACAATCATGCAGCCTGAAGATGTTACGCAACTTGAGGGCCGAAGTAAAGCGTTTGGGAAGCTGAAATGAATGTTACCCTGGGTGATCATTTGCATGCTGACGCCGCTGAACAAGACGCGCGACCCGGACGGCGTGCTGCCATCGGGGGCTGGCGGCAGGTGACGTTACCAGAGGTGACTAATTCCGGGAGCATGGCATATGTCAGTCCAGACAGAACCTTCTCTATTTGAAACCATTGTGGCTTTGCCCGCGCGCCAGCAGAGGCGTTTGGCAGACGAAGCGCGACACTACTATCAGGCCTTGGATCGTGCCATCGGCAAGGTTCTGGCGCCGAGTGTGGGCAGGACGGGTGATCAGTTCATGGCCGTGGACGAAGTCATTCCACTCTATGGGATAGGCGCGACTCCTGATGAGGCGATGACCGACTATCGTTCGGTGGTCGTCGAGTATTATGAAAGCCTGGAGGAGGATGCTGACGCCCTGGGCCAGGCGCTGCGCGGTCAACTCGCGGTGCTGCGCCAGGTCTTTGCTCAAGTAGATCAAGAGCAGGTATTCTGATGCCCGTCTCCGGCCGAAAGATGGATCGGCTACTCGTCAATGTCCTGGGCTACGAGCGCCGGATGGGCAGGCATCAGATCTACATTCTCTGGTTGGATGGCAAACAGGTGGCGCGCACGTTGATTTCGCATGGCGTTCGAGAGATTGGTGATGAGCTGATGGCTGTCATGGCACAGCAGATGGGCATCACACTCTCTCAGCTCAAGAAGCTTATCGCTGGCGAAATGAGCCGCGATGAGTATTATCATCTGCTACAGGAGCACGTTGAATAACTCGTGATTGGCCAAAGTCGCCCCCGCCCCGATAGCGCATACAAATAGGCAGTGCTCGCTCCAACACCCACTCCGGGCGCAAGATCACCCAAACCGGCACGCACGTTGCAGCCTGTGGCTCCAGTGTGTGGCAGGATAATTGCCCTTTATCGAGATGATAGGACGCTGATGACGCAGATCAACGCTGACCAACGCAGAGAAGAAAAGAATCATGAGAATATCAGCGCCCGTCAGCGTGATCAGCGTGCTGTTGAATAGGACGCTGCGTGCGAGTGGCCGATTGGGAACGCGTGTTGGGCAACGGATGTGATGTGCCGCTGACGGCCAACAACTCCGCCCTGGTCTGCACGCTGATGCCCAGCTTGCTCGGCATCAGGTTGACCCATTGAGGATTGGGAGGAAAGGATGCCCCGGAAGCTTCGTGACGGGGTGCAATGGATAGTCGTTACAGCATGGTGATCCAATGGTCTGACAAAGACGGGGCGTATGTGGTGTCGTTTCCCGAGTTTCCTTCAGCGCACACACGGTGCGTCGTACGAAGAAGCAGCCAGGAACGGGCAAGAAGTTCTTGATCTTCTCTTTGAATCCTACGAGAAGGCAGGCCGTTCCTTGCCCGAGCCTGCGAGATTTGAGTGCGCTGCGGCATGAAGAGACGGTGTTGCAAACAGTGGAGCTCCAATGCTGATGGTTACGGGGAAGATTCTGTTGGGGAATTGAGGTGAGCGAAAATGATGACTTTGACCGTGCATGTATTGCTCTATCCAGAAGAGACCTGGTACGTTGCGCACTGCCTGGAATTCGACCTGGTGGCTCAAGGGGAGACGCCGCTGACGGCTTTCAAGAACTTGCTGGATGCGATCGAGGTACAAGCCGCCTACGCTCAGGAAATGGGCGATTGGGGTCAACTGTTGGTGCCGGCCCCCGGAGAGTACTGGCGGCTCCTTCCAATCGCAGAACCTTATACACCAGGAGCCAATGGATGGCATTTGCCCGCCATCCTCTCCGGCATCGAGTGTGCTCTGGTGAAGGCTTGAGCCGTGGACCAACCGGTCCGCTATCGAGCGCTTCTAGAATTGGTACAACGTTATGGCGTCCACGAAGATCCCAGGCGAGGCAAGGGGAGCGAACGTCTCTGGATAAGGCAACTTCCCGATGGCAGTAAGCGTTCCATACCGGTGACGTGTCATAGCACGGGCGATGTCGTGGGCGTTGGGCTGGTGAAGGCGATCCGGCGCCGATTACTCCTGACCGA
>Ga0172368_10003489_pt1 | contig 19023 bp, 22 predicted proteins | sample Lak11m_FD_114540 | JGI IMG/M metagenome (GOLD analysis project Ga0172368, IMG submission 114540) | Freshwater microbial communities from Kabuno Bay, South-Kivu, Congo - kab_022012_11m | ecosystem: Environmental > Aquatic > Freshwater > Lake | place: Democratic Republic of the Congo: South-Kivu...
AGGTTGGGTTCCTGATTATTATAATTGGAACAACCCATCAGCTTCACAAGTAGTCTTAGCACCCGAAACATACATACCGGATGAGTCAAGTGCTGGCGCGGTTCCTGCGTTCTACTGGGTTACGCGCGCTAAGCGGTTCTACGCGGGCAGGGGCCTTGCGGATCTTCAGTACGCTTCCTATGGTGTTCGCGGCGGGGTGAGAAAAAATAAAGAGATGGCTTAGCCTTCTTATCTGCATTGTTTGGTGGGGTTATTTTGCAAAAGCAATATCTGCGTGGTAGTATTTTTTCATGAATAAACATGTGAAAATTTTCGGGAAAGATGTCGAAGTTTTGGTAGAGAGTGATGCGGATAATTCTGTGTTCGAAGAAATTTTTGTGGATAAAGATTATGGGATTTGTGATGAGGTGATAAAAAAGGCCGGTGGTTTATCCGGTTGTGCGATTTTGGATATTGGCGCGCATAAGGGCTATTTTTCGATTTATGCGAGTGTTTTGTGTGGAGCGAATGTGAAGATTTTTTCGTATGAACCGGAGGAGAAGAATTTCGCTGTATTAAAGGAAAATTTGAAGATGAATCGTGTCAAAAATGTTTTCGCGAAGAATGTTGCGGTTACTGGAAATGACGGAATGCGTGAACTTTTCTTGAGTGTCGATTCGCATAATCACAGTGTTTTTGGCCAGGCGATGGAATCTCAGGTGGACATCGTTGATGATGAAAGTGTGGTTTCTTCTAGGAAGGTGAATTGTGTGAGTTTTTCTACTATTGTTTTGAAGCATATAGTGAAGGAAGGATGCGACAATATCGGTCTTGTGAAAATGGACTGCGAGGGGGCTGAATTCGAAATTTTGGAGAGTGTTGATGCCGGATTTGGTGGTGTTTCCGGTGAGGAAATTTTTAAGAAGATAAAATCTTTTTGTATTGAATATCATGAGTTTTTGCCTGAAATGAGGGCGGAAAAGCTTGTGAATATTTTGAGAAAATATGGATATAAAGTTGATGTGAAAAAATCTCATTATGATAATCGAATGGGATTTATTTGGGCGAGGAAGTAGAAGGAACCTATGAAAAACATGTTCTCCTGATTTCGTTGATTCTTATTCTCCGTTTTGCTATATTTTTAGCAACTTATTCTTAATTTTTACCTATGAAAAAGTTTCTTGCTATTTCAATGCTTTCTGCATTGGTTTTGGTTGGTTGCAACAAGGCGGTTGCTCCAACAACAACGGCTCCTGTGGCTGAAAAAGCTGCTGTAGTTGATCCTAATGTTATTGCTAATGCGCCAGCAGGATGTCCTGCAAAGACAACTCTTAATGCAAAATCTGCAGAAGCTGGAGATGTCACTTTCCCAACAAAGAATTCTTGGTTTGTTGATAGTGGAGTAGGCTATGGAAGTCTTCATTTTGCTAACTATGATACTTTCTCTCCATCTGATACTTTTGCTGATATAAAAGGTACAGATGTTCATGTTTATTTTGATCTTAAGACAAAAGACAAATCTCCTCTAAAAGTTGGAACTTGGAATTATAGAAAAGATAAGGAAAACAACGATCTTAGCTGGCTTAATATCTCTACTGAAAAATTGTCAGGTGGAGTTTTTGATGACAATGGAAAAGTAGAACTTACATATGTTGGCGCTGATTATGTTTGTGGAAAGGTAACAAGCAAAGACTCAAGCTCAAGCCTTAACGGTGAGTTCATTGCAAAATATTTTAAACCTCAGTACTAAGAGTTTATAGATAAATTAAAATGTCCCATTGCTGTGTAGGTAGTGGGACATTTTTTGTGTTTGACAACAATTTACACAAGTCGTAGATTGAATGTGGGCACGCATAGGGGAAGCAAATAACATATTCGCCTATGTCTATATTCAATACATTGATGGTGATGACGATTTTAAGTTCGGTTTTGTTCTGTTCTTTTGCTGTGTATAGGACGATTCAATATAATAAAAAATACCATCTCATAGAATCGAGTTATACGAAGCTGTTTGGAATCATTACAAAGGAATATGTGGCGGCGATATATGCCGCTTTTGTTTTATTCGTGGCAATTTTTGGTATTTGGTTCGTGTTAACGTTGTAAATTTATGAACACACAAATTCATAAAGATAGATTTTTTAAGGGACAGCAGGATGGGGAGGAATTTGTGTGTTTTTTTAGGCATCATTGGATTGGTCTTGTAAAAGATTTTGGATATTTTTTAATTTTTTTATTATTGTCTGTTCTCGTTTTAATGTCTGTAGTAAAAATCCAAATAATGGTGCGTGAAAGCCAAGGACTTAAATTATTATTTTTGTTTTGTTTCATGCTTGGTAACTTTTATATTCACAAATTCTTTGTAAAAATGCTGAATCATTTTGTTAATGTAGGTATAATCACGGACAGGAGAGTGATAGATCACAGGAAAACAATATTTTTAACGGATACAATCGATTCCATAGATATGGCGCAAATTCAGAATTTGGAAAAGATAGAAGAGGGGCTTCTTTCAAGCCTTCTAGGGTTTGGTGATATAAAAATATTTCTATCGGCATCTGATGCTGTAAAAACATTTCAGGGAGTGCCAAATGCAAAGTTTCATTTCAGGTGTATAAGTCGCCAAAAAGAAGTCAGGCAAATGGGAATGCTTAAGGAACGTCTTGCGGAAAGTCTCGATCATGAGGCTTCTCACAATGCTGCGCAAATGATTGACATTTCTTAAAAAAGTGGTAATATTATCGGCTAGATGTTTTTATATTAAAAATATGTCTGAGAGGATGGATCCTAGGTTGGAAAAGGCGATGAAGCTCCTAGGAGGGAAAATTGGAAATTTGGATTTTTTGAGAGGGAAGCCTAATTTTAGGGGGAAAATTGTGTCTTCTGTTTCTTTTGGTATGCGTCGACGTTTACAGGCAGGTGAAAAACATGCATTGGCTTTGGGTTGTGAGTTTTTTGAGACTGATGAAGTTATTGTAAGGACAAGTGATCGTGATGATTTCTGGGGATTGGTTGATGCTCTGCCTACGAAGATTGGAAAGTTGACTGATGTTGATGAGCTTGTTAAAGAAGTTAGGGAGAAGTGTCGTGATCCTAGAATAGTAGATTATTCTAGAAAAGAGCGTGGGTTTTATGATCCGAAAAGGGTGACGACTTCTGTTGCGCCTTTGATTAAAGGTCCGCGTGGTCTTGTGACTGAACATCCAAATCTTCCTGGGGTTACGTGTGTTGATTTGGTTTATGGAGATACTGAAGGTCATGGTGGTGATGCGCATTCTTCAGAGGCTTCTCATGTTTCTGTTGATTTCCTTGATGATAGCCCTTTGTATGTCTATGGAGAGGCCAAGGATTTATCTAAGGAAGTCCTTAATCAAGCACGTGATGGACTTGCGATGAGTCGTTTAGTCAGGGGATCTGATTCTTATTCTGATTCTGTTGCTTTGCAGGCTGAATATGGACTTTGGAAAGGATATTCTTTTCTTTTTCAGGTGAAGGGTTTTGCTTATAGAAGAGATACAAAACGATCATCTGAGGAAATAAGGGAGGTATTTGATAGGGAGGAGGGGATGAAAATTGAGACTGGACGTAGAGGTTTTAGAAATTTTGGAATTACTAAAGAGGAGGGACTTGTTTTGCCTTGTGTAAGAGGTGAACATAGGCAGGCTTTTAGAAGTTTTGAGGAAAAAAGACCTGGAGTTCCATATGCATTTCATCTCGGACTTGATGGGTTGACTGCTCCACTTAGGATAGAAGATTTGCCGGAAAGGATGAGGGCATATCTTCCTATGCCTAAGCCACCTCTTAGTCATCAAAATACTAGGCTTGCGCAAAGTTGTTTGAAAAAAGGAGGGGTTGCGTTCTTAAATAATCCTTCTGTTATGGAATGTGATGGCGCGGATTATGTGAGAGTTGTGTCTGATGGACTTCATTCTTCTGTTGAGAGAGTTATGGCGCCGTAGAGTTTATGCGAATGGGATTTTTTTGAGTTATGATGGTCTATTTTTTCTTTGCGAAGTTTTTTATTTTTTCTGCAAATTTTTTAAATATGTCTTTAAGTTTCTGATTTGTTTTTACGTTTGTGTCTTTGATTTTTTTACTTGTGATTGAATTGCCTTTATTTTTGTTTGGGACGTATGGTTTTGAAGTTGTTGTAGCTGGAGTTGTGACAACAGGTGTTGGTGTCACTATTGGGTCAACAACTGGAGTTGGTGTTGGAATAACTGGATCTACGACAGGCGTTGGAGTTGTCACAGGATCTGGTGTTACGACTGGAGTCGCAGAAACTGGAGTAAATTTAAAACTTTTTATTACAACCTCTTGATCTGTCCCTGTAGAAGGAGCATTTCCTTTTATCATCCAGAAATTCATATCAACTTTTTCTCCACCTGGAACAAAGTTGTTTGCGCCTGTGTATTGCCATGCGTTAAGTTCTTTTCCATTTTGCCATGTGCTGAATAATATGTAATCTTTCGTCCATTCGATTTTATGTGTAGAAACGCCATCTTGAAGTGTCAAAGGTGAAGTATATAGATTGCTTTTTGTTGTGTATGGTTGAACTGTGTAATTTAATACATTTTCTTCTGACGGTACGGCCCATTGGCTGTATTCTATATCGATTTCATGTGTGTCATCTTGGTACAGGAATAAGCCCAAAACCAAGTTTGTGTCGATTTTGTCGACGTGTGTTGGTGTTTCCCATTCGTATGTTCCATAGCCTAAAGAATTTGGTAAATATACTTCTGACGAATACCATTGACCTCCAATGTTTGAAACTTTTAGGTGAAGTTGATTTGCGCTGTCCAAGAAAACACTTGATGTGCTGTCGTCCCAATTGTTTGGACCTGGGCCGTTGAAGCCTGATTTTACTGTCCATGTGTATCCTGAAAAGTCGATTGTTGTATTCGCTGCGAATGTCATAAAGCTTGTAGATGAAAATATTAATCCTGAAATCGCTAGTATTGATGTAAGTTTTGAGATCTTTGTTTTGAATGAAGTGGTCATTTTTGTTTATTATGCGTTAATGCTGTTATTTTATATTATTGTATGTTTGTTTCAATGAAATTTTGATAGAATATGTGGACAGAAAATAGGTTTTCATTTTCGTGTTCGGCTTGACATATATCGTTTGATTATTGAAAAGTCTTCTAAGAGGTCTTGATTTTTATTTAAATACCTTTATATTCTTTATCACTTTACAAAACTATTATATATTTAACCCTTTGTAAAAATGGATAAGAATTTATATGTCGCGTTGACTATTGCAGTTGGCTCAATGATGCCTGCGTTCGCAATTGGTTGGTTGGCTTCTAAGGCTCTTGAGGCTATGGGAAGAAACCCAGAAGCAGCTGGTGCTATCCAGACAGCTATGATTTTGGCTATCGCTTTCTGTGAGGCTATTGCTATTTACGCACTTGTAGTCGCACTTATCATCAAATTCGTTTAAAAAAATAATCCAAAATTAGATGGAGCTTATTTCAAAGCTGGGTATTGATGTGAAACTCATCCTTGCCCAAATCGTCAATTTCGTAATTATACTTATTGTACTAAGAAAGTTTGCGTATGGGCCTATTCTTGCTCTTCTTGATAAAAGAAAGAAAATGATCGAGAAGAATGTGGACGACACGAAGAAGATTGAAGAGAGAATGGTAAAAATGGAAGAGGAGAAGAAACAAGTGATTGCTGATGCTGGTAAAAAGGCAATGGAAATCATGGAAAAAGCTCAGGCTGAGGCGCAAATCGAAAGGGAACAGGCTCTAGCAAATGCTAAGAAAGAAATTTCTGGATTAGCAGAAAGATATAGAGCTCAACTTAAAGCTGAAGAGGCAAAGATGCTTAAAGACGTTAAGGAAGAAGTGTCTACTCTTATAGTGGCGGTTTGCGAAAAAATCTTGAAGAAAGATTTTGACAAGGCTGACCAAAAAAGGCTTGAAGACGCAATAAGGAAAGAAATTGTATCATCAAAATTAGAATAAGGACTAAAATTCTTATGAGAATATCACTTAAAAAATACGCACAAGCGCTTGCTGACTCGCTGCATGGTGAGAAAGACAGTGCTAAAGTAGAAGAAAGAATCCAAAATCTTTTGAAACTTCTTGTTAAAAGAAAACAGAGTAAGCTTGTTAAGCAGTTTACTCCGGCTTTTTTTAGCGAGTGGATGAAAAAGAATGGAAAAGTTTTCTGCAAAGTTACAGTTCCTTATGAGCTTAATGATGCTGAAACTAAGGATTTGGAAAAACTTTTAAGTGATGCTCTTAACAGAAAAGCTAGTATTAAAGTAAGTGTGGATGCCAATATTATTGGTGGAATGAAAATAGAGTTCGAAGACTATATTATCGACGGTACGGTTATTACAAGTTTAAAAACACTAAAATCACAAATTGTTAATGCTTAAACACAATTAATTATGGAAGTTAAAGATCAAATTTTATCATCGCTCAAAGAACAAATTGAAAAATTTCATTCTTCTGCGAAAGTGGAAAAAGTGGGATATGTCACAGAGGTTGGAGACGGAATTGCACGTATTTCTGGTCTTTCTAATGCGAAATCTCAGGAAATGTTGCAGTTCGCAAATGGACAAGTCGGAGTTGCTTTGAATCTTGAAGAAGATTCTGTGGGGGTGATTATTCTTGGAGATGATGAGGGAATTAAAGAAGGTGATGAGGTAAGAACTACAGGAAATATTTTGTCTGTCCCTGTGGGAGAAGCATTGATTGGACGCACAGTTGATTCACTTGGAGTTCCACAAGATGGAAAAGGAGATATTAAAACTGATAAATTTTATCCTATTGAGAAAGTTGCGCCTCGTGTTATCAAGAGAAAAGGTGTTGATGTCCCTGTACAAACAGGAATTAAAGCGATTGATTCAATGATTCCGGTTGGAAGAGGACAACGTGAGCTTATCATCGGAGATCGCCAAACTGGAAAGACTGCGATTGCTATTGATGCGATCATCAATCAAAAAGGACAAGGTATGATTTGTATCTATGTTGCTATTGGACAAAAGGATTCAAAAGTTGCGAAGATTGTTGCTGAGTTGGAAAAGAATGGAGCGATGGATTATACAATCGTTGTAAGAACTTCTTCTTCTGATCCTGCTGCGCTTTCTTATCTTGCACCGTTTGCCGGATGTGCGATGGGTGAGTACTTCTTGGATAAGGGACAAGATGTTCTTGTTGTTTACGATGATCTTTCAAAACATGCATGGGCTTACCGTGAAATTTCACTTTTGCTTAGAAGACCACCTGGACGTGAAGCGTATCCTGGAGATATTTTCTATCTTCATTCAAGACTTTTGGAAAGAGCTTGTCGTCTTGATCCACAATATGGTGGAGGTTCACTTACAGCGCTTCCAATCATTGAAACTCAGGCTGGAGATGTATCTGCATATATTCCTACAAATGTAATTTCTATTACTGATGGACAGATTTTCCTTGAGTCAGATCTTTTCTACAAAGGAATAAGACCTGCTCTTAATATTGGTATTTCTGTTTCACGTGTAGGATCTGCCGCTCAAACAAAGGCTATGAAAAAGGTTGCTGGAAAGCTAAAACTTGAGCTTGCTCAATATCGTGAACTTGCCGTTTTTGCACAATTCGGATCTGATCTTGATGAATCTACAAGAAAACAATTGAATAAAGGAGATCGTCTATCTGAAATCCTTAAACAAAAACAATATTCTGCTCTTTCATTAGAGAAACAAGTTGTGATTTTGTACGCTGGAATTAATGACTATTTGTCTCATGTTCCAACAGAAAAAGTAAGAGAATACGAAGAGAAACTTTATAAATATTTGGAAGCAAGTCATGGTGATGTTTTGAAGAACATCAGAGAATCAAAAGCGATTTCTGAGGATACAGAGAAAATGCTTAAAGACGCTTTGACTCAGTTCAATGGAGAATACACATTCTAATAATAATTTTTGAAATGCCAAATTCCGGTAAAGAAACAAAAAGGAAGATTAAGTCGGTAAAATCCACTCGTCAGATCACGAAGGCGATGGAACTTGTTGCGACTTCAAAGATGAAAAAAGCTACAGAGACTGCTATAAATTTGAGATCTTACGGATATTTGGCTATCAATGTTTTGGCTAAACTTTCAAAAAAACATGCTGATTTGCATCCGTTTTTGAAAGAGAGAGAAGTGAAAAATGTTTTGGTATTGTTTTTCACTACAGATAAAGGACTTTGTGGAGGTCTTAATGCTAATCTTTTCAAGAAAGCTATACAAACAATAAAAGGTCTTGAAGAGGCTTATCCAACTGCAAATCTTCATTATATTACTTCTGGAAAGAAAGGAGCGGATTTTTTGCATAGAATGGGAAAACAAATTGAAATGGCTTTCCCTGCGTTTACGGCTCGTCCATCTTTCAATGATGCGATGATGATTTCGAGGCTTGCAGTAAAGGGATTTGAGAAAGGACAATATGATAAAATTTTGATGGTTTATCCTGATTTTGTTTCAGTGATACAGCAAAAGCCTGTTAGTCGCACGCTTCTGCCATTTTCTATCGATGTGTTTAAAGAAATGGTTGAGGAAATTGGTTCTAAATTTTCGAAAGTTGTTCCACCTCAAGAGAAAGATGTGGAGTATAAACTTGAACCATCACCACAATTTATCTTGGACAATATCGTTCCTCAGATGATTAATATGCAAATTTTCCAAGCGATTTTGGAAACGACTGCGAGTGAATTTGCGGCAAGAATGGTCGCGATGCAAAATGCGACAGGTGCCGCTGATGATTTACTTCAGAATCTGATTTTGACTTACAATAGAGCACGCCAATCGGCAATTACCGCTGAAATATCGGAAATTACATCGAGTTGCGCTGCAATTTCTTAAAATACATTAAATCCAATTAACTTAAAAAATATGTCAGGAAAAGTAACAAAAATCATCGGAGCCGTCGTGGATTGTTCATTCGAAGGCGAAACATTGCCGAATATTTATGATGCGTTGGAAGTTATGATAGGGGACGAGAAACTTGTTCTTGAAACACAACAGCATCTTGGAGGAAATGAGGTTCGAACTGTTGCCATGGGAACTACGGATGGTCTTCAAAGACATTCTGAAGTTGTGGCTACAGGAGCGCCAATCACAATTCCTGTTGGACGTGAAACACTTGGAAGAATGTGTGATGCACTTGGAAATCCTCTTGATGACAAGGATGCGCCAAAATCAAAGAAAAAATATTCTATTCATAGACCTGCTCCAAAATTTGAAGATCAATCTACAAAAACTGAGATTCTTGAGACTGGAATCAAAGTTATCGATTTGATTTGTCCTATTGTAAAAGGAGGAAAAGTTGGACTTTTTGGAGGAGCTGGAGTTGGAAAAACTGTTATTATTCAGGAGTTGATTCGTAATATTGCTCAGGAGCACGGAGGATTTTCTGTGTTTGCCGGAGTAGGAGAAAGATCTCGTGAAGGAAATGATCTATACCATGAAATGAAGGATAGTGGAGTTTTGGAAAAGACTTCTTTGGTCTTCGGACAAATGAATGAACCACCCGGAGTTCGTCAAAGAGTTGGTCTAACTGGAGTTACAATGGCCGAATATTTCCGTGATGAGGAAGGACAAGATGTTCTACTTTTCATTGATAATATTTTCCGTTTCACACAGGCTGGATCAGAGGTTTCCGCTCTACTAGGACGTATTCCATCTGCTGTAGGTTACCAACCAACATTGGCTACAGAAATGGGAGCGTTACAAGAAAGAATTACATCTACAAAGAAAGGATCTATCACATCTATTCAGGCCGTTTACGTTCCTGCGGATGATTTGACTGATCCAGCTCCTGCTACAACTTTCGGACATTTGGATTCAACTGTAGTTTTGAATAGAGCTTTGACTGAGCTTGGTATTTACCCTGCTGTTGATCCTCTAGATTCAACTTCTACAATTCTTGATCCAAATATCGTTGGAGATGATCACTACCAAGTTACTTCTGGTGTTCAAAAGATTCTTCAAAGATACAAAGATTTGCAAGATATTATCGCAATTCTTGGTATGGAAGAGCTTTCTGAAGCCGATAAATTGACTGTTAAGAGAGCTAGAAAGATTCAAAAATTCTTGTCACAACCTTTCTTCGTTGCTGAACAATTCACAGGACGTCCAGGTAAATATGTGAAATTGGCTGATACTGTTCGTGGATTTAAAGAAATTTTGGAAGGAAAACATGATGATAAAGATGAACAATCATTCTACATGATTGGTGGAATTGATGAGGTAAAATAATAAAATATGAAAGAAATAAAATTAAAAATAGTTACACCTGAAAAAGTCCTTTATGAAGGAATGGTGGAATCTGTATCTTTCCCGACTACTGAAGGGGAGATCACAGTTTTACCGCATCATATTCCTATTATTTCGGCTGTGAAGGCTGGGGAACTTAAGATTAAAAAGGAAGGAAAAGATGAATTTTTTCATGTCACGAGAGGAGTTTTGGAAGTTGATGGACAGATGATTACTTTACTTACTGATGCGGCGGAGAGATCTGAGGCAATTGATGAACAACGTGCTAAGGAGGCTCATGAAAGAGCAAAACAGATTATGTCAGAAAAGAGAACTGACGTAGAATCGTATGCAGAGGCTACGGCACAGCTTGAAAGAGCGTTGTCTAGATTGAAAATTGTAAGAAAGAGGAGAGGAGGAAGGGCATCCTTTAACCAAGAATCGTAATGGCTAAAAATCCAGAGGTAGAAAAACAAGATGCGAAAATGTGGTCAGCTTATGGCCTCGCATTAAACCTCGGATTCATGATTGTAACGCCAATATTAGTCTTTGGAGGAGGAGGAGTGTTACTAGATAAATATTTCAATAGTTTCCCGATATTTATCTTCGTAGGGTTCATTCTCTCTATGGTTGCGGCACTTGGAATCGTTTACATGAAGACAAAAGATATCGTAATAATGGGGAAACCACCTAAGAAAAAATAATATAAATTAAAGAAAATGGCTCAGTTTGTACCACCAACATTAGCATCGGAACCTGTATTCCATATCGGAGAGTTTGCTGTCCGAAATACGCATATTACGTCTATTTTGACTCTTTGTGTTCTTTTGATTATTGCACTTGTTTTGAGGAAAAAACAGTATCAACTTATCCCTGGTGGAGTACAAAATTTTATGGAAATTTTGATTGGTGGACTTTTTGATTTCTTTAATCAGATTGTTGGAGATGAGGAAAAGACAAAGAAGTTTTTCCCTGTTGTTACTACTATATTTTTGTATGTAATTCTTTCAAATTGGATGGGACTTCTTCCTGGTTTTGGAAGTATTGGAGTTTGGGAAATGCATGAGGGACACGAAATTCTTGTTCCTATCCTTCGTTCTACTTTCGCTGATGTTAATATGACTTTTGCGTTGGCGTTGATTTCGGTTACTGCATGCCAGGTTTTTGGTTTCTCTATGCTTGGAATGAAAGGTTATGGTGGAAAGTTTTTCATCAATCCTTTGAAAAATCCGGTTGGAAGTTTTGTCGGATTACTTGAACTTATGTCTGAATTCTCAAAAATGATTTCATTCTCTTTCCGTCTTTTTGGTAATGTCTTCGCTGGAGAGGTTTTATTGCTTGTTATAACCTTCTTGGTACCTTATGGGGCTCCATTGCCATTCTATGGCCTTGAGATCTTCGTAGGCTTTATTCAGGCTCTTGTATTCGCTTTCTTGACGTTGGTGTTCTTGAAGATTGCGACAACAGGACATGGAGGACATGACACTGCTCATGAAGTTGTAGAGCATAACTAAATTGTACCTGTTCTTTTGATAAAATCTTCGAAGTATAGTAGTCTTTCAATACTTTAAGTTTTTTGTATGAATTTTGATGAGAAATTAAACAAAATCAGGCTGATTTCTGAGAAAATGATGAGTTGTAGTGCACATGATAGAGATCATGTCGGTAGGGTGTATAATCTTTGTTTGACTCTTGCAAAAGGCAAAAAAGTGGATTTGCAAGTGCTTGAAATGGCGGCTCTTCTTCATGATGTTGGGAGGGAATTGGAACATAATGATAAAACTGGAAAAACCGATCATGCGAAGATTGGGGCTGGTGTTGCGGAAAATCTTCTTAAAGATTTGGGCTTTGATGAGGCAAAAATCGAACATGTGAAAGAATGTATTTTGTCACATAGATTTCGTGGAAAAATTATTCCGAAAAGTTTGGAGGCCAAAATTTTATTTGATGCGGATAAATTGGATACACTTGGTGCTATTGGAATTGCGAGATCTTATGTTTGGGTTGGTAAAAATAATGCGAAAATTTATACTGATGTTGATTTGGATTCTTATGTTAAGGAAAATATCGAAGGAGGTGTTTTTGGTCGTATTAAAGACAAAAGTAGGCATAGTCCTCAGATTGAATTTGATTTAAAATTTGGAAATATCAAGGAAAAACTATTTACGAAAGAGGCTAAAAAAATTGCTACTGAGAGGACAAAGTTTTATAGTGATTTCTTGAAGAGACTTCAGAAGGAAATAAAAGGAAAATTGTAAAAAATATTTATGAATTTAGAAAAATTAAAAGAAGTTTTGGATGGTATGCCGGCGTTTCGTGAGAAACAAATCATGGGTTTTATTTTCAAAAATTTTGTAGAAGATTTTGATGAAATGCTTTCTTTGCCAAAGGATTTACGTGAGAAACTAAAGGAAAAGTGTTCGCTTAAAATTACTGCGGAAGAATTTGTTTCTGACAATAAAGATACGGTGAAGGCTTTGATTTCTTTGAAGGATGGAGAAAAAATCGAGGCGGTTTTGATGAGACATGATGATGGTAGAAATACAGTTTGTGTTTCGTGTCAGGTCGGATGCCCTATGGGCTGCGCTTTTTGTGCAACGGGGAAAATGGGACTTACGAGAAATTTAACTATGTTTGAAATTTTGGAACAGGTTTTGTTTTTTTCTAGATACTTGAAAAAAGAAGGATCTTCTGTGACGAATGTTGTGTTTATGGGAATGGGGGAACCTATGTTGAATTATGATAATGTCATCGGAACTGTTCGAATGTTGAATGATAAAAATTATTTTAATATTGGTGCGAGGCATATTTCGATTTCGACTTGTGGCCTTATTGAAGGGATAAAAAGGCTTGCGAATGAAGGTCTTCAAGTGAATCTGGCGATAAGTTTACATTCTCCTACTGACGAAAAAAGAGGTGCGATTATGCCTGTAAATGCAAAATATCCTCTGAAAGTTTTGGTTGAAATTTTGAATGATTATTATGAAAAAGTTGGACGAAAAATAATGGTCGAATATTTGATGCTTGATAATGTAAATGATACCGGTGAGGACGTGGAACAATTGGCGAAACTTCTTTCGAAAGAAAGATTTTTCCTTAATTTAATTTTGTACAATCCAACTGGAAATTTTTCTCCATCGAAGGGTGAGAATGTTAAAAAATTCAAAGAACTTTTGGAAAAGAAGGGGTTTACTGTAACTCAAAGATATCGCTTTGGGAGGGGAATAAAGGCCGCTTGTGGTCAGTTGGCGACGGATGATAAAGAGGATAGGGAAGATCTTGATGATTAAAACTGTTTTATTTTATTAAGCGTTTGTGATAAATTTTCCGCATATGATTATTGGACTTACTGGATCAATGGGGTGTGGGAAGGGAGAGATTGTGAAAATCCTTGAGAAGGAAGGTTTTTCGTATATTACTTTGTCGATGATGGTGAGGGAAGAGGCTAGGAAACGTGGAATAGAAGAGGAACGTGAGAAACTTATGGAGGTTGGAAATTCTATGCGAAGAGAAGAAGGTGCTGGTGTTTTGGCGAGACGTGCTGTGGCCAAGATTTTGGCTTCTGGCCATGATAAATGGGTGATAGATGGAATCAGAAATCCGGCTGAAATTGATGAAGTTCGAAAAGTTGAAGAGAAAAAAGCTGATTTTATCGGGGTGATTGATGGAAAAGATTTTAGATCTTTTATTGTTGGAGTTAATACCGAAAGAGAACTTTTGATTAGTCGGATTCTTTCTCGTGCTAGAGAAAGTGATGCGAAAACTAAAGACGAAATTGTACGAAAAATTGATAGAGAACTTGGGGTTGGAGAACCCGAGGATGGTCAACAAGTGGCTAAATGCCTGCAAAAAGTGGATGTGATGATTGATAATAATGGAACTCTTGCGGAACTTAGTAATGGATTTTTGGATTGGTACAATAAGGTAAAATAATTTTTCAAAATTTCTAATTTAAATTTTATGGATTACAAAAGACCTTCAAAGGATGAGTACTATATGGATTTGGCGAGGAGTGTTTCTAGAAGAGGGACATGTACAAAAGTGGAAATTGGGGCTGTAATTATTCGTGAGGATCAAGTTGTCGCGACCGGATATGTTGGCTCTCCTAGGGGCACAAAGAGTTCTATGGATCATGGTTTTTGTTTGAGAAAGAAACTTGGAATTCCTTCAGGACATCGTTATGAAATGTGTAGAAGTGTTCATGCTGAACAAAATGCCATTATAAATGCGGCGAGAAGTGGAACTAGTCTTCTTGGTGGAGATATGTATATTTTTGGAAAACAACAAGGTGACAATCCTGAACTTTTTGATGCTTTCCCATGTTTTATTTGCAAAAAAATGCTGATAAATTGTGGGCTTAAAAGAGTGATTTGTTCGCTAAAGGACGGTACATTTAAGACTTTCCAGGTTGATGATTGGATGAATGATTGGAGTGAACACGATATCATCGATGACAAAGATCAGTACGGTGTGAGGACTGATGATATCAAAGTTTAGAAATATCTGAAAAATATGTTCGGAGTTTATTGTCTTGAATAAATGCCTACTATTTCCGCTTTATCAATGATTGAATTCTCTATTGTTTTGTAGAGTTCTTCCGCTTTTATGGAAGTTTGTAAATTCAGTATTTTGTCGATTGCATATATTTTGAAAATATATCTGTGATTGCCTGTGTTTTTTGGAGGACATGGACTTCCATAGCCTTTTTCGTTGTAACTTGTTGTCCCTTCGACTGAATTTGTTGGAACACTGTTTTCGCTTATTTCTGCGGTTTTTGGGTCTATGTTCCAAACCGTCCAATGTGTCCACGTTCCTGCCGGTGCGTCCGGATCGTCTACAATCAAAACAAGTGATTTTGTGTTTTCCGGAGTTCCCGAAATCTCGAGTGGAGGATTTATATTATCTCCGTCACATGTGTATTTTGCCGGAAGTGTTGAGTTGTTTTGGAACGCTGAACTATTAATTTTCATTGTGTTTTTTGTGTTAACCGGATTTGCGGCTTTTTGACAACCAAAAAGTGCCATCATTATTATGAGTATAATTATAGTGGCACTTTTTTTCCAGTTTTTTAAAACCATTTATTTCTTTTCATGTTTGCCGTCTGTGCAATCACATTCTTCAAGAGGATGATTGTATAGAGAGCATGATTTGTCTCCGCATGATACCGGTTTTTCTGATACTCCCTTGCACTCTCCTTTGCAGATATAGTGTGTCATATATTTATTGGTTAGTAAAACTTTTAGCGGGTCTATACTATACTGAAATAGTATGATTTGCAAGGGTTGTGAGAATGATGATATGTTTAAAGGTGATATTTAACCCCTTTCCTATGCAAACTTCTAAAAATCAAAAATTTGATGTTGTGCCTATCGTGAAGGCTGTCTTTTGTGTCTTGTTTTTTTTCGTGACGGTTTTTGCTTTTGCGTATGTGTCAAAAGAACTGTTGGATAATTATATGATGTTGATTATTCCGACTGCAAAAGTTCTTGGTATGTGGGTTCTTTGGCTTTGTGTAGATGTTTTGCTTGTACTTCTTTCTCTTGGTATTGTGTCTGTTTTGGTTCGTCCAAAATGGATTGCTATTCTTGTGAGTGTTTTTGGTGCGGTTTTGTATGCTTTGGTTTGTGGTGGAGGAATGGCTATTTGGATTGCTGCGGCGGTTTTTGCGGCTGTTTTGATCGGATATGTTTTCTTTGTTGTCACTCAACTTGAAAATCAAATAAATTTTTCTATTCATCCACTTGGAGATAAAAAAATGTTGGTTGCGATGATTATGGCGGTACTTGTTTGTGTGTCTTTGGGAGCGGGTTATTTGGCTGATGCAAATAAGAAAAATTATGCAATTCCTCCGGAAGTGATGACAAAGATTTCAGCAGCTACTTCAGAACAGTTAAAGAAAACTGCCGGAGATCAACTTGCCACTGCATTGCAGGATAAAAAACTTTCCAAAAAACAACAGGACGAACTTAAAAAACAATCTGCCGCGGCTATAAAAGATGCCGAAGATAAACTTAAAAAATCTCTTGATGATGCGGAGAAACAACTTTTGCCAAATAAAATTTATTTGGCTTGGGCTTTAGGTGCTATGCTTTTCTTTGTCTTACAAATGTTGTTTATTTTTGTTGTAATGTTAACAGCGCCTTTACTTGCCTTAGCATTTTTCTTCATGAAAGTTACTCATTTTACGAAGGAGGAATCTGAAAAGAGAGAAGTGAAATGGTTGGCTTTATAGTTTGATCGTTGGTTTTCTGCCGTGAAAGTGCATGTAGATTATTGCGCTTAATGCTGCGGAGAAATAGCACCATACTGATCCGAAAGTGTCTGAGTAAAATCCCCATGATGCGAATAGAGAGATGAGTGTTGCGACTCCAAATATTTTTACGTATTTGTGACTTGAAAGTAAACAACTTCCACATGTTGCGATTACGTATGGAATTATTCTCCATGTCGGATAGATGATATTTATGTCATATTTTATTGATGTGGCACATGTCCCGATTGATAGTGGAGTTATGATTAAAAAGACAATTAAACTTATTGAGACCAAGATTCCCATTGCTAGTAAATATTTCATTACGTCTTTCCGTTTCGTATCTGTTTCTGCTTTGTATACTGCAAATGGAATGTATATTGGCCAGAGCGTAAATGCGAAAACCAGGAATATATATCCGAGGACTAAGCTTATTGTGCTTGGTTTTGCGCTGAGCCATTGGAAGCCTTCCACTAATTGTTGTATCGAAAATAAAAGTGGAGTTATTGCGAGAGGTAATTCGTTTTTCTTTTTAACTCTTACTACGGCGGCAATACCTGCTACTGCCGTGACGCCACTAGCGATAAAACTTGCTGGGGCTGAAAAGCACATGTTTTTATTGTTATTGTTTTGATGATCTTACCAGAATACTCCGTTTTCTCTTAACATTTCGTCGTTGTATAAATCTGAATTGTTTAGAGTGTTTTTGTTACTAATATCGGTTAATGGCACGACTGTTGGTTCTTCTTTTTCCGCATCTGCTCCTTCAAAATAGACTACCGCTTTCCCACCTGTGATTACTCCGTTTATTAATTTTGCCATTTGTTTTCCGATTTTTTCTCCCATTGTTGTGTCGTATTTTGTTGGAGTTGCACCACGTGCTGTGTAATTTTCTATAAGTTCATTTACTTTATTTATTCCTGCAAATTTTTGAATTGCTGCAATTATTGCGTGACGAATTCCTGAGAGTTTTGCGACATTGCCAAATGAATCTATTGCCTTATTTTCGCTTGTTTCTGCGTTTTCTTCCATGTCTGTCGGGACGAATCCTTCTGCCACAGCTACGACGCAAAATCCTTCTTGTTCTTTTATTCTTTTAACTTCTTGTGCGATTGCTTGTAATGAAGTTGGTTTTTCCGGAACCAAAATAATTATTCCATCGCGGAATTCTTCGATTTTTCTTTTTTCTTCTCTTGGTAAATCATCAAAATTATTTGGAAATTTTCTTGTAGCTTCAAATGGCAATTTTCCTGATTTTCTGCCGAAAAATTCAACTACGTGTGTTTGATCGTGTGTGTATGCGTTTTGAACAATGGCCCAGAAATCTTCCTGATATCTTTTCATCGCAGTCCTGAATCCTAGCATTTGTGCGGGTTTCCCATTGATGCATCCGTCTCCATCTATGCTTTTGAAAGTTCCGACTACGGCTTTTTCCGGAAACGCTTCTGCGATTCCTGCGAGCAATCCAAGATGATCATCACCTCCTGTTCCGTAAACAAAATTGTATGGAGATATGTTTGCTTTTGTATTTGTAGGATTGTCTTTTAGCGCATTTACTCTGGCTGATTTTAGTGGAGTAGAGGATTGTCCTGAGAAATCTTTTGCAAGTAGTGGATCTATGATTATTAATTGTTCTTCGAATTCTTTTGGGTCTGTTACGAGTCCTGCTCCTGCATTTTTTACTCCGAGCATTGTGAATTTTGGATCCAAATTTAATCCGAGTGAGGATAATAAATCTGCGATTCCAGCGCAATCTCCTCCACCTGTTAATCCTATTCCACAAGCGCTTTTTTCGAGTGATGATAAGATTTCTGCTCGTGATTTTTTTATTAAAGTTCCGTCTTGAAGTCCTTTCTCGATGTCTTCTGTACTTATTCCGTCTTTTGTCACAAGTCTTCGTAGGCTTGCACTAGGTCTTTGCACGATGTCTCTTAAAAAATGGTCTGAATTTTTTCCTATGTATGTTTCTTCGATTTTTTTAGTCATTGTTGTTTTGTGAATAATTTTCGTGTTGGATTATACCAGAATTGTTTGATGCGAGAAATTCAAATGTTTTGCGTGATGTTTTTTGAAATGTATAATGAATATGTTTTTATTTTGTCACCCAATTTGTATGAAAAATAATAAATTTATTTTGGTGTCGTTTGTCGTTCTTTCACTTTTTTTGGCCGGATGTTCTTCTTCTGCGCCAGTTGAAAAACCGGCTTCTACTCCAGCTAAAACTTCTGATGTTAATGTAAATGAACTTTCTGGAAATGATCCTATGTATGATAAAATTTTGAATTCAACCGAGAAATTTGTTGACAGAGATGGTTATAATTATTCACCTGCTTTCGTGAAAAGAATTGATAAAAAATCAAGACTTTTGACGGATGCTGATGGGTTTACTGCTGAACTTAATAATTTCGGAAAGAAACCTGGGAAATTTAATTTTTCATTATTGAAACCTTTGAATTGGTCGCCGACGGTTTTTGATAATGTTATGTATAGAGTTGAGGCTGCGGATGGGAATAGCGGTTTTGGGCTTGTGTATTATGATAAAAATGCCGGTGCTTTTTCCGAAT
>Ga0172368_10003493_pt1 | contig 19008 bp, 17 predicted proteins | sample Lak11m_FD_114540 | JGI IMG/M metagenome (GOLD analysis project Ga0172368, IMG submission 114540) | Freshwater microbial communities from Kabuno Bay, South-Kivu, Congo - kab_022012_11m | ecosystem: Environmental > Aquatic > Freshwater > Lake | place: Democratic Republic of the Congo: South-Kivu...
AGATGATTTGCCTGTTTCAACAAAGTTTTTCTGACCCATTTTTATCTCCTGCTCTTCATGTGATTCCTATTGAATCACAATTCGTTTAATCAGTCAATTGTCACTTGTTTTTCAACACTCTCCCTTATTGCTACTTGACGCACCTGTACTTCGCTCTTATAATCAATCCGCTTGTTTTGGGAGATTAATGAATCATATTAATTCCTTAGCGGGCTTTTAATTTGAAGAAGAAATTAAGGAGTAAGTAATGCCACCACAACCAAAAAGAAAGATTTCCAAAGCTCGCCGAGATCGCCGTCGCTCTCATTATGCACTCACCACCAGTAACTTGGTTGCTTGTACCAATTGCGGAGAAATGTCATTACCGCATACGGTTTGCCCGAACTGTGGTTTCTACAAAGGGCGTGAAGTTATCGAAGTAAAGAAAGACGAAAAAAAGAAATAACACCAAAAGGCCGTGACAACCACGGCCTTTTGGTGTTATAAGGATTATGATACAAGAAAAAGATAAAATCGCATTAATTTTTCCTGGGCAGGGTTCACAAATAGTGGGGATGGGTGACGACCTGGCAAAGCAATTTAAACTTTGTAGAGATATTTTCGAACAAGCAGATCAAATTCTCGGATTTAAATTATCAAAAATTTTGTGGGAAGGGCCTACTGAAGCCATAAACGATACAGTAAATACCCAGCCTGCTTTATTTGTGCATTCAATAGCTGCGTTGAAATTATTTGAGAGTGAGTTTCCAAATATTAAACCAGCTTTAATCGCTGGGCATTCCCTTGGGGAGATCACCGCATTGGTCGCCGCCCGATCAATCTCATTTGAAAGTGGATTGAAACTTGTGCGAAGACGAGGTGAATTGATGCAGGAAGCTGGATCGATCTCTCCGGGTGGGATGGCAGCAATCTTGGGTATGGATGTAAATAAATTAGAAGAGATTTGTTCGGAAGCATCGAATGAAATTGAAGTTGTCCAGGTTGCCAATGATAATTGCCCGGGGCAGATTGTGATATCGGGTAATAAATCCGCTCTCGAACGCGCGATGTTGGCAGCAAAAGAAAATGGAGCGAGGAAAATTCGCCCTCTTGCAGTCAGTATAGCTGCTCATTCGATATTAATGGAAATTGCACAAAGAGGATTTGTTGAGGCGATCAATGACATTGATGGCTTCCAAGATTCATTTGTTCCTGTTATCAGCAACGTGAAAGCAAGTCCACTTTCTCATGCCAGTGATTTAAAACAAGACATCTTGGCACAGTTGACTTCGCGCGTCCGTTGGACTGAATCTGTTCAATATATTTATTCCTGTGGTATTTCCACCTTCATAGAAATTGGAAGTGGATCTGTACTAACAGGATTGCTGAAACGGATCAATGAAAACTGTATTGGCCATTCCTACGGGACATTCGATAACGTTCTGACATTGCGTCAAGAGATGGATGTATCGCCGAAAACATGACACTTTTCACTGAGGGGATTAATAAACTTAATTATAATCAACCTGAATAACAATAAAATTGAACATGGTGTTATTACTTAGGAGAGTACTTATGAGTTTGAGCCAAATTGCTTGTTCAATTGCTGAATCGCCGACCTTGAGGTTGAACGAGGAGGCTCGATTGTTGCGTGATCGTGGTGAACCAGTAATCCACCTGGGTATTGGTGAACCTAAGAATAAAGCACCAATTAGTGCCATTCTAAGTTCCTCGGCAAAATTAAGCAGTGGAGATGTCAAATATGTTCCTACGGATGGTTTGCCATCCTTAAAAAAAGCGATCATTCGATATACTGAAGACAATTACGATCGAGTGGTGGAGCCAGGAAATGTAATTGTATCTGAAGGGGCAAAACAATCACTTTTTAATATCCTTTTTACATTATGTAATTCTCAAGATGAAGTTATTGTGGTAGCACCTTATTGGGTTAGCTATCCAGAAATTATTAAGATGGTTGGTGCGATACCTGTTATTGTCACTCCAGAAAGTGGTGGCTTTATTCCAAGTTTTTATGAAATAGAACAAGCCATCAGTTCATACACGAAAGCGATCATCCTAAATAGCCCAAATAACCCATCAGGGGTTATTATTCCAAATGAATTTCTCTCAAAAATTGTGGATCTTTGTGAAAAGAAAGGAATATATCTGATTTGTGATGATATATATCATAAACTGGTTTTTGATGGAAAGACAGCCACACCTGCTTCCCAATTTTCAAAAAAAGATGTTGAAAATACCAAGATAATAATAGTAAATGGAGTGGCAAAATTGTATGGAATGACAGGCTTTCGCATTGGATGGGTGGTGGCTTCTAAAAAAATTGTCGAAGTGATGACAAATGTCCAATCACAAACAACTACATGCGTTTCACCTGTTATGCAGTCTGCTGCCGAAGGAGCATTAACGGGGATGCAATCGATTGTAGAAAGTTTGCGTCTGACGATGCAAAACAATAGGGATGTTCTTATGCAGGAATTGAGATCCTTTAGCGATATACGCGTAACAAAACCGGAAGGTACATTTTATGCCCTCCCAGATTTTAGGGCTTATTTGAGAAACAGTGTAGCTAAGAATTCCATTGATTTATCGAATTTTCTTCTGAAAAAAGCAATGGTAGTGACCGTTCCCGGTAAAGAATTCGGAATGGAGGGTCATTTGAGAATAAGCTTCGCTGGATCGGTTAAGAATATTACCGAGGGAGTCGAACGTATGAAATGGGCTCTTGACCCCAATTCTCCGAGTGAAATCTATATTGGTGATCGCAAATTGGTGAGGAATTGGTTATGAACAACATCCTGGGTATAAAAACTCCAGCTGAATCCCATGCTGGATATTTTCAAAGTGATTATGGTTTGGAAAACATTGGCTTAACCAATTTGAGAAAAATTTATTGGAACTTGCCGGTAGAAGCACTTTACGAAGAGGTAGTCTTCCGTGGGGAAGCTCAGATTACTCATTCAGGACCTATTGTTGTAAATACAGGTAAGCATACCGCCCGGGCAGCAAATGATAAGTTTATCGTCAGAGAATTTACTAGTGAGGAAAATATTTGGTGGGGACAATATAACCGTCCATATCCAACCGAGAAATTCGATGAATTATTCAGCCGTGTGCAAGGATATTTGCAAGGAAAAGATATTTTTGTTCAGGATTGCTTCGGAGGGGCAGACCCAGATTACCAAATTCCTGTCCGGATAATCACTGAATATGCCTGGCATAGTCATTTTGCACGCAATATGTTTATAAAACCTCAAACAATGGAAGAATATCGGCGACATAGTCCTGAGTTCACAGTACTTTCAGTCCCAGGCTTCAAAGCATTTCCCCAGATAGATCAAACGCCATCTGAGACTTTTGTGCTCTTAAATTTTGATCAGAAGATATGTATTATTGGAAATACAGGATATGGGGGTGAGATAAAAAAATCTGTATTTACTCTTCTTAATTATTTACTTCCGCTTAATAATAGTGTTATGACCATGCATTGTTCTGCGAATGCAGGTAAAAATGGAGATGTTGCCCTTTTCTTTGGTTTGTCTGGAACTGGAAAGACGACCCTTTCCGCAGATCCAAACCGGATGTTGATCGGGGATGACGAACATGGGTGGAGCGATAATGGTGTTTTTAATTTTGAAGATGGCTGTTATGCAAAAGTAATTGAACTTTCAGAATCTGCAGAACCTCAGATCTATGCTTGTACTAAGAAATTTGGAACGATTCTTGAAAACGTAGTATATGATGCTGCAACAAGGAATATCGATCTCGATGATCCTTCCTTGACTGAAAATACTCGTGCATCCTATCCTTTGGAGTTTATTGAAAATTCATTGGCAGAAAAACGAGGTGGGCATCCAAAAAACATAATCTTTCTGACATGTGATGCATCTGGTGTTTTTCCTCCTCTTGCAAAATTGTCCGTTGACCAAGCTTTGTATCATTTTATCTCCGGTTACACATCCAAGATTGCTGGAACTGAAATTGGATTGAGGGATGAACCTGAGATCACATTTAGTGCTTGTTTTGGTGGACCTTTCATGGTACATCAACCTGCTTACTATGCAGATTTATTGAAAAGGAAAATAGAACGATATAAGGTGAATTGTTGGTTGGTGAATACAGGTTGGGTAGGCGGACCCTTTGGAGTTGGGAAGCGAATTAGCATCAAATATACCCGTAGATTGCTCAATGCTGTGCTGGATGGGAAGTTAGATAATATTGAATTCTATTCAGACCCTATCTTTGGTTTTCAGGTCCCCAAGGAATGTGAGGAAATACCCACACAGATCTTATATCCTGCAAAATCTTGGTGTGATGAGAAAGAATATTGGAAAAGGTATCGCCAACTTGCATCAAGATTTATTGATAATTTCAAGAAATTTGAAAATACTGTATCAAAAGATACATTGGATTCAGGTCCAAGAATTTAGATGTAAGAGATTTACGAGCGTAATAAACCAATTTTCGCAATAATAAATGCCAATAGGCAACAAATAGTTTGTTTCTGGATACATCGAGTAATGGATATTTGTGATAAATATTTATTATTTATTCATCCCAATCCCGATCAAAGGTTACAGAACTTTCTTTTAGTTAAAAATCTGATTAAATGTTATCCAATTGTTGAACCATTATCTCATCTGATGCATCATTTTTGGTAGACGGTTCGATTTCAAGCCATGCAGAAAATTGAGCCAATAATCGTCCTGGAATTCGACCTTTGATCAATACACAATCGCGTTCATTTTCAATCATTTCAATTTGTCCAGCCTCATGAAAAAGTGAAATCAGATGTCCCATTTGATATGGTAATCTTACATCGATAGGTATCATTTTTTCATATAGAGTATTTCGGATTAGATCCATCAATGTTGGTATTCCATTGCCATAAAATGCGCTAATTGCAACCGAATTTGGAAAACCTGAAATTATCTTCTGAGCTGCATCAGGTGCTGAAAGTTTATCGATCTTATTTAATACAGTTATGACTGGGATTTGTGAAGCATCGATAGTTTTAAGCGTCTCAATGACTGAAATGGCGTGTCCTTGTGAATTGGGGTGAGAAATATCAATTACGTGAAGAAGTAAATCAGCTTCGGCAATTTCCTCCAGAGTTGCTTGAAAGGCAGCTATAAGTGTTGTTGGTAATTTTTGTATAAATCCAACAGTGTCTGTGAAGAGAGCCTGGTAGCCACCTGATAATTCAACACGACGGGTTGTCGGATCAAGAGTTGCAAAAAGCTGATCAGCAACAAAAACCTCGGAATTTGAAATTTTATTTATAAGTGTTGATTTTCCAGAATTCGTGTAGCCAACGATAGCGATGATTGGAATGCGCGAATGTTTTCTTTGAGATCGATATCGTTGACGGTGAGCTCGAACTTTTTCCAATTCTTTCTTGAGGTGAGAGATTTTGTTACGAATACTCCTTCTATCGACTTCGAGTTGAGTTTCACCTGGACCTCTTAACCCTACACCGCCAACACTTCCAGAACGACCTCCACCTCCACCTGCCTGGCGTGCCAAATGTGTCCATGCACCAGTTAATCGGGGAAGGTAGTATTCATATTGTGCCAATTCAACCTGTAACATCCCCTCGCTTGTATTGGCATGCTGTGCAAAAATATCCAATATTAATGCAGTCCTATCTAAAATGCGAACATCTTTTCCAAGAGAGTTTTCAAGTTCTCTTTGGTGGCGGGGGGAGAGTTCGTCGTCAAAAATTATTACATCAGCAAGAGAATCCTCTGCCAATGCTTTCAATTCCAATACTTTTCCAGAACCAATATAAGTTACTGGGTTTGGTTGGGATAGATTTTGTGTTAGTTGACCAACCACATTTAATCCAGCAGTTTCAGAGAGCATGCTTAATTCGGATAGAGAATCTTCTAGAGTAAGTATGTTTTTCTTTCCAGCAATAGAAGCACCGACTAGAAATGCCCTCTCTTTCTTTCCTTTTGTAGATTCCGGAATTTTCTTCGTCATGGTATGGTTACATCCTTATTAATTCGAGCTCATTAGTAAAATTCCAGTCGATGTGGAAGCAATGAAACCGGTGGTTCATCAATAGTTATTCATCATTTTCGGTGAGCAGATCGTTACTTAATGAAAATTAATTCAAAAGCATTTGATCTTTAAATCACTGAATTATTTATACAATTGTTCATCACTTCTTGTGATGGGTCAAAACCCTAAATAATAAAATGAAATCCAGCGAAGTGAAATCTCCAGAAACATAAGGTTGAAAACGGAAACTACTGAAATCTTATTGTTGGTTATTGAAATCAAATTCTTAATAGGAATCGACTAAATGTTTAATTGAGATTTGGAACATCCATTATATTTGTACTTTTTCTGTAAATAATTTTGTTCCTATCATTTAGTATTAACCTGTTTTTTTGTTTGTGCATTTTTATTTTTGTTGAATGATCCATCTTAAAATCGTAGTTCCGACAATTTTCAGGCTCTCAGCAGAAACTTTATCACTTGTGTCGCCAGCTGTGTGCCAAAAAGGATAATCAAAATCGATTATATCAATAGCCGGTATACCAGCATTAATGAATGGAATATGATCGTCTAATATTGAATATTTGAGATCATTAATAAAGTTTGACTCATATCCGAGAGATTGTGCAACATCCCAGATTTGGTTAGTAAGTTCAATGTTTGAATTTCTTTCACGATAAATATTCAAATTATTATCTCCAATCATATCGAGGATGATGACTGCATCGGGGGTTGTTTCAAGCTGGCTGACAAAATATCTTGATCCCAGGATCCATTCCCATCCGGGAATATTACCATTATCCTCGGCATCGAAGAAAACCAGCCAAATTGGCTGTGAATTGACCGGTAAGGTTCTCGCAAGTTCAATAAGGATTGCCACTCCAGATGCTCCATCATTTGCGCCAGGGACTGGAGTTGAGTGTAGTATTATATTCGGATCGTTATCGGAACGCATACGACTGTCGTAATGTGCTGCAATAATTATCTTAGGAGGTTGATTGGTATTCTTGGCAATAATATTTGTAATGTATTGACCTTGATAATAACCATTTTGATGTTCTATTTTCCACATCGAGTGATTAATTTTTGAATTGACCCAAGTTGAGAAGATAGAGTGAGGAATGCTTCCTGGAGTACGTGAACCCATATTAACTTGTTCAATCACATAATCTAGTGCGCGTGATCCATTAAAAGAGATCAATTCATTTGATGATGAATAAAAAAGTGGAACAGTCAACTTATTTGAAATTACCACGATTGTTATGATAATAATTGTGATGGCAAAGTTATATGAATATTGAAATTTTCCCATTAGATAGTTTTTAGGAATAACTCCAAATCTAAATAAGAACGATCGGAATATTTCTTTGCCCGGTCTCTCTTTCCAATTTTTTGATCCAACATGAGTGGCGGGAGAATTCCAAAGTTCGCTTTCATAGGTTGAAAATCTGATAAATCCGCTTGAGTAATATAACAGCAAAGAGCGCCTAAAATAGTAGTTTCAGGCAAAGCAAGAGGAGGGAGGTTGTTTATTAGCCGTGCGGAATTCCAACCTGCCAATAGCCCGGTGGCAATATTCCCAGCATAACCTTCAACACCAGTTATTTGTCCTGCAAAAAATATATTGGGACGTTTCAAAAATTGTAGAGTTGGAGAAAGTAATTTTGGTGAGGATATGTAGGTATTTCTGTGCATTTGCCCAAATCGCTCAAATTCCACGTGTGCAAGACCTGGTATTTTCCGAAATACTCGTTTCTGTTCTTCGAAAGTCAGATTTGTTTGAAAACCCACCATGTTGTACAAATTTCCGATCAAATTATCCTGCCGTAATTGTAGTACGGCGAAGGGTCGTTTATTCGTGTGCGGATCAATTAACCCGACAGGTCTCATCGGTCCAAAAGCAAGAGAATCTCTTCCTCGTTTTGCTAGTACTTCGATAGGTAAACATCCCTCAAAGAATTCACGCGCACCAGCTTGAACGCCTTTTTCGATATCTTGTTCGAATGACTTGAGGGAGATTCTATTTGCAGAGGTTAACAATTCAACAAATTGATAGTACTCAGTTTCAGAAAAAGGAAGATTGACATAATCGCCTGATGTTGAATCGGTATCTTGATAGCGGGATGCTTTGAAAGCTACATTGAAATCAATTGAATCAAAATTTACGATCGGAGCAATGGCATCATAAAAATGTAACGAATCTTCTCCCGTTAATTTAATTAGAACTTCGGAAAAATCAGGCGACGTCAATGGTCCAGTAGCAATTATCGTGGGTCCGTCTGGAATTGAGCGAGCTTCCTCTCGTATAACGTTGATCCTGGGATTGGATGAGATCAGTTCAGTGACAAGTTGAGAATACAAATTTCGATCAACTGCCAGAGCTCTCCCGGCGGGAAGCGCAGTCCTTTCAGCACATTCCAGTAAGATTGAACCTAATTGCCGAAGTTCGGTTTTTAATACCCCAGGTGCTCTATCAGTGAGATACGAGCCGAATGAATTTGAGCATACCAATTCGCTAAAATGAGAAGTGAGGTGAACACCCGTTGTCACAACCGGTCGCATTTCAACAAGTTGAACTTTTAACCCATATTTTGCGGCTTGTAATGCTGCTTCACTTCCAGCCAAACCTCCGCCAATTACTGTCAGGTCAATTCCATTCTTCATAGCGAGGTGAGAATTCTACCATGCCTCCTATTGAATTTGTCTATTAATTTTGGATTTTCTTGATAACCAGGGAATTTACCATATTTTGCCAATGGAAATAACAAGAAAATTTTCTTTTCAAATGGCAGGTAAGGAGATTGGTTGAAAGTTATTCTTGATGAATTTTATTCAAAGCTATGAATTTTGTATCAAAGTCAAATATATGAATAATATATGGATAAGTCTAATTCCTTGTAGTTATTCTGATTTCAGCTCTGGTGTTTCTAGAGAAAAACAACAAGAATGATATTTATTATTTGTGCTTTGTATCCACATTCGTCCACCATGCATTTCAATGATGGATCATGAGATTGTAAGTCCTAAGGTGTTTCCGCTAGAATTAATTATCGGAGATGAATTGGCTTGTATTAAATTTTGGATTGGTTGAACCTGATTTTCGAAAGTGATACCTTGTCCTGTATCGCTAATGATAACCATGATTTCCTGCTTTCCTGAAGAATTCGATATTTCCTATGCTATGACTGATTGCTTGATCTGAATTGCTATTCCTTGAAGGTTACCTGTTATCGTCGGAATTACATTATTTATTGTTTCCCCAATATTCACTTCTTCGATTTCTAATTTCATTGTTCCGGCAATTATTTAGATATATCAAGAATGACATTGGTAATATTTAAAAGATACTGACCAGAGTTGTAGATGAAATTAAGGTCATTATGCTGCAATTCTGTGAATGACCATCATTCCCTTTAAGGTTAACTCGGGAAGATCCTAATATGGAATTTATGGGGGCTCGAAGATCATAGCTCAAATTTGCCAGGAAAATTTATCAACAAAATTCGAATTTGTTAATATATTTTATTTGATAAACCTCATAATGGAATTTCGGAATTTGTTATTTTGTAAAGTCTTGGAATCGTTATCAGTGAGATCAAAATCATCAAATAAATATTTTAGTCGGGTTTGAATTCTTTTCTTCGACATAGATAATCAACTCCTCCGCCAAATTGCGGTATTGGAGTGAACCGCGGCTGGTCGATTTGAATATATTGATTGGGAGACCAATAATTGGACTTTCACGCAATTTGGTATCCACCTCAATAATTGTCTTAAAAAGACCCTCGCCAAAAGTTTTTTCAAGTTGAGTTTGAATATCGCGATGGGCTCTGTTTCGGCGATCGTAAAGAGTAATTAATATTTTATATGCCAGGTTAGCGTTGGATTCATCCCTTATTTTACGGATCAAAGACATCATATTGCGTAATGCATAAGCAGAAAAAAATTCTGATTGGGTTGGAATTATTAATAGATCTGCAGCAGTCAGCGCTAATTGAGTGCAAACGCCCAATGATGGAGGACAATCGATGAAAATGAAATCATAAATATTTTGTTCTGATTTTTCGATAGCATTTATTAATCGTTTCTTATTGTTATTAGAAACAACAAACATCTGCTCGGCTTGTTCCAAGTTTGAATTCGCAGGAATGAGAAATAGATTGGGAAGAGATGTTTCTAAAGGATTCTGAATTGAAGTCACTGAATCTAAGATCACATCACTTATTGTAGATTCCAATTTGCTTGGTTCATAGCCAAGCGCTAATGTTAGATTTGCTTGTGGATCGAGATCGATCAATAATACACGTTTTCCGATTTCTGCAAGTGAAGCACCAAGAGACAGAGTTGAAGTAGTTTTTGCTACTCCACCTTTTTCATTTGAAATCGCTATATTTATTGCCATAAACTCTCTCTCTCAATTGTGTTCGATATCCCGGTTCCGATTTATTTTGTGAATAAATTAATAGATTTCGTTGGGACTCAAGTTTATATCTTAAGAGAATATTAATTCTCAGAGGAATTTCATAATACAATAAAAATTAAAGATGAACCTAAAAATATTTCTTATATAAGAAATGAAAATTGATTTCTAATTATATGATGCATAATCACTCGAGTCAAAAGTATTCACCTTTATTTAAAATTATTTTACATTGATAAAGGAAAAAAATATTGAAAAATAAGATTATTAATAATTAAAAAAAAACCGTTATTATTCATAACGGATTTTGATACTTACATAATTTATTTGAGCGGGTGATGGGACTCGAACCCACGATATTTTGCTTGGGAAGCAAACGTTCTACCACTGAACTACACCCGCTAATGATTGCGTGATTATAGTCATAGGAATGGGTGATGTCAAGTAGCACGCTTTAGGAGCATATTTATAAGCTCAAATATTTCTTGACCAACAGATACCTGGGGGGCCATGATCTGTAAATTTTTATGCGCCAATGCAGTTAATTGATCAACTGTATCTTCAGCAAATTTTCGTGCACCTTCCCTTGCCAATTGCTCAGTGATTAAAGGCGCCTCTTCTGCCGAAATATTTCCTTCGAACCAACGATTGGCAAATGCTCCTTTCTGTTTGAGGCCATAAAGTATGGGTAGGGTTTTTTTACCAGTGACAAGATCGTTCGTTGTTGATTTACCAGTAACTTGCTCTAATCCCCATAAGCCTAGAATATCATCTTTGACCTGAAACGCTAATCCGAGATAATGCCCAAATTGGCGACAAATTTCCTGTCCATTATCATCAAATCCTCCAAGGATTGAACCAATTTCTGTTGATGTGGAAATTAAAGCAGATGTTTTGTAAGAGATCATTGGCCAATAATCTTCTAATGTCAGGTTATTTCTCTGTTCAAATGACATATCCATATATTGACCGCAAGTAAGATTCAAACAAGTTTTGTTAAATAGTGCTGCAACTTTATTTACAACATTCTGTTGGTGATTTTCAGTTAATCCTAGTATTGCCAGATTAGATAATGCATACATACCATCTCCAGCATTAATCGCCTGGGGAATTCCCCATATTTTCCAAACAGTGGGGCGTTTTCGACGCATATCCGAATTATCTTGGATGTCATCGTGAATTAACGAAAAATTATGAAGCAATTCTACTGCTGCTGCGCCAGGAAGAGCATTTTCCCAGGAATAATTTGGATCTCTAGCAGCAGATAAAAGAAGCAACAATAAAGGCCTTATCCTTTTTCCTCCTGCTTTTCGATTTGGAAGTTCATCGCTCCAACCCATATGATATTTCAACATTTCAAAGTATTCAACCGTAGGTGATTGATTTAATATCCCTACTTGTTTTTGAAGTTCTTCTTCGATTGCAATTTGCATTTCAGAGATTAGGATTTGAGACATTTATGTTTCCTGATTATGCTGTGGTCATTTTATTTCTTAATTCACTTAAATGAACAGTTCCTGTTACGAACATGGTTGTTCTAATTTGCATTGTAAGTAAATTGATGAGGTTCACTACCATCTCCGCAGATATAACAGCTTCATGCAAGAAAATACCCGCAGAACCCGCAAGAGTTGCTCCTAAGGCAAGACACTTTGCCATTTCAACCCCACTTGTAAGTCCTCCACTTGCGATAATTTTCATTGCAGGAACGGATTCGGTGACATTAATGATCGATTCGGCGGTCGGGATCCCCCAATCGAAGAAAACGGAAGCTAAATTTCTTGAATGATCATTAGAAGAACTATGCATTTCCACCTGGGACCAGCTTGTCCCACCAGCTCCTGCGACATCAATCGCAGATACACCACAATCATTTAGGAGTTTTGCTGTACTTTTGGAGATGCCCCAACCAACTTCCTTAACAATAACAGGAACTGGCAATTTTCTACAAATCTCCTCAATTTTGGCTGCCAATCCTGAGAAATTCGTATTACCACCATCTTGTAAACTCTCCTGGAGTGGGTTTAAGTGCAAGATAAGTGCATCAGCGTTTATCATGTCAACAGCATATTGACATTCCTTTAATGATAAGCCATTGTTCAATTGTATTGCACCAAGATTCGCAAACAATAGAATATCAGGTGCTATTTTTCGGATATTAAAGGTTCTGGATAATTTAGGATTCTCAATTGCAGCACGCTGAGATCCTATGCCTAAAGCTATTTTACATTCTTGTGCTGCCTGGGCGAGGTTGTGATTGATTATCTCTGCCTCAGAAGTTCCACCAGTCATTGATGAAATCAGGATTGGAGATAATAATCGTTTGTTGAATAGGTCTATGTTAGTATTTACATCGGATAGGTTAATTTCGGGAAGGGCTTCATGAGTAAATCTATATTTTTCAAGCCCATTACGAATTCCGGAATGAACATCTTCGTGCAAATTGATACGTATATGGTCTGACTTTCGTTTAGAGATAGGCGTAACTTTTTTCATTATTGTGTGTTCCTGTCATTGAATTATACTGTCTTCTGTTAATTGCAGGTTGACATGATAGACAATAAGGTTACAATTGACAAAGTTATTATTAAGGAGAAGAATAAATGGCAGATACATTTGGTGAAATAAAGGCAATCATCGTAGATTTGTTAGGCGCTGATGAGGCAAAAATTTCTTTGGAAGCTCGCTTTCGTGAAGATCTGGAAGCAGATTCGTTAGATTTGGTGGAACTCATCATGGCTTTTGAGGATAAATTCGGTAGTGAAATTTCCGACGATGATGCACAAAAAATTACAACTGTTGGCGAGGCAGTCAAATATATAGACGCCCATCGGTAATCACCACTAATAATTTTAAAAAAAAGACAGACAGCCTTGGCTGTCTGTCTTTTTTTTCTATATGCTAGATGAATTACTTTAACGAAGAAGCGTTGGAATTTCTTCCGGGTGTTTGGCAACCTGTACACCTGCTTTTTCAAGAGCTAAAACTTTATCGGCGGCAGTACCAGAACCACCTTCAATTATCGCTCCGGCATGTCCCATTCTTTTTCCTGGAGGAGCCGTTTGCCCTGCTATAAATGAAACCACTGGTTTGGTTAAATGAGATGCTATAAATTGGGCAGCCTTTTCTTCATCAGTCCCACCAATTTCACCAATCATTACTATTTTCTCTGTTTGTGGATCTGCTTCAAACAAATCCAGACAATCTATGAAATTCGTACCATTAATCGGGTCACCACCAATTCCAACACATGTTGTTGCACCCATCCCAACAAGCTTAAGGGCATAAAGAACTTCATATGTTAGTGTACCAGACCGAGATACAACTCCAATGTTTCCAGGTAGTGCAATATCTCCAGGTATAATCCCAACCTTGGATTCCCCTGGAGTTAATAATCCGGGACAATTTGGTCCAAGTAATCGTACATTTTTTTGATCTAAGTATTCTCGAACCCGCATCATATCTTGAACTGGAATACCTTCGGTAATGCAGATGATCAATGGAATTCCAGCATCAGCTGCTTCATAGATCGCATCTGGTGCAAACCTTGAAGGAACAAATATCACGCTGGTATTCGCTTCTGTAGCTTGTACAGCCATTCTCACAGAATCAAACACAGGGACTTTATCATTTAAAACCCATTCTCCACCTTTTCCAGGAGTTACACCTGCAACAACATTTGTTCCATAGGCATGCATTTGCTCGGTATGGAACATTCCTTCGTTACCAGTTATCCCTTGTACCAACAGACGCGTATTATTATTAATAAGAATGCTCATATCACTTCTCCATAACGCCTTGCGAAGCTAGAACGGATTTTCTTGCTGCATCTGCAAGTGTGGTTGCGGTGATCATTTTTGCATCAGCCAATAATCGGTTGCCTTCTTCTGAGTTTGTTCCGACAAGGCGTACGACCATTGGAATGCTTGTTTTGACTTCATCCAATGATACAAGAATTCCTTTCGCAACTTCATCACATCTGGTAATTCCACCAAAAATATTTATTAGAATTGCTTTTACATTCTTGTCTGAAAGGATGATACGGAAAGCAGCAGCTACTTTGTCTGCATTTGCGCCACCTCCAATATCCAGGAAATTCGCTGGTTCACCGTCGAATAGTTTTACAATATCCATGGTTGTCATTGCCAAACCCGCACCATTGACCATACAACCAATTTGACCATCCAATTTGATAAAAGATAATCCATATTTACGCGCTTCAGTTTCTGATGCGGCCTCTTCATCGAGATCTCGCATCTCAGCAAGATCAGCATGCCTAAAAAGGGAATTATCATCAATCTGCATTTTTCCATCTACGGCAACCAAATGCCTGTCTTTCGTAATTACAAGTGGATTGATCTCTGCCAATGTTGCATCGGTTTCTGTATAAACTCGCCATAAATTTTGTGAAATCTTGGAAAATTCTTTCCAAGAATCTCGAGGAAGATCTATACCTGCTGCAATATCCCTGGATTGAAAATCACGCAAACCAAGGAGAGGATCTACATGAACTTTGATAATCTTTTCTGGTGATACCCTTGCGACCTCCTCAATATCAACGCCACCTGATGCAGATGCCATGATAACCGGTCTACGGGCAGCCCTATCATTTGTGATTCCAAGGTAAATCTCCTGCTCAATATTAGCTGCTTCATCAATTAGAACTTTTCGAACTGGCAATCCTTTTATAATCATTCCAAGAATTACTGTTGCCAGCTCCTCTGCTTCTTTGGGAGATTTTGCCAATCGGATGCCACCAGCTTTGCCCCGACCTCCCACTAAAACTTGTGATTTGACAACCACTCGGCCGCCAAGCTCTTCTGCTATCTGCCTTGCCTCTGTGGCTGTAGTTGCAACCCTTCCCCGAGGGATGGGTATGCCAAATTTGGCAAATAATGATTTGGATTGATACTCTTGAAGTTTCATGAATCAGCCTTCCATATAAGTTTTTTAGACGTATTAATAATTATACCATTGTAGGGATTTGTGATTTTTCTCTTAAAAATGCATTGTTATATCTGGTGTTATTCTGTATTTCTAAAGAAAATTGCGCATAGCTATCTAACTTTCATCACTCATCAATTGTCCGCAACCTGCCTGAATGTCTATGCCCCGTCTCAAACGGATAGTACAATGTATACCAGCAGATTCAATTATCGATTGAAAGATCTTGGCCCTTTCCATTGTAGAGCGGGATCCTGTAAATTTTACAGTAGGATTGAGGGGGATTAGGTTCACATGACAAAGGAGACCTTTAATTTTGGATGCTAGCAAATGTGCTTGTTCCTGAGTATCATTTACAGAATGAATCAATGCCCATTCAAAGGTGATTCTGCGTTTTGTGCGGTTAACATACTCAAAACAAGCGTCGAGGAGATCCTCAATTGGAAATCTCGCATTAATTGGCAATAGACGGGTCCTTAATTCATTATCTGCAGCATGAAGCGAGATCGCCAGGTTTATTTGGCGTTTCTCCTCTGAAAATTTTCTAATCATTGGAATTAATCCAACGGTTGAGATAGTGAATCTTCTTTCACCAAAATTGAATCCTTCACTATCGTTTAATCTATCAATAGCAGTCAAAGTAGAATCGTAATTGTGGAATGGTTCACCCATCCCCATTACAACGACATTTGTCAATTTCTCTGAAGATTCAGATAAAAGTGCTGCAAAGTATAAAACCTGTGCAACAATCTCTCCGCTGCTTAAGTTACGCCGAAAACCCATTTGACCAGTCGCACAAAATTTACATCCCATTGCGCAACCTACCTGAGTGGAAATACAGACAGTGTTCCGGTTTCTATACCGCATGAAAACAGTTTCAATCGCCTGATTATCGTGGAGGCGGAATAGCAATTTTTTAGTACTTGAGTCCATTGATGCAATTGTTTTTATCCGATCTAGTGCAACGATTTCATAATTATTGGAAAGCAAAAGCCTTAATTCCAATGGGAGGGTAGTGAAGTCATCAGACGATCGCCACAATTTCCTATAAAGCCCTTTCCAGATTTGATCAACACGATAAGGTTTTTCACCCCAACTTTCTAAGATATTTCCTAAATCAATTCGATTAAGATCAAATATTAGTTGTTTTTTAGAGTTCATATAATTTCCAGCAAAGCTGATAGATCATTTGCAATAATATCTGGTGATGGATGCCAATTATTTGCCATAGACAAAGTTGTCACACCTGAAAGTAACAAGGCAGTGAGGCATCCATCGGCTTGTCCTCCGGCGATATCTGTTTCAAGTCGATCCCCAACAACAAGTGTTTCATCCGGAAGGGATTTTAGACGTTTGCGGGCCAAAGAAATCATATAAGGAGATGGTTTCCCCATAATAACTGGATTTACATCCGTAGCGGTTGATAACGCTGCAAGAAGCGCACCTGTTCCTAAAATCAACCCTTCGGGTGTCGGGAATGTTTTGTCGGGATTGGTTCCGTAGAAAGGGACACCACCTCTTATCAACAAAGTTGCTCGACGCAATTTGTTGAACGATATATTTCTATCGATTCCAACTGCAACAGCCACTGTATCCAAGGCATGCTCGTCATCAACAACATTGAATCCTTCATCTTTGAGAGCGATCTTTAATCCTTTTTCTCCGATAACAAATACATCACCTTTATCAGGAAATTTACTGCTTAAATCAGCTGCCAAAGCTAAGGAAGAAGTGATAATTTGCCATGGTTCCAGATTCTTTACTCCAAATCTAATTAATCTATCTAGATATTCAATTGGAGTACGGGATGAATTATTGGTGGCTAATACTACTGATAAGGATTTTCTTGATATTGTTTGGAATATTGTTGGCAGATCTCCTATTGGATCATTCTCGGACCAAAGGACTCCATCCATATCTAGAATTAGTGATGTGATTTTAGATGAGATCATATTTTATTTAAAAATAGGTGGTTGGATAATTAATTAATCCCAACCACCTATTTGTATACTTCAAAATAATAAAGCGATTATTTGGGATCTTGTTTTTCAGGTGCTTCGAGGACTTGATCGACCAATCCATATTCTACGGCTTGAGGAGCATCAAGGTAAAAATCCCGATCAGAATCTCTTTCAATAACTTCGATCGGTTGTCCGGTATGTTTTGCCATTATTCCATTTAAGAGTGCTTTTAATCGTAGAATTTGTTTGGCTTGGATTTCAATGTCGGTCGCTTGCCCTTGCGCTCCACCTAATGGTTGATGAAGGTGAATTGTTGCATTTGGCAATGCGAAACGTCGACCTTTAGTGCCGGCTGTAAGTAATACAGTTCCAAACGAAGCTGTGACGCCAACAGCTACTGTACTGATCGGATTCGGAATCATTTGCATTGTGTCATAAATCGCCAACCCTGCATAGATCACTCCTCCAGGTGAGTTAATGTACATTTGTATTTCTCGTTCCGGATCTTCATGAGTTAGAAAAAGAAGTTGTGCTACTATGACATTTGCTACTTGGTCTTCAATTGGGGTGCCCAAGAATATTATTCTTTCTTTTAAAAGAAGTGAGTAAATATCGTACGCTCGTTCCCCACGCCCGGATGACTCAATGACCATGGGAATAACATCATTATAATTAGGAATATTCATTTCTTAATCTCCATTACTTTCTAAAACGCCTTCCTGAGAAGTGTTGGTAGATATGTCTGAAACAATTTCGTTCTCTTTCTTAGGTTTTCGTTTTGGTGCAGGTTTTTGTTTTTCAGATTCATTTTCAATTGAGGGTGCTCCACCAGATGCAATTAACTTTAAACGATCCAATGTTTGTTGAATCATTGCGCGACTTGCAGATTCCATTGCAATCGATTCCATAAGTTTTTGCGATGGTTTATTTTTCTTGGTTATTTTTTGGAACTGTTCATCGCTTTGAACTTGAATCCAAGTCTGTTGGAATGATGAATTTAAAACTTCTTCACTCACTTCGATTTTTTCATCTATACCCAATTGATCTAATATTAGTGAGCGTTCAAGTCTACGGATTGCAACAGGTGTTACTTCATCATTTAAAAATTTATCATTATCCATATCCTTCATTTTCAGATAAACATCCAGTTCCATATTTTGTTCAGCAAGTCTTCGTTTTAAATCATCAATAACATGTTCACTTTCGTGGGCAAGTAATTGAGGTGGGTATTTAATTATCGCTTTTTTCTTAATTTCCTCAAGCAATTTTTCAAAATAATCATCTTCATATTCAGCTTTTGATTGATTGGTTATATTTGATTGGATTGCTTCTCTTAATTTATCCATAGAATCAAAATTGCCAACTTTTTTTGCAAAATCATCATTCAAATCGGGTAATGTCATACCGCGAATTGTGCTAACTTTTACCTCGAATTTTATTGAAGTGGCTTTTAGATTTTCAACATCGAAATCTTTAGGAAACTTGTGGATAAAAGTTCGAACTTCGTCTTTATTCATCCCAACTAATTTCCTGGAAAATCCATTAAAAGGCCACTCATCGGATTTTTCTTCAGGGCGGATAAAAACAGGATATCCAAGTTTTTCAATAGTAGGTGCATCCCCTTCATTGGATTTCGTATTGAAGCCTTTTACATCAGTCATAACAAAATCCCCAACCTCA